>Ga0265337_1000433_pt1 | contig 22202 bp, 15 predicted proteins | sample 42122metaG_FD_192441 | JGI IMG/M metagenome (GOLD analysis project Ga0265337, IMG submission 192441) | Rhizosphere microbial communities from Carex aquatilis grown in University of Washington, Seatle, WA, United States - 4-21-22 metaG | ecosystem: Host-associated > Plants > Roots > Rhizosphere >... | reverse complement strand
ACCCCCGGCAATGCATCCATAGGTAGCAAATCTACAGCGAACAGAGGGGCGCCACCGCCCACCGCGCGATACCCTGAAAGTTGACGCAGCCGGCAGCGCAAATTGATCTGGCGCAACGACAGAGCTGGCCGCACAGCCTTTATTGCATCGGGATTTCTGGAGCGCCGCCGATGAGATTCATGCGTGATGGAACATTTGCAAGATGCCTCGCCATGGTTATCGCGGCCGGTGGGCTCGTCTATTCACAGGTCACCGCGCAGGCTCAGGTGCCGGCTTCGATGCCCTTCGACAGTGCGGTCACGATTTCCGGGGGCGAAGCCGTCTGCACTGGCGTTAGCATGGAGGCGCGTGAGGATTCGCGCTGGAATGCATATCCGTTGAAGGTCGAGATTGCAGGCAAGGGCGGACAGTATCTTGGTGACGTGCAGGTCACGGTGTCCAAAGACGGTGCTGAAGTTGCAAAGGTGACCTGCGGCGGGCCGTGGCTGCTGTTCAAACTGCCCCCCGGCCGTTACCAGGTCGACGCCACCATCGAAGGCAGTACCGCTTCATCGTCCGCATATTCCCTAGCCGAGGGGCAAGGTCGCATCATATTGCGGTTCCCGGAAATGGGAGGAGCGATGGATAAGGAGGCCGCGTCGGGGTCCGAAGAAAATATTGCGGCGGGCCAAAATCCGAATTGGGAACGAGGGGCGCGTTTACGCCAGTGAACATGGGATTCCGCGTTGTGTATCGGATTCTGCTCTTCTCTCTTGCTCTTTGCGGGCTGGGTATCCGCGCCGATGCCGGCGCTCCCGGGTGGAGTGTCCCCATTCTGGTTTACCACCGTTTTGAGCCTGATGCGCCCGGTCTGACGGCGATACCGCCATCGCTGTTTGCGGAGCAACTCGAGTGGTTAAAGACACATGACATCGCCGTGCTGCCGCTGCAAACGCTAGTCGCTGCGCTGAAACGGGGAACGCCGCCTGGCCAGCCGGCTGTCGTGCTGACCGCCGATGACGGCCATCGGTCGGTTTACAACGAGATGTATCCCTTGCTTCAGAAATATAATGTCCATGCCACGCTTTTCATCTATCCGTCCGCGATCTCGAATTCCGAAGAGGCGCTCACCTGGGAGCAACTCGAGGAAATGGTGAAGAGCGGCTTGGTCGATGTGCAATCGCACACCTATTGGCATCCCAATTTCAATGTTGAAAAGCGCAGGCTCGATCCGGCCGCCTATAAAGAATTTGTCAATTCGCAACTGACTCGCTCGAAAGAACGGCTTGAAGCGCACCTGGGGACAACCGTCGATCTGCTTGCTTGGCCGTTCGGGCTGCACGATTCGGAGCTCGAAGAGGCCGCGAAAATGCACGGCTACGTTGCGGCCTTCAGCATAGAACGCAAACCGATTCGGGCGGGTGAGAATCCGTTCGCGCTGCCGCGGTTTCAGGTAACTTCTGCCGACCACGGTTCGCGTTTTGAAGCGCTCATCGATGGCGCGACCGGCAGGAAGGAGCCGCAATGAACCTTCGCCATGGGTTCGCGCTCGCGTGTCTTGCAGCTTTGGCGGTACTTGGGCTCGAGCGCTTCAGCATGGCGGCAGATGTCCAAGGGCGGGTGATCGATGCTGTAACCGGCGAACCGATCGCCGAAGCAACGGTTACCGCTGCCGGCCAAATAACGCTGACCGACGCGGCGGGTTTATTCGCGATTGCGGCGGGCGGCTCGGAGGTGATGGCTCGCGCCCCGGGTTATCGCGCAGCCGCCACGGAAATTGCCGCGCAAGCCGGACCCGCGGTCGTGCGTCTGTCGCCCTTCACGCCCCGCGCGCTTTATCTGTCGTTCTACGGCATCGGCAGCAAACCGATTCGCGATGCGGCCCTGAAGCTCATCCACGACGACCATCGGCTCAATGCGCTCGTGATCGATATCAAAGGTGACCGCGGACTTGTGGCATTCAAGAGCGCCGTCCCTTTGGTGAAGGACGCCGCGGCCGACCGCATAACGACGATTCCGGACCTGCCCGGCCTGATCGGCGAATTGCATGAGGCCGGTCTCTACGCCATTGCGCGGATCGTCGTGTTCAAGGACGACCCGTTGGCCAATGCGCGGCCGGACCTTGCGGTGAGGACCGCAGGTGGGACGATCTTTCATGACAACGAAGGGCTCGCCTGGACCGATCCGTTTCAACGCGAAGCTTGGGATTACAATGTGGCACTCGCGGTCGAGGCGGCTCGCGCCGGCTTCGATGAGATCCAGTTCGATTATGTGCGATTTCCCGACGCGAAAGAGGCTCGCTTCTCCCAAACCAACACGATGAAGACACGGGTAGCCGCTATTGACGGATTCCTGGCAGAGGCGCGGCAAAAGCTCGTCCCGTACAACGTATTCCTGTCGGTCGACGTTTTTGGCTATGTCTGCTGGAACCAGGACGACACCGGCATAGGGCAGCATCTCGAGGACATTTTGCCGCTGGTCGATTATGTCTCGCCTATGCTCTACCCATCCGGCTTCACCTTCGGGATTCCGGGGTACAGTGATCCGGTCGCCCATCCGAGCGAAATCGTCAGGCTTTCGCTCGCTCGCGCCATCGCGCGAAGCCACGTTTCCGCGCTGCGGTTTCGGCCATGGCTCCAGGCGTTCAAGGACTATGCGTTCGATCGCCGGGTCTTCGACGCCGACGACGTGGGGGCGCAAGTCGACGCGGCGGACGGAGTGGGCTCGGACGGCTGGATGCTCTGGAATCCACGAAACGACTATACCGGGCTGGGGTTCTAGCCCTAGAATTCTGGCATGAAGTGGCATCGTTGCGGCATCGTCGGTGTTCTGGGAGTGGTTTGCGTTCTGGCATCCGCGCCGGTTGCGCGGGCGCAGCCTGTCGCGCCCGGTACCCTCATCCCGAAGCGGTTCGCAGCCATATCGGATATCGTTCAACGTGAAATCGCGCTCCACCACATCCCGGGAGCGGTAATTGTTGTCGGCGGTCCGAACGGTGTCATCTATCGCGAGGCATTCGGGGACCGCGTTGTCGCGCCGGAACATGAGCGTCTTACACCGGACACGATCTTCGATCTCGCCTCGCTGACGAAAGTCGTCGCCACGACGACCGCCATCATGCAGCTGGCGGAGGCCAAGAAGCTCTCGCTCGATGACCCAGTGGTCAAATATTGGCCGGATTTCGGCGCGAATGGCAAAAGTGCCATAACGATTTCCCAACTCCTCACTCACATGTCGGGATTGCGGCCAGACCTGGATGCGAAGGCCAACTGGCAGGGCAACGATGCCGCGCTCGCACGCGTCGTCGGGGAGCGCCCGGTCGTTCCACCAGGCACGCGGTTCGCCTACAGCGACATCAATTTCATCGTCCTCGGCGAGCTTGTTCGGCGCGTCAGCGGCAAGCCGCTGGAGACCTATGCAACGGAAAAGATTTTCCGTCCGCTGGAGATGACCGATACCGGCTTCAGACCCGATTCACGTGCGCAATCGCGAATCGCGCCGACCGATAGTCCGGAAGGCCGTTTGCGCTGGGGGAGCGTGCAGGACCCGACCGCGTACCGCATGGGCGGGGTTGCCGGACATGCCGGGCTTTTTTCCACTGCAGACGATCTGGCCCGATTTGCCGAAATGATTGTTGCGGGAGGCGCGCGTGGCGGCGCGCGCATTTTGCTTCCTGCAACAGTCAAGACCATGACCGAGCCACGCCTGTTGCCCGGCGGTATTGAACGCGGGCTCGGATGGGACATAGCTTCCGATTACGATAGCGGCATGGCAGCGGCTTTCGGTCCGGCGTCCTTCGGGCATACGGGCTATACGGGCACCTCCTTGTGGATCGACGCCCAAACCAGGACCTATCTCATCATCCTTACGAGCCGTCTCTATCCAAACGATCGCGGTGACGTCTCGAAACTGAGGCGGGAGGTCGCCGAAGCCGTCGCTCACGATTCGCACGCGCAATCGGTGCTGACGGGAATCGATGTCCTGGAAGAGGAGCAGTTTGCGCCATTGAAGGGCTTGCGCGTCGGACTTCTGACCAACCAAACCGGACGGGACCGGGAGGGGCGGCGCACAGTCGATATCCTGGCTCATGCGCCCGATGTCCGGTTGGTTTCGCTGTTCAGCCCCGAGCATGGATTTGACGGCGACCAGAACGGCAAGGTGGCTACTGGGATGGACGCGATCACGGGGCTTCCGGTTTACAGCCTCTATGGTGCGAACCGGCGGCCCACGCCCGATATGATGACCGGGCTGGATGCGATCGTCGTCGATCTGCAAGACGCCGGCGTGCGCTTCTACACCTATGCGACGACGGTCGCTTATACGATGGAAGAAGCGGCCAAACTCAATATCAAGGTGCTCATTCTCGACCGGCCCAACCCAATCGGGAAAGCAGGGGCGAAGGGACCAATTCTAGAACCGGGCCGCGAATCCTTCACCGGCTATTTCCCGATTCCGCTCCAGCATGGGATGACGCTGGGCGAGCTTGAAACCCTGTTCAATGGCGAGAGACACATTGGCGCCGATCTTGCGGTTGTAGCAATGCGCGGCTATCGGCCGCTTTCCTGGTACGATGAAACCGGCCTCGCCTGGATCAATCCATCCCCGAATCTGCGCTCAGTGAAGGAGGCTGTGCTTTATCCTGGTGTCGCCCTTGTCGAAGGCACGAATGTGAGCGTTGGCCGCGGAACAGCCACACCCTTCGAGTTGGTGGGGGCGCCCTGGATCGAGGCATCGGCGCTGGCCGCCTATTTGAATGGGCGTGGTATCGCCGGGGTACGGTTCGAAGAGGCAGTGTTCACGCCCGATAGCGACGCCTACTCGGGCCGGTTGTGCGCCGGGGTGCGGATCGAGCTGCTGAATCGAGATGAGTTCGATTCGCCTCGGCTGGGACTGGAACTGGCAGCCGCTCTGCATAGGCTTTATCCGTCGCAGTTCAAACTCGCCCGCGTGCTTGGGGCGCTCGGTTCTGCACCCGCGTTTTCCGCTTTGGAACAGGGCGACGATCCAAGCCGGATCGCAGCCGTGTGGGAAACGCAACTTCGAGCGTTTGAGGAACTTCGCGCGAAATATCGACTTTATCGCTGAACCTTCTCTTCCCGCCAAAGAGCACTAAGTCAGTTCAGACGGCGACACGAACCGTCCGCCGGTACAATTTTGACAAAATAGCTTCGCAGCTCGCTTCGCCGCGATTGAGTCCGCGGTTTATTCCACTCGGGCGGAATAATTTAAAGACGCAGCAGAATGAATGAATGGACTATTTCGTTTTCAATTTTTCAAGCGTGTTTCGCAGTTCGGCGGTTCTGACAGGTTTCGATATAATTCCCGCCATTGTCAAACCGCGACCCTCTCCAAGAAGCCGAGCACCATCGCGGATGCCGGGATCGAAGCCACTCATGATCACCACTTTCGCCCGGCTTTTTTCCGCGGCCAGATATCCCAGTAATTCGATACCGTCTGTACCCGGCATAGACAAGTCGAGGATAATCACATCCGGATCGAATGACTGGTGTGCGGCCCTGAACGCATCGGCGTGCATCACAAACCGCATCTCATAATCAAGTCCTTCGGCAACTCTACCGACGAGCGCGCCGATGCTGGGCTCGTCGTCGATCATCAAAAGACGGAACACCATTTATGACACCTCTCGTTCGCCGCGAAGGGTTTCACGGACTCGCCGAGCCAGATCTTGTTTACGGTAGGGTTTGCTCAGCAAATTGCATTTATCGATATCTGGGGATCGGGCGCCGTTCTGTATGGACGCCTCGGCGAAACCCGAGGCAAAGAGAACTTTGAGACCCGGGCGCAGACGCCTCGCCTCCCTGGCGAGCAAGTCACCGTTCATCGCGCCCGGCATGACTACGTCGGTGAAAAGAAGATCGATCGGCTGATCCCGTTGAAGAACGGCGAGCGCGGCATTTGCGTTCTCGGCTTCGATTACGTGGTATCCAAGATCGGTGAGCTGCAGGACCGCGATGTTTCGCACGTCGGTATTATCCTCGACAACGAGAACGGTCGCCGTCTCCTGCGCTGCCTCCAGCTCCTCGATGGTCTCCCCGGGCGATTCCACCTTCGCGGCCGCCCGCGGTAGATAGAGCCGGACCGTCGTCCCATGTCCAACTTCGCTGTAAATCTTCACGTGCCCCTGCGACTGCTTCGCGAACCCGTAAACCATGCTGAGGCCGAGGCCCGATCCCTTTCCCGGACCCTTGGTTGTAAAAAAGGGCTCGAACACATGCTCGAGAACGTGCGGTGGAATACCGGTGCCGCTGTCGGACACGGCGAGCATGACATAATCACCCGGCTTAACCTCGGGATTCTCCCGCTGATATTGCTCGTCGAGATATTTGTTCGCGGTTTCTATGGTCAAATATCCGCCGTCCGGCATCGCATCGCGAGCGTTGATCGCCAGGTTGGCGAGTGCCGATTCCACTTGTGTCTGATCGGCCAAAGCGGGGGCGAGGTCCTCCGCCAGCCACATCCTTATCTCCACGCGTTCGCCGAGCGTCCGTCGCAATAGCTTGGTGGTTCCCGAAACGACCTCGTTGAGATTGAGGACCTCGGGTTCAAGCGTCTGCCGCCGTGAAAACGCGAGCAGTTGGCGAGTCAATTCGGCGCCTCGCAGGCTCGCCTGGAGCGCGTCATTGGCCATGGCGCGAGACTTCGAATCCGTCGCGAGTTCCGCTTCCAGGAGATCCAAATTCCCCACGATGATGGCCAGCAAATTGTTGAAATCGTGGGCTATACCGCCGGTGAGTTGGCCGACGGCTTCCATCTTCTGGGCCTGAACGAGTTGGACCGACGTGCGCTTCATGTCCTCTACGTTCTGCTGAAAGGCGCGCAGCACAATGGCCAGCTTTCCGATCTCATCGTTGCCTGCCGTCGGAAGCGCGAATGCCGCGGCTTCGCCTCGTGTCGCTCCCAAAAGGGCGGCGACCATCTGGTTGATGGGACGGATGACGCGCCCTATGACAACGGAAAAACTATAGGCGCAGAGAATTAGCGCCAACAAAAGAACCATCACCTGTACGATGATTTGCCGTGTCGTCTGCGCCGTGAGACTTTCCACGTAATTGCGTGTTGCCGCGATCGAGCGGTCCTTCAGCGCCCCGAGCGAGTCGGAAGCCTGGTTCGAAAGCTCGAACCAGAGGTCGGCGCTGATTGGATATTCAGCGCCCGCTCCGTCCTGCGGGACATAGACGATGCTCTGGATCATGTCCCGCATCGTGGAGTAGTGGCTGCTGGCATCGGTGTAGACCGGCGCAATGGAGCGATAGAGGCCGCTTTGTCCGGCTAAAATGCGGCCCATCGACCAACTTGCCTCGACAATGCCTTGCCCACGCAGCAATTGGGCAATCTGGTCCGGCGTGGGCTTAGCGTCTTCGGCAATTAGTTGGCCGACCAGGGAACGCTCCCGTCCCGTATAGTCCGTGATGGTGCGCAGAAGGTGCTTGAACCATAGATGCTGCGTAACGATGGGGTCGATATTCGTGAAATATCCGACGAAACCGACCCACAGATTCTCGGTGTCCGCCATGAAAGCCGTCACCTCGGTGGACCAGCGGCCGGGCAAGTCACGGCTTCGTTGCTCTATTCCAAGTTTCAACGCCTCATCTATTTGGGGCCGCAACTTTCGTATGACCGCGAGGTGGGTTTCTACCTGCCCGCGCAGCGTCGTAACTTCCGGGAACGTATATCGGTTGAGCGCAAGCATGGCGCCGCCTAAGGCTTCGTCTGCCGCCTGACGGCTTTCGGTCAAACGAGGCCGCAATTCCTCAATTGTATCGGCGTCTCGTGCCTGCAACATCGATAAAGCGATATCCCGTTCGACGCTCAGTTTTTCCGTCGCATCGAACAGTTGGTCGCTCGATATCATCGCCGTCTGCAGCGCCCGAATGTCCGTCAGGCGCGACCAGTTGTCGTATACGCCCTTCGATGCGAGCAGCGCGATGATCAGCGTCAGTGCGCCCGTCACGAGCAACAGGATGCGGCGAAGAGTCGGTTCGGCGGCGGCCATGACTATCGGTCCGATGTCGCCGGACGCGCGGCACTTGCGAGCCTTAGCAAGCGATCTTCGACCTGGAGATTGGCGGCCGTTATCCGTTCGGTGTTGATTGCGACACCGATGCGATTGGATACCCGCGTGAACTCAATCATGCCGCCAGCCATGGTGAAGCCGGAAAAATCGCTGACGGTAAGGACGCTTTTACCCGCTAGAGCTTTCTGCAGCTCAGGCCAGTTCGACTTCTGATCGGCGCGGACAAATAACAATGCGCAATTATCGATGTCCGCAATCGTGCTCACAACCCTGATTTCGATCACGTGTTCATTGACCGTGCGGCCTGCCATCGGCTGCAAGCGGCCTTCAAACGGGTCGCCGCCGAAAAGGCACACTTTGATTGCCTCCCCGTCTTTCGGCGCGCGGTCGGGCGGCCACTGTGTGTATTTCAAGAAATTATAGAGGAGCCCGGCTTTGATTTGCTGTTCCACAAGCTGCAGATTGTCCGCGGCTTGCGAGGGTTGCGTGAGCAGCATTACGAGGAGCAACGCTACGAACGTGCGGGCATGCTGGATCATGGGCGCCACAGCAGCTTTCCGTATATGCCGCGGCCGATGACGACCGCATTGGCGTCGGTAATGGCCCCGAATTCCCGATGAGAATCGCTTAACAGATTTTGACCCACAACGTCGAACTCCAGCTTGCTTGTCAGTCGCCAGCCAAGCCGCGCATCGAGTCGCCAATAGGCATGCACATTATATCCCGGTAGGGCGTCCACATAGTAGATCGTGGTGTCCAAGGCCACGTCACTGCTGACATCCCATTGAGAGCGGACATTGAATTGGTTTCTTGGAGACTGTCCCTTGGCGCCCTCGGAGGCAATTGCAGCATTGCTCGGTGGTCCGTCGAGTTGCATGTCGAGCAGGCTGTACACCGCCGAAAACTTGATATTGTCCGCTGCGCGCCAGTTGAGGACCGCCTCGAAACCGTAAGTTTTCGCCGTTGTCAGGTTGGTGGTCGCAATCGGCAGAACGATATGCAGCGGATTGCCGACCACTTGGGGGGCCATCAGGCTCAACGTAGAGAGTTTGTCATAATCGTTGTAGAACGTACTGATGTCCATCTGGACGCTTGGGGTCCATTGGCGGCGATAGCCGGCTTCATAGGCGATCAATTGCTCGCTGCTGAAGGCGGGACTTGGTTGCAATATCACGCTGACCGGCAGGGGTATGATGCCCGGGGGGATGACCCCAGTAGAGATTGTCAAATTTCGCTCTAGGTCGGTGGGCGTGCGTGCTGCGCGCGCGACCGAGGTCCACACCGTCTGTAGATCCCCATCATCCCATTGCAGGCGGGCGTTGGGCTGTATTTCCAAGCCCGTGAAGTCATTATGCTCGAATTTGGAACCGAGGGTGAGAAACCATTGGTCCGGCACGAGCGTGATCTTGTCCTGCGCAAAGCCACTGAAGAGCTGTTCATCATATGACGTTCCGACGCCGGTGATGATCGGAGTAAAACTCAAATGGTCGATGCTGTCTCGGTACTCGGCGCCCACCGTCAGCTTGTTCTGCTTCCACATCGGAAAGTCATACTGGGCGTCGAAATCGACGGTGTTGCGCCGTGTACCAAGCGTCAATTGATCGCGCGTTGTCAGGTCAACATAGCTCTGGATCGTAAAGCGCGAGTCGTCTCCGAGTTCACGGGTCCAACGCCCTAGCAGATTGCCTCCGTACACAGATATGTTTTCATGCTGCGCAATGGCGTAAGGGGGAGTGAGTTCGGGAACCGAACGCATCTGACCGCTGTCGCTGCGATAGATATCGCCTTGAACGGTGAATGTGTCTCCCTGGGTGTTGGGATCCCAATCCGCACGGAATCCGCCGCGCCAAGCGGCCCAATCGTCTTCGGCGTTCGTTCCAAAGGGCGTCTCGTCCGTGGCGTGGTCGAGATATTTGCCGTAGACGCGCCAATGCAGGTTTTCGCCCACGGTTCCGCCGTAGCGAGCGGTTATCTGTGCCCGGTCCTCATTGCCGGCCGTGAGGTTAATCAGCCACCCGGCCGTTTCGGAAGCTTTCTTGGTGATGATATTGATGACGCCATTGACCGCATTGGCGCCCCACAAACTGGCGCCGGGACCGCGAATCACTTCGATGCGTTCGATATCGTCGAGCGGCGTGTCCTGTACATCCCAATAAACGCCTGAATACAAAGGATCATAAACCACCCGCCCATCGATCAAGACGAGCAGCTTGTTGGCCAGCACGCTGTTAAACCCGCGAACGCTGATGGCCCAGCCGGCAGAATTCACCCGGGCAACCTGCACCCCAGGCACCAACCTTAAGGCCTCGGGAATCGAAGTGGCGCCGGAACGGACTATATCCTCGCTGCTCAAAACGTAGATGGCGGCGGGTGCATCCCTGACGCTCTCAGGTGTCTTGGAGACCGTTATTACGGTTGCGTCGAAAAGTTCTTCGGGGGAGAGCGTGAAGGGATCCACCTCTACTACCGCCGATGCCGGACTGCCCAGGGCGCAAATACCGCAGAGTGCGGTTGTAAGCGCGAGGCCAGCCTTGAGCCGCCGCCAGCGTTTTTCCCTTATCGGAGTCATGTTATTGCGCCCTCATCGAGGCGGTACAACCGCCCGTCGTAAGACGCCGACAACCTAGTCCCCCCGGGCGTTGGCGCTATGTTCTCGGTGTTTGGATAAATGCTCTTGGATCTTGGATTTTTATCCTGCGTTAAGACTGGTTAACAAAATATTAAGCAGCTGCTCGCGCGTTGGAATCCGTACATTTTGGTTGGAATGGAACTCCGGCTTGGTAGGCCCATGCCGACCGGCCCTGCCCCCACCCGAACCATTCAACGCTGCGCGCGAAATCGGCCTCGAATCTTTCCGTAAGAGCGATTCGCTTCAAAATCGCTGCCCACGTCGACCGCGGGAGCGGCAATGCTCTTCCATTCAAGCGGCCGTAAACCTTCGTTAACTGAATCAGGTTAACGTTAGTCATCGGTTAAGGGCGACGACCGGTTCAATTCTAAAGGCGCTCGTAATGCGAGGGGTCAAACATATGCGCGTACTTTTGATCGAAGACGGCAGCGCCATGGCACGGAGCATCGAACTGATGCTGCGTTCGGAAGGTTCCAACGTTTACACGACGGACCTTGGAGAGGAGGGAATCGACCTCGGAAAACTTTACGATTACGACCTGATCGTACTGGACTTGAAGCTGTCGGATATGAGTGGCTTTGAGGTCCTGAAGGCGCTTCGCCTGGCAAGGGTGCAGACGCCCATTCTCATTCTCTCTGGGAATGCCGTCGTGGAGGCGAAAGTCAAGGCGCTCGGCTTCGGCGCCGACGATTACATGACCAAGCCCTTTCACAAGGACGAGCTGTTGGCGCGCATCCAGGCGATTGTCCGCCGCTCCAAGGGCCACGCGCAATCCGTCATTAACACAGGCAAGCTGACCGTCAATCTCGACACGAAGACGGCCGAGGTGAATGGCCAGCGCGTGCACGTAACCAGCAAGGAATATCAGATGCTGGAGCTGTTGGCGCTTCGAAAGGGAACGACGTTGACCAAAGAGATGTTTTTGAACCATCTCTATGGCGGGATGGACGAACCCGAGATGAAGATCATCGACGTCTTCATCTGCAAATTGCGCAAGAAGCTCGCGGTTGCGTGTGACAACGAGCAATATATTGAAACGGTGTGGGGACGCGGCTACGTCATGCGTGACCCGGAAGACCACGCCAAGGACACCGTTGGAACAAAACCTCAGTACGCTCAACAGCTGCAGCCTGCCGCTGAGTAAGTCTTGCCGCGCGACGGGCGATTGAGGCCCGTCCTCAGCTACAAATCAGTCTCCTTCCCGTCGTCAGGCCGAGCAACGGGAAGGAGCCGGTCGCAGCCGTTCTTTCTCCGATCTCATAATGTGCCAATGCGGCGGCAAATATTGCATCGTGCTGCGACCGGGATCGCGAGCATGATCCTGAATTCCGGCTGCCAGGGTGCCGTCCAAAAGCATCTCTGCGACTGCCGCCGCGCGCCGCAAAACGGCTAATGTTTCTAACATTTTCAAGAATTCATCCGACTTGTGTCCGCGGTCACAGCGCGAAAGCTCGTGGTTTCGTAACGTAGGGATGTACCTGGCGTGTTCCTCTCAGCCAAAGGAGTATTCCCCATGTTGCGTAACATCGGACGCTTTGCAGAGCGAGCAACGGCGCTGAAATCCAGCCGGCAATGGCTCCTGCTTGGGCTTGCGCTCACGTTCGGCAATGTTGCAGCCGTTCAGCCTGCGAACGCTTCGGCGTTCTTCTGGATTTCCGCGCCGAACTGGACCTACTCGGCTGCTGCTGCGGCCTGTCCCGCGGGCATTGCCAAGTTCTGGGGTCTGTCTGTCGGAGCGAACAGCTTTTCCTATGCCTACGCCTATTGTCACCATCCCCTAGGGTCCTCGGCCGCTTATGCCGTGGCGGCTGCGGGACGCGGCGGCGCAGGTGCCGCAGTAGCCGTCGGCTTCGCCGATCCTTGGGCAAACATGGATATCGGCATTCCTCTGGAGGGTGGCGCCACGACGCCCCAGAGCTTCTCCGGCATAGGGTCCGACACCTATAGTTCCTTCACGGACGACTACGACGTCTTCAACGACCACATCAGTTTCACCAGCTCAGGCGACGCCGAGTTCGGGAGTCCGGCCCTTACGCACATTGCTGCCTACGAATACACCGGCAGCAATGCCCTGGACGACCTCTGCGCACTTTTCGGTGCGTCGGCGGGCTGTGGGAGTCCCGGGGCGAACAGCGTCGGGGACGTAACCGATTTTTCGACCTTCGAAACGGATTTCGGAAGCAACCTCGTCTCACTGGGGTCGTTAACGGACCCGGATTTGTCGCAGCCGTTGAACTTCAATCAAACAGTTAGCAATCTATCGAACATCATCCTGGTGGGCGAGGGCGACGCGGCCGCGGTTCCCGAGCCAAATTCCATTCTTTTGTTTGGCGCCGGCTTGCTGGCGTTCGTCATGGCGGGTGGACGCAGCCGGGGGCTCTTTCATCGCAAACGCTTCCGCGCAATGGGTTCCTGACGGAAGCCATATCGATCTGGCGATGCGAGTGTTGAACGAATTTCTGAGAAAATAGTCTGGACCACATGACCAGCTTAGACACTCGCCCGCCGGACCGCCCAATCGCGAAGCACCCGATGGGACTTTTCGACGGATTGCCCGACGATCTTCTTTCGCAGCTCTTTGCGGGAGCAAAAACGCTGGACCTTGCCGCCAAGGCCGAACTGTTCCCCGCCGGAGTGCCGGGTGACGAGTGTTATCGCGTCGAGACGGGATCGCTCAAGGTCAGCGTGATATCGAAAAATGGGATGGAGCGCACGCTCTCGATTGTGGGAACCAATTCCGTTCTCGGTGAGCTGTCATTGCTCGACCGGCAGCCGCGATCGGCAACCGTCACAGCCTTGACGGATTGCCGTCTCAAATACATCAGCCGCGCGGAATTCGAGCGCTTTGCCTCCAAGATGCCTACGATCTACGAACATCTGACAAGATTGCTTGCAAGCATGGTGCGGCACACCGACAGCTCCGTCGCTGCGGGCAGCTTTCTGTCCAACAGCGGCCGTCTGGCGTGGGCGTTTCTCAAGCTGGCGCATGAATTCGGAAACGACGAGGAACCCGACCGCATTGTTATCCGTCTAAAACTCTCGCAAAGTGAGATCGGAAGCCTGGCGGGCATTTCACGCGAACACGTCAACCGAATTCTCAACAAATGGATTCGCCAGCGCATATTGTCGCGCGCCAATAGCCGCTACACGATCCTGAGCAAACCGCAATTGGAACAGATCGCGCAAATCTAGCGCCGGTTCGCCGAAGAATGCGGGTGCACCTCGGACGCGTGCAGTTTTCACTGCGCCGCTTCGGCCCATGGAACGGTGCACATTACCTCCGTTCCCGTAGGAGCTTGCTTGCGGATATCCAATTGGGCGCCAATAAGTGCGGCCCGATAGGACATGATCCGCAAGCCCATCCCGTTGGCGCTGGGAACCGATGAAGACAGTCCCCTGCCGTTGTCGACGACGCGCAACACGCGCCCGGACGCGGTGCTCTCCAAACCGATGACGACGCTCTTTGCCTCGCCATGCTTGATCGCGTTGCCGACCGCCTCCTGCGCGATCCGATAAAGGTGAACCGCCGAGTTCAGATCCTCTATGTCGAAGGGCTCGGTACATTCGAAGCGGCAGGAGATATTGAACAGGTCGCTCGTGCTGGAGGCAAAGTCGTTGAGGGCCGCCATCAGCCCATTTTTTGAGACCTCAACAGCGTTCAAACTGCGTGCGAGATTGCGGGCAAGCGCAATGCCTTCTTCGACGAGATCGACCACCCGTTTGGCATTCTTTTGTTCGGTGGAATTTTCGGATTCCAAATTTTCAGCGAGAACTTCCGCCGCCAAAGCCGTGCCGGTCAGATGCTGGCAAAGGCTATCGTGGATGTCGTGGCCTACCCGCTCCTGTTCGCGCTCGCTGATTTGCAGCAGTTCCCGCTGCAGTCGCTCGCGCATGGCGATTTCGTGGGTCAGCTTGGCTGCGCGTTCAACGGCTCGCCTTTCCAGATCATTGTGCAGCCGCCGCAGCGCAGCCATCAGATGTGCGGCAAAGACGAACATCGCAAAGCGGCCGAAAAGATTCCACAACGGCACCCATAAAGTTCCGTAGTGCGCCCCGGCTTCGATATCCCCGCTCACCCACAGGAACGAACTCAGGATCGCAAGTCCGTATGCGGAGGGAAGGTTCACCAACCACGCCGCCGCTACGATCGGAAACAGATAAATTGCCGAAAACGTCGTGTCGGTTCCGGTGCGATAATCGAGATAGCCGATGCACAGCGAAAGAGCCGTCAGCGCGACGATCAGGACGCCGCGCGGCAATGTTTTGAGGACAGTCAGTGCACGGGCAAGCATGTCGGTTGGAACTCCAAATGGCCGCCATGAAGCAGCCCTGTAAGGCGCCGGAATATCTTCGCTCCCGGCGAGATGACGTAGCCGGAGACGGGACGACGTGAGGTTGTTAGCCCAGCCGCCTTCGAAACGGAGCATTTGCACCGCTCTTCCCCCTGCCCACGCCCCCATAGGGCAATGCTCATTCCGCGATCGCTTCGCAAAGCGTTTTGACAAATCAAAGACGCTGTAGGAAAATATACTACAGATAAATTTGGATTGGGAACAGTCCAGCGGGCATTTCGAATGGGCAACCGGGGGTACCAAGCAGTATTCGCCAAAGAACGCTCGCGTGGGAACTATTCCGCAGGAGAATGAGGGAACTCAAATTCTCCGCCCAATGGGTGGGTTCTCGGCCAAAACCGGCACTCTCGACCAGGGCTGCGGCGAGCGCCGGCGGGAGGCAAGCCTTCTTGAGAAAGGTGTCAAAGAATTCATCCTGATCCGGGGGCGATAGATGCTTATGTCAGAAGAAGTCTTACAGACCGTTCGGGTTCCCGCGGTTCTCGCGCCACTGATTCAGGAGGTTCCGCTTGGAAGATAAGTCAGAACCGTTCGCGGTACTTATGAGAGCGGCAACACGATACCGATGAGCTGAGCCTAGGGATAACAGACCTTCCTCGTGCCGACCGGCTTCATTGCTGCGGCCTCACCCCTGGTGGCGGATAAAGGGGACATCACCGCGTGTTCGCGATTGTACAACTTGCATTGAAGTTTCGTCTGACGGCAATTGTCCTGGCGGTATTCATACTGATTTCGGGTGCCTACGCGGCATTGACGACACCGGCCGACATCTTCCCGGAAATCCGCATTCCCGTGATTGCTGTCGTATGGACCTATCGCGGCTTGTCGCCGGACGATATGTCGGGCCGGGTGACGTATTATTTCGAACGGCAACTCTCGACCTATGTGAACGATATCGAGCACATGGAAAGCCAGTCGCTGTTCGGGATCGCGGTCATCAAGATTTATTTCCACCCCGGTGCCGATATCCGCACGGCGACGGCCGAAGTGACGTCGGTATCCCAGACGGTCCTGAAGCAACTGCCTCCGGGGATCACGCCGCCCCTCGTTTTGAATTACAACGCCTCGACGGTACCGATCCTGCAACTGGCCTTGGCAAGCACCCAATTGGCAGAGCAGGAAATATACGATCTTGGGCAGAACTTCATCCGGCCGGCACTTGCGACCGTTCAAGGGGCCGCAGTCCCCTCGCCCTATGGCGGAAAAGAACGGCAAATCCAGATCGATCTCAATCCACAGGCGCTGCAGGCGAAAGGGCTTTCAGCGGAGGATGTCGAGAACGCCATCGCGGCTCAGAACCAGATCATTCCGGCTGGAACCACAAAGATCGGACAGTTCGAATACAATGTTAAGCTGAACGACAGCCCCGTCACGGTCGACGAGTTGAACGATCTCCCCATAACGACACAAAACGGCGCCACCATCTATGTGCGGGATGTCGGCCACGTGCGGGATGGGTTTCCACCACAGAGAAACATCGTTCGGGTCAACAGCCGCCGTGCGGCACTGATGACCATCCTGAAGAGCGGGAGCGTCTCCACGCTCGACATTGTCGCCGGCGCAAAGGCGCTGCTGCCACGTTTGAAGGAGACGCTGCCGAGTTCGCTTCAGATCACCCCGCTTGGCGACCAGTCGGTATTCGTGAAGGCGGCGATTACGGACGTCGTTCGAGAGGGGGCGGTGGCCGCGCTGCTTACCAGCTTCATGATCCTCGTGTTCCTGGGCAGCTGGCGCTCCACTCTGGTCATCGCGACTTCGATTCCCCTGGCTGTGCTGGCCTCCATTGCCGTGCTCTCCGCGCTGGGCGAAACCTTGAATTTGATGACGCTGAGCGGATTGGCGCTCGCCGTTGGCATCCTGGTGGATGACGCAACCGTCACCATCGAGAACATCAATTGGCATCTCGAGCAGGGCAAGCCCATTCAGACCGCCATCATGGACGGCGCGCGGCAAATCGTGACTCCGGCGTTCGTCTCTCTTGTCTGCATTTGTATCGTCTTTGTGCCGATGTTCTTTTTCCCGGGCGTCGCGGGCTTCCTGTTCGCCCCGATGGCCGAAGCGGTGATGTTCGCGATGATCGCGTCTTTCGTTCTCTCGCGGACGCTGGTGCCCGTTATGGCAAGGTATTTGCTCGTGTCTCACCCGGGCGCTCACACCGTCGAAATCATGCGCGAGCACGATTCCGAGGCGGGCCGTCCCACCACGCGAAATCCGTTCATTCTCTTCCAGCATGGGTTCTCACGCCGTTTCGAGAGGATACGGCACGGCTATCGCGCTCTCCTGGAACTGGCGCTGGGCAGCCGGCGCTTGTTCATCGGCTGTTTCATAATTGTGGTGCTGGGCTCGTTCGCTTTGGTCCCCTATCTCGGACAGGATTTCTTCCCATCCGTCGATTCCGGCCAGATCAACATCCACGTCCGCGCACCGGTCGGAACGAGAATCGAAGAGACGGCCGCATTGTTCGACAAGATCGAGGATAAGATTCGCCAGAGCATTCCAACCAAGGAACTCGGCACCATCGTGGACAATATCGGGCTGCCGGTCAGTGGTCTGAACAGAGCCTATTTGAACACCGGCGGCGTGGGCCCCGAGGACGGCGATATCCTGGTCAGCCTGAACGACAACCATAAACCGACCGCGGGCTACGTGAGGATGCTCCGCACCAGCCTCATGCGCACTTTTCCGGGTAGTGAGTTTGCATTCCTGCCCGCCGATATTGTCAGCCAGATTCTCAATTTCGGCGCTCCTGCGCCGGTAGACTTAACGGTCACAGGGCCGAACAATCAGCAGAACGAAGCCTACGCACAGGAGCTGTTGCGCGGAATTCGAAAGATACCGGGCGCCGCGGATGCGCGGATCGAGCAATCATCGCGTTATCCGGAACTTGCCGTCGATATCGACCGCACGCGGGCGGGTCAACTTGGGCTCACCGAACGCGACGTAACGAACAGTCTGGTTGTGAATCTGGCAAGCAGCTTCCAGGTGGCGCCGGCATTCTGGGTCGATCCACGCAACGGCGCGTCTTATCCGATCGTGGCGCAAACGCCCCAATACAATCTCGACTCGCTTTCAAAGTTCGAGAACCTGCCGGTGACGGACGGCAAGAGCGGAAATATGCAGGTGCTGGGTGCGCTCGGCACAATCCATCGCGAAACCAGCGACGCAATCGTTTCGCATTATGCGATACAACCTACCATCGACATCTACGCAACGACGCAGGGCCGGGATTTGGGCGCGGTAGCCGGCGAGATTCAGAAGCTGATCCAGGCCACCGCAAAAGATCGGCCAAGGGGCGCGGTCATCACGCTTCGCGGCCAGGTCGAGACCATGAACACCGCGTTCTCCGGTCTATTCTTTGGTTTGGCGGAGGCGATCGTCCTGATTTACCTTCTCATCGTCATCAATTTTCAGTCCTGGGCGGACTCTTTTGTCATCGTGAGCGCATTGCCGGCTGCGCTCGCAGGAATTGTCTGGATGCTGTTCGCGACACATACCACGCTCAGCGTGCCCGCGCTCACGGGCGCGATCATGTGTATGGGCGTAGCCACGGCGAACAGCGTGCTGATCGTCAGCTTTGCGCGGGAGCAGCTTGCGGAAACCGGCGATGCCATGAAGGCGGCATTGGAGGCAGGCTTCACGCGCTTTCGGCCGGTGCTGATGACGGCGCTTGCCATGATCATCGGGATGGCGCCCATGGCTCTCGCTCTCGGCCAGGGCGGCGAGCAGAATGCGCCGCTCGGCCGCGCGGTAATCGGTGGTCTGGTCGTTGCCACCGCAACCACCCTGCTATTCGTACCTGTGGCCTTCAGTCTCGTTCATGGACGAAAAAAGCAACACCGGTGAGCACTCGCAGTTCGGGGCTGCCGGATTCCGGAGGTGCCTATGTCCCCGCAGAATGAAGGTAGGGGGCGCAATCCGAAGTTGGCCCGCAACGTCAAACGCATTGCCGTTCTGTTCGCAGGTGTTGCTGCCATTGTCGTTGCCAATGGGGTCATGGTCCGGCAGAGCGCGAGCAACGAGGAGGAGACTTTTTCAGCCGAACAGGCGATTCCCACCGTCGTTGTCGTGCATCCGAGCCCAGCCAAAGGTGGGAATACGTTGACCCTGCCCGGCAATGTGCAGGCCTATTACACCGCGCCGATCTACGCGCGCGTCCCGGGGTATGTGAAGACCTGGACCAGGGATATCGGTGCGCGCGTGCATCAAGGCGAGGTGCTCGCCGAAATCGACACGCCAGACGTCGATCAGCAGGTTGCGCAAGCCCGCGCCGACCTCGCCAACGCCGAGGCGGCTCATAAGCTGTCCGAAAGCACTTCGGCACGTTGGGCGAACCTGCTCAAGATCGGCGCCGTCTCGATGCAGGACGCGGACGAAAAAACCGGCGATCTGGCCGTGAAAAGCGCGCAAGTCAAGTCGGCCCAGGCCAATCTCGACCGTCTGCTGACCATGAAGACGTTTGCGAAGATCGTCGCGCCGTTCGACGGGGTGGTTACCGAGCGAACCGTCGATATCGGGACGCTCGTCAACGCCGGCGCCGGTTCGGCAGGTTCATCGTTGTTCACGATTTCCGATACGCACAAGATGCGTGTCTATGTGCGCGTGCCGCAGAACTACTCCGCCGAGATTCGCGACCATTTGAAGGCCGTTCTGACTCTGCCGGAATATCCGGGTGAAACCTTTCCCGCCGAACTCGTTTCAACGTCGGATGCGATCAGCAATCAGTCCAATACGCTGCTCGTCCAACTCGAAGCGGCAAATCCGCAGGATCGGTTGAAGTCGGGCGAGTATGCGCAAGTATCGCTGCTGCTTCCCGGCGGAACGCAAAATTTGAGCATACCCGTCAGCGCTCTTCTGTTCCGCTCCGACGGATTGCGGGTGGCTACGGTGGGACCTGACAACCGCGTGGTGTTGAAGCCGATCATGATCGCCGAAGATCTCGGAACGACTGTCGAGGTAGATTCTGGTTTGTCCGCTTCGGATCAGGTGATCGACAATCCGCCCGATTCGCTGCAATCGGGCGATGCCGTTCGGGTTGCGACCAAGGCAAGCGGAAGCTGACCGGAAGCAGGAGTTCGTCCAGCGCTGGCCCCTCTTTCGAGGGGCCAGAAAACCGCTCAAGTCTTATTGGAACGGATAATAGCGGAAGCTCGTGAAGACCATGTTGTCGGAAGTATGCGGAGCGCCACCGACGCCGTCGAAGGCCTTCAGGCGGGTATAGGAGTATTGCAGGCCGATTCTCATTCTGCCGAAATCGCCGTCATAAGTGTTGTCCCACAGACCGACATTGATCTGCTCGACGCTCTGGACATTACCCGTGCAGCTCGCGGTCGAAGTAAAGCTGAAGCAGCCCGTGTTGGTGAAGTTCGGATTGCCGTAACCGATGTTCTGCGTCGAACCGTTCAGCGAACCACTGAAGAAGTTCGAATCCTCATGTTCCATACCGCCGAAGACATAGACGTCGAACGAGGGCGTCGCATGCAGCGTCAGACCGACCATTTCGATGTCTTCCTTCAATGGCTTGAAGGTGCCGCTCGAACTGTAGGTCACATCGGGGAGCTGGCTGCTGCCGTAGCGCCCGATGCCCTCACCGAACAACGTATCGAACTGGAAGTCGAGTTTGCCCGGCACGACCTTGATCAGGCCTGCAACGCCGCCGCCGCCGCCCGAGACATCGTGGTTGGAAACAGTGCTTTGCGACGCTCCGAATCGATCATAAAAGTCCCGGTACATGCCGACGACTTCCAGGTGAACGTTGCGCATGAACATTGCCGGCTCCCACACGATCTTGCCGATCACGTCCGGAACGTGGTTGAGCGAAAGCGTGATGCCGGGATTGAACTCGGCGAGGCCCACATTCGTGCTGCCCCCGTTGAAGCCGCTGCCGCTGCTGACCGTAAGTCCAGTGTAGCCCGATGGGGCCGTCCCACCGATCGTCGTTTGCGGGTTTTCGAGCGAAACGCCGATCCAGACCTCGTTGTTGAAGTTCTTGACGAGGCGAAGCTGGGCCTGCCGTGTCCAGACGAAACCGGCCGAGTATTGCGCCTCGATGGTGGGCGGAGGAAGTTCGCTCCGCTCCGACGCGCCAGCGCCGTCCAGGGTTGCGAACGACCAATTTTGCCCGAACAGGAAATGCACGCCGAGATCGCTCCAATCCACCGATCCGTAAAGATTGCGGATACGCGGTGCGTAGGAGTTGCTTTCGTTCGAATTGGCGCTGGCGGGGCCGCCCATGAAGTCGAACTCACCATACATCGCGAAGTGCGTATTGGGATCGAAATCGCCTTCCGCAAGGCCCTGAACGCGGCTTTGCCGTGCGGTCATGCGGAATTCGCCGGTGTGGCCTAGGGCGACGTTATTGCCGGTACCGCCCGGGCCGGGACCTGGAAATGGAATCTTGGAAAAGCCAGGGGAGCCGATGTCCGACTCCAAATTATTGGATCGCCAAACAGTTTCAGCCGCCAGGAACCCGCCCAATGTGAGCGTGATGCCTTTGAAGTGAATTTTCTTATCTGTGGGCGCCGGCACCGTCTGCCCGAAGGCAGGGCCCACAATCATCATGGTCGCGATCGTTCCGATCAAAATCGTCTTCAATTTCATTTTGTCCCGCCCGTTGAGTATCTCGCGGCCGGCAGAATTTTCCGCTAGCCGCCATCGCCGTAACCGCCGCGGATGACGCTTCGATGACTGAGCGATGAATGATTTAAGACAAGTGCCGGGCCACTCCGGCAATGTGCTTAAAGGACCTTTGGCGCGATGTTGGCTAATGCGGGGTGGGGATGGATGAATCGTCTGCCGAATGACACCGGGCGTAGCACCATTTGTGTCCTACGAAGAAAATTTGTGGAAGAAAAGTGCGAGGCGGGCCGCACCCGATCTCGGACTTGTTTCGTAATCTCGGGGCAGGGCGACACAGAGCGTCGCAAAACTTTTATATGACCGTGACATGGATTACACGCGTGTGAGATTCCATCTCCCGCGGAGGCGTGGACATAGCTTCGAGCTGTCTATCCGCGCCGTAAACCACGAGAGGACACAATGAGGCCTTTGAAGAAATTTATAGCCGGCGCAATGGCGCTGACCACCCTCGCAGGCATGGCAACAGCGGTTTTCGCAGCCGACATATCGGGCGCGGGGGCGACATTTCCATTCCCGATCTATTCGAAATGGGCCGCGGCCTATAAGGCCCAAACCGGCACCGGCCTGAATT
>Ga0265337_1000432_pt1 | contig 22259 bp, 13 predicted proteins | sample 42122metaG_FD_192441 | JGI IMG/M metagenome (GOLD analysis project Ga0265337, IMG submission 192441) | Rhizosphere microbial communities from Carex aquatilis grown in University of Washington, Seatle, WA, United States - 4-21-22 metaG | ecosystem: Host-associated > Plants > Roots > Rhizosphere >... | reverse complement strand
CGTCCCACCCGCGCATCGGATTCGACGTCGCGGAAATTGTTGACCAGCAGGACCGCCCCGGTCAGCAGGCCGAGCGCCAGACCGGCTTCGAGCGCCGGCGCGCCGAGATCGGCGGTGCAAAGCCAATAGGTGCCGCCCACCGCGCCGACCCCGAAGAAGGCGATCACGAACAATTCGCCCAGCGGCGTATAGGCGATCGGCAGCGGGCCGCCGGTATAGGCCCAGCCCGAGGCGATCGACAGCATGCCGAGCAGCAGAATCGGCCAGCCGCCGACGGCGACTAGATAAAGCCCCATGAGCGCGGCCAGCGCGAAACACGCCGCCGCGCCGCGTTTGACGTTGCGCCCGCTCAGCAGGCCCAACGCCGTCACGCGCGGCGGTCCGACGCGATCGGGCCCGTCGCCGCCGCGTTCGGAATCGACCGCGTCGTTGTGCAGATTGGTGCCGAGCTGAATGCACATGCTGCCGAGCAGCGCCGCCAGCACCGCCGGTCCATGAATCTGGCTATCCACCGCCCACGCCAGCGCGGTGCCGACCGCCACCGGCGTGATCGAAAGACTGAGCGTGCGCGGCCGCGCCGCCATGATCCAGGACGACAGGTTCATACCTACTTAACTAAATTTTGTGCGCCGTCTTACGTATCCGCTTGATTTATGGAACAATTCTCGGCACCGGTCGTTGACACCACGGATTGGAGTGCCCCGTCATGTTCAAACTGTGTGCCATCGCTTCACTCATCGCGATCATAGCTCCGCTGCCAGCCATCGCCTACACGCAACAGGATGCGGATGCCTGCACGCCGGATGCGTTCCGGCTTTGCCAGAACGCCATTCCCGATGAGACGCGGGTGGCACAATGCCTGGCCGAGAACAAGCGGCAGCTCAGCCCCGCCTGCAAGATCGTGTTCAGCCGCCCTAGTACTGCAGCCACGACACCGGCAGCGACGAACACCCGGCCGGCCGGGCGCCCGCTCGACATTCACAATACGAATTTCTGAATGCGTTAAAACCCGGCGGCTTCAGCTTCACGGTGGCGCTTGCCGACGAAGAGGCCACGCGGGCGCTGATGGTAGACATCGCCGCCGCGCCATCAAACCGCGCTGGCAAACTCCGCCGCAATCAATTTTCGCCCGACAACACCTGCGTAGTCCGCGATCGGCAGCGGCCGGCCGGTTAGATAACCCTGAACCTCGTCGCAACCTTCCTTTACGAGGAACGTATGCTGGGCTTCGGTCTCGACGCCTTCCGCCAGAATCGGCAAGTTAAGGCTTCGGCCGAGACTAATGACGGCACGCACGATTGATCTGGAGTGGTAGTTGTCTTCCAAGTCGCAAATAAAGACACGATCGATCTTGATCTTGTCACACCTGAAAGACTGCAGATACGATAGCGAAGAATATCCGGTTCCGAAATCGTCCATTGCAATCTTTACGCCGAGCGCCTTGAGCTGATTGAGGATCGATACCGCGCGCGAGAAGTCGTTAATCATCACGCTCTCGGTAATTTCAAGTTCGAGGCGGGCCGGAGCAAGACCGGTTTCAAGCAGGATTGAATGGATGAGCCTTGGCAGGTCGCCATGACGAAACTGAATCGGAGAGATATTGACCGCAATGGTCAGCGGCTGCGGCCAGGATGCAGCTTCGCGACAGGCCTCGCGCAGAACCCATTCGCCCAGCGATATGATGAGACTGCTCTCTTCGGCGATAGGGATAAACGTACCGGGTGGGACCATGCCGCGTTTTGGACATTGCCAGCGGGCTAGTGCTTCAAATCCGATAGCGTCGCCTGACATTGTCACCTGTGGCTGATAGTGCAACAGCAGTTCGCCATGATCGATGGCTAAGCGCAAATCCTCTTGCAGGGCGTACCGCTCGTGCAGCCGGGCGCTCATTTCGGATTCAAAGAACATCGCCATCCCACGCGTTTCGGCTTTGGCACGATAAAGGGCGGCATCGGCGTTGGTCAGCAGTGTTTTAGCGTTGGCGCCGTCGGCCGGATATATCGCGACCCCGATGCTCATGCCTAATTTTAGGCAGTGACCTTCAACCTTAAAATCGTCCAAAAGGGTCGCGAGCAGGCGCTCGGCGAGTACTGCTGCGCCCGCTGGTTGCGCGCCTTCCGCCAAAATGACTGCAAACTCGTCACCGCCGAGGCGCGCAAGGAAGGTTTCTCCGGCAGCGGCTTGCAGACGACGGGCGATTTCACGCAGGAGTCCATCGCCAACCATATGTCCGTAGGTGTCATTGATCTCTTTGAATCCGTCAAAATCAATGCTCAGAATGGCAAACTGTTCGCCAGTCGTCGTCGCACGGTTGATCGTGGCGTCCAAAGTTTCGTTAAAGGTTGCCCGATTGGGTAGGTCGGTTAGCGTATCATAATGCGCCATACGCACGATGCGTTGCTCCGCCTCCCTGCGCTCCGTCACATCATCGAACAAGGTCAGAAGATATTCCGGTTGCCCGTCGCTTCCTCGAATAGCAACCTTCTTCGTGGTGACAAGGCGATCGCCCCGTTTGGCCGTGGGAATGGAATGGTCGCGAGTGGCGACCGGTTCAACGGAGAGCAAAGCTTCCTTGTCTCGTGCTAAAATTTCGTCCGCGCGCGCCGGCTCATATACGTCCTGCGGAGTTTTTCCGATAATGTGATCGCGGCTAATTCCGAAAAGCTCTTCGCCCGCTCTGTTGAGCAACGTAAAGCGATTTTCCTTGGCGGTCTTCACCAGAATTGGTAGCGGAACGTTTTCGATCACCGTATCGAGAAATATTTTGGTGCGGTGAAGATCGTCCTCGACCAGCTTGCGGTCTGTCACATCGTCGATCACGGTCAGAAGATATTCCGGTTTTCCGGCGCTCCCTCGAATGGCAACCTTCTTTGCCGTGATGAGACGCGTGCCATTGTTGGGCGTGACAAGCGAATGGTCAAAAACGAGTAAAGCGTGATCGGAGTGTAACGCCTTGTTGTCGAGCGAGATGAGCACATCGGCATGCTCCTTCGGGTACACCTCATGCGTCGTCTTTCCGATTATTTGGTCGCGAGATACGCCCATGATCTCTTCATAGGCTCGATTGACCAAGGCGAACCGGCAGTCGCGCGCGTCCTCCGCAGCATTAGAAGAATCCTTCACGGAGATCGGCAGGGGAACATTTTCGATCACCGTATCGAGAAACATTTTCGTGCGGTTTAGATCGTCCTCGACCAGCTTGCGGTCGGTAATGTCGTGGATAGCAACCAATCGAGCTTTATGGCCCGCATAGACCAGAGCTCGCGAGTACACGGAAACGTCAATTGTGGTTCCATCTGCTTTTGAATGCCGCGTAACATTTTTCACCAATTGGTCTTCCGACTCGGCTCGCAGTGACCGTTCGAACCGCTCCCGATCCTCAGCCGGTCGCAGGTCGGACGCCGTCATCGACATCAGTTGTTCGTGGCTGTATCCATAGTGCGTGACCGCGGCATCGTTGATGGCAAGGAAACGCAGGCTCGCCCAATCGATAACCCACATTGGCACGGGGTTGGCTTTGAAGAGCAGCCGGAATGACTCCTCGCGGCGCTTTGCCTCCGTCACATCCTCATGCGTCGCCACCCATCCGCCGTTTGTTAGCGGCCGGTGGACGACGGAGACGGAGCGACCGTCACGCAATCGATTGATGATCTGATAGGGCTCGTTGACCGATACTTCATTGAGCCGGTCTTTGATGTAGCTTTCATGATCCTCCGGCGCGCTACCTATGGCAATCCGGTGCTGCAGGATCGCACGCAGCGTCGTACCGGGCCGGGTCTGCTCCTCATTCAATCCATATAAATCGGCATAACGCTTATTGCAGACGATCAAATGCTGAGTGGCATCGAACATGCAAAGCCCCTGTGACATGTTCTCAAGGGCCGCATCGAGTTGCAGTTCTTTCTTCTCGATTAAAACTTTCGCACGCAACTTGTCGGTCATGTCTTCGTGTGTGGCCACCAGCCCGCCATCGGCCATCGGATGGGTCACAATATCAATTGTGCGGCCATCGGGGGTTTCTATTGATTGTTGCGTCGTCTGCCCCATGGAGATGTTGTTGCGTAATTGCGCATAATATTGATCCGGGTCGCCTTTAAACGATCCGCATTCCGCCCGGTGCTTGATGAGTTGAAAAAGCGTCACGCCGGGCTTAACTATTTCGGGCGACAGACCATACATTTGACGGTAGCGTTCGTTGCAAACGACAAGGCGTTCGGCGGAATCGAACATCAACAGGCCTTGCGACATATTGTTGACCGCCGTGGTCAGCCGTAAGGCATGATTGGCGTTGTTTCTTTCGGCGCCGTGCCGCTTTAGAATTTCCTGCTTCAAATCCTGCACGCGCCGCAGCGCATAAATCGCCATGAGGAAGCCGAATACGATTGCAACCACGATCGCTTCGTCGAGTTCGTAGACTTCGTATCGTTTTATAAACTCGTAAGTATGCCCAAAAATGTCGAAAGTTGCGGCCGCGATGTAAGTGACGATGCAAAGGCCGGCGATCGCCACCGCGTCGCGGACGCTGCGGCGGCGCAACGAAGAAAGGAGCTTTCGCGTTCTGTGTACCATCGCCGCAATCCCAATGGGATCGTGTAAATTTAGCGATCAGAGGTGATGGAACGGTGAGGTATGGCGCTTAATTACCTACGTGCTTAATCACCTCCTAAGAGCGCCGGTGTGCAACTCGGCGTTCCGTAGAATTACGGAGGTGTCCATATCTATCGATGCGAGCCCAGATCGCTACAACTGCCGCTCATAAAAACAAGTTCCACTTGAATTAAGTCCGCTTATCCCGCGGAACAACCCATCGTCTGGTACACCGCCACCGCCGCCGTTTATAAGGTCTTGGTCTCTAAACGGATGATTCGATGTTCCCCTTAATCTCCGGCGGTTACAGCTTCCGGCAATGCCGATCCAAACGAACACATCGGATAGCAATGGCGAGTGGTTCATGATGAGAAAACCATTCAGCTCAGCCCGAACCTGCGCGTGCACCACGTCTTCACGAGATGCGTCAAGACGGCATAGCTGACAAGAATCAGGCCGAGGTAAATCCAGTATGTCGGCGGCAACGGCACGAAGCCCAACGCGCCGCCAATCCATGAAAACGGCAGGGCGATTCCGACCGCGGCGATGATAAGACTTGTCGCAATCACCGGCGCACTGGCCCTGCTCTCGAAGAACGGCACCTTGGCCGTGCGGATGATATGGATGATCAGCGTCTGGGTGAGCAAGCTCTCCACAAACCAACCGGTCTGGAATAATGCCGGTTTGTCCCAGGCGTGGAAGATGCCCAGCATCACGAAGAACGTGGCGTAATCGAAAATCGAGCTGATCGGTCCGATCAACAGCACAAATTTCGACATGTTGCCGATGTCCCAGCGGCGCGGGACGGCCAGGTACTCGGCGTCGACGTTGTCGGTCGGGATCGTGGTCTGCGAGAAGTCATACAGCAGGTTGTTGGTGAGCACCTGGATCGGCGCCATCGGCAGGAATGGCAGGAACACGCTGCCGCCGATCACGCTGAACATGTTTCCGAAGCCCGAGCTCGCCCCCATCTTGATGTACTTGGTGATGTTGCCGAAGACCTTGCGTCCCTCGATCACGCCGTCGCCGAGCACCGCCAGGCTCTTTTCCAGCAGGATGATATCGGCCGTTTCCTTGGCGATGTCGACGGCGCTCTCCACCGAGATGCCGACGTCCGCCGCCTTGAGCGCCGGTCCGTCGTTGATGCCGTCACCCAAATAGCCGACGACGTGTCCCTTGCGGTGCAGGGCATCGATGATCGCCGCCTTCTGGGCCGGCGAGACCTTCGCAAACACCGTCGCGGTCTCGGCCAATTCCGCCAACTGATCGGGCGACAGCTTCTCGATCTCACTGCCGAGAACGATATGATCGACCGTCAGCCCGACGTCGTGACATATCTTGCGCGTGACAATGTCATTGTCGCCGGTCAGGATCTTCACCTGCACGCCACGCGCCTTAAGCGTGGCAATGGCCGGACCGGCCGTCTCCTTCGGCGGGTCGAGGAACGCGATATAGCCGAGCAATGTGAGGCCGGCCTCGTCCGCGACGGAATAGGTCGCCTGCGCCGGCGGCATTTCCTTGAACGCGACGGCGATCACGCGAAAGCCGTCCGCGTTGAGCTTGGCGGTCGTCTCCTTGGCTTGGGCGAAGTGGCTCGGGTCGAGCGCGCCGGTGTCGTCGTTGTCGGCGTAGCGCGTGCAGACCGCGAATATCTCCTCGACCGCGCCTTTGCAGATCAGAATGTGGGCGTCGTCGCCGCGCTTGAGCACGACCGACATCCGGCGCCGCTCGAAGTCAAATGGAATTTCGTCGATCTTGCTGAACCGTTCCTCGACCTTAAGCTTCTCGTCGAGTTCGACATGTTTGAGGACTGCGACATCGAGCAGGTTCTTCAGGCCGGATTGGTAGAGGCTGTTCAAGTAGGCGTATTCGAGAACGCGGTCGGAATCTTTGCCGTTCAGGTCGAGGTGGCGCTTCAGGACGACCAGGTCCTGCGTCAGCGTGCCGGTCTTGTCCGTGCACAACACGTCCATCGCCCCGAAGTTCTGGATCGCATTGAGGCGCTTGACGATGACCTTCTTTTTCGACATCGCCATCGCGCCCTTGGCGAGATTGACGGTCACGATCATCGGCAGCATTTCCGGCGTCAGCCCCACGCCCACGGCGACCGCGAACAGCAGCGCCTCGAACCAATTGCCCTTGCTCAGACCGTTGATCAGGAACACCAGCGGCGCCATGATCGCGATGAGGCCGATCATCATCCAGGTTATTCGCGTGATGCCCTTGTCGAAGCTGGTCAGCACGCGCCGCTCGGCGATCGCGCCCGCCACTTGACCGAAAGCCGTGCGGGCGCCGGTGAGCGCGACCACACCGGTGCCGACGCCGCTGACGACAACGCTGCCCATGAAGCAGATGTTGGGGAGATCGAACGGCGTCTCCGCGGCGCCGGCATGGGGTTGCTCGTTCTTTTCGAGCGGCATCGCCTCCCCGGTCAGCGTCGACTGGTTGACGAACAGATCCTTCGCCGCGATCAACCTCACGTCCGCGGGGATCATGTCGCCGGCCGACAGCAGCACGATGTCGCCGGGCACCAGCTGTTCGATCGGGACTTCGTCATGCTCTTTCGCGGCACCTTGGCCCTGCCGCCGCACGGTTGCGGTGATCCGCACCATCCGCTGCAGCGCGTCGGCGGCCTTGTTCGAACGGTGTTCCTGGATGAAACCCAGCGAGATGCTCAAGCCCACCATGACCGCGATCACGATGGCGACTCGCTGGTCGCCCGAGAGGTAGGACGCAGCCGCGAGCGTCAGCAGCAGCAGGTTCAACGGGTTGATAGACCGGCTGACCAGTTCGCCGATGATCGTGTGGCGCACAGCTTTCGTGATCTGGTTGGGGCCGACCGCGCGCAGCCGCGCATCGGCCTCGTCGGGCGTGAGGCCTTCCGCGGTTCCGTGGACCCGGTGCAACGCTTCGTCCGGCGCGAGGCCAGCGATCTCACCGAGGCTCACCCCGCTCGCAGCCAAGCCTTCGGGCGCGACCGGCGATCGTTGCCAGACCCGCGCAAGGATGGACGTGAAGGTGGTCGGGCGGCGCTGCTCCACGCGCTCATCTCCTTGTCATGCTGCGTGTTGTTGGCGCAGGGGCACGAGCCAAAACGCGCATGTTCATAAGCATGCTTTCAGGCGCGAGAACAACAAGATCAAGCCCTGCGTGACCGTCTATTTGTCGGCGCGCGCGCCGTTTATAAGGTCTTGACCTTGAAACGGATGATTCGATGTTCCCCACCAGCTCCGGCGGCTACAGCTTCACGGTGGCGCTCGCCAATGAAGCGGCCACGCGGGCGCTGATGGTGGACATCGCCGCCGCGCTCGCGCCCGGCGACCTGCTCACGCTGTCCGGCGACCTCGGCGCCGGCAAGACCACGTTTGCCCGCGCCTTGATCCGCCATCTCGCCGGCGACCAGACCGTCGAGGTGCCGAGCCCGACTTTCACGCTGATGCAGTCCTATGAGCTGCCGCGCTTTGCGCTGGTGCATGCCGATCTCTACCGGCTGTCGGGGCCGGGAGAACTCGCCGAGCTCGGCTTCGAGGACATCGCGCCCGGCGCGGTGACGCTGCTGGAATGGCCGGACCGCGCCGCCGGCTTTCTGCCGGCCGACCGGCTCGACATTGCGTTGACCTTGTCGCCGCCGCAGGGCCCGAATTTCCGCCATGCGCGCGTCACCGGCTATGGCGCGCTGGCTGCGCGCGCCGAACGCATCGCCGCCATCCGGGCGTTCCTCGCCCGCTCCGGTTTCGCTCAAGCCGAGCGGCAATACGTCCAGGGCGATGCCTCCACCCGCGCTTACGAGCGGCTCACGCTCGACGGCGCGAGCTATATCCTGATGAATTCGCCGCAGCGGCCGGACGGACCGCCGGTCCGCGGCGGCATGCCCTACAGCGCGATCGCGCATCTGGCCGACAACGTGACGCCGTTCGTCGCCATGGCGCAGGCGTTGCGCGCGCGCGGCTTGTCCGCGCCGGCGATCTTTGCCGCCGACCGCGCGGCCGGATTGCTGGTGATCGAGGACCTCGGGCGTGAGCTGGTGGTGACGGGCGATCCCGCGGCGCCGATCGAGGCGCGCTATGAGGTGGCGGCCGATCTGCTGGCGGCGCTGCATCGCGCGCCGCTGCCCGATGTGTTGCCGGTCGAGCCGGGCGTCGATTACCGCCTGCCGCGCTACGACCTGGAGTCGTTGCTGATCGAGGCGGAGCTGCTGGTCGACTGGTATCTGCCGCGGCTCGACGCCAAGCCGGCGCCCGCCATGCGCGACGCTTATGTGGCGCTCTGGCGCGACGCGCTGGCGCCGGCGTTCGAGGCGCCCGCGACCTGGGTGCTGCGCGACTATCATTCGCCCAATCTGCTGTGGCTCGCGGCACGCGAAGGGATCGCGCGCATCGGTCTGCTCGATTTCCAGGACGCTGTGATGGGGCCGGCGGCTTACGACCTCGCCTCGCTGTTGCAGGACGCGCGCGTGGACGTGCCGGAGATGATGGAGATCGCGCTGCTGTCGCGCTACACCCGCGCGCGGCGCGCGGCCGATGCCGGTTTTGACGCGCCCGCCTTCGCCAAGGTTTACGCGACGCTCGCCGCCCAACGCGCCAGTAAGATCCTCGGCATCTTCGCCCGCCTCGACCGCCGCGACGGCAAGCCGCAATATTTGCGTCACATGCCGCGGGTATGGGGCTATCTGCAGCGTTCGCTGGCGCATCCGGCGCTGGCGCCGCTCGCCGCCTGGTACCGCGTCAATGTGCCGGCCTTGAAGGCAATCTAGCGCATGATCCCAACGCCAACAAAAGCCATGGTGCTGTCAGCGGGCCTCGGCACCCGCATGCGCCCGCTCACCAACAAGATGCCCAAGCCCTTGGTCGAGGTCGGCGGCAAGGCGCTGATCGATCACGTGCTCGACCGGCTGGCCGAGGCCGGCGTGGAGCGCGCGGTGGTCAACGTGCATCACTTCGCCGAACAGATCGAGCGCCATGTTGCCGCGCGCGCCAAGCCGCGGATCGTGATCTCCGACGAGCGCGGCCTGCTGCTCGGCACCGGCGGCGCGGTGGTGAAGGCGCTGCCGGAACTTGGGCCGGCGCCGTTCTTCCACATCAATTCCGACACGCTCTGGATCGACGGCGTGCAGCCCAATCTCACGCGGCTGGCGGAGGCCTTCGATTTAGCCAGCATGGACGCGCTGCTGCTGCTGGCGCCCGCAACCGGCAGCATCGGCTATGCCGGGCGCGGCGATTTCGCTTTTGCCCCCGACGGCCGCCTGCGCCGCCGGGCCGAGCGCGAGGTGGCGCCCTTCGTCTATGCCGGCGCGGCGATTTTGGCGCCGGCGCTGTTCAAGGGCGCGCCGCAAGGCGAATTCCCGCTCACCGATCTGTTCGACCGCGCAGCGGAAGCCGGCCGCCTGCACGGGTTGCGGCTGGAAGGCCTGTGGATGCATGTCGGCACCCCCGACGCCATTGTCTCGGCGGAACGGGCGATCCGCGCCAGCACGGGGTAGCGCCGCGCCAAAGCGTGTATGATTCACGCGATGCCAGCCGCAAAACCCCAAAGAACGCCCAACGTCTTCAACATCCCCGCTTCGGCGCCGTTTCTGCCGATGCTGATCGACGCCTTGCGCGCGGGCAAACTCGTCCCCGGCTTCCCGGCCACAAGCGATCCGCTAGAGCTCGCCCGCGCCACGCTCTATCTGCCGACGCGGAGGGCGTGCCGGCTGGCGCGCGAGGTGTTCCTCGACCAACTCAAAACCGACGCCGCCATCTTGCCGCGCATCGTCGCGCTCGGCGATCTCGACGAGGACGAAATCGCCTTCGCCGAAGCCGCCACCGGCGAATTGGCCGAAGCCGCGCTGGCGCTGCCACCGTCCTTCAGCGCGCTGGAACGGCGGCTCACGCTTGCCAAGCTGATCTCGACATGGGCGGCGGCGATCACACCCGACAAAGGCGCGCCGCTCATCGCCAATACGCCGGACGCCGCGATGGCGCTGGCCGATACGCTTGCGCGGCTGATGGACGACATGATCACGCGCCAGGTGCCTTGGGATAATCTCGACAGACTGGTGCCGGGCGACCTCGACGAATATTGGAAGCAATCGCTCGAATTCCTGAAATTCGTGCACCCGCGCTGGCGGGCTATCCTTGGCGAGAACAACGCCATCGAAGCCGCTGAACGCCGCGACAAACTGATCGAGGCCGAGGCCAAGCGCTTGGCCGGCAGCGACGCACCGGTGATCGCCGCCGGCTCCACCGGCTCGATGCCCGCGACCGCCAAACTGCTCGCCACCATCGCCAAGCTGCCGCACGGCGCGCTGGTGCTGCCCGGCCTCGACATGGATCTCGACGATGCCTCCTGGGCGCTGATCGCCGGCAACGCCGACGACAAGAGCCACGACGGCGCGCCTGCCGCCGGCCACGCGCAATTCGCCATGCATGCGCTGCTCGATGCGCTCGCAATCCGGCGCGACAAAGTGAGCCAACTTGCACCGCCGGCGCCGCACGGGCGCGAGCTGCTGGTGTCCGAAGCCTTGCGCCCGGCGGCCACCACCGAACGCTGGCAGGCGCGCACCAAGAAAAAAGACTTCGACGCCGCCACCGCCCAGGCGCTCGCCTCGCTCGCCATGATCGAAGCGGCGAACGCCGAGGAGGAAGCGCTCGCCATCGCGGTGGCGTTGCGCGAAGCGGTCGAAACGCCGGGGAAAACAGCCGCGCTGGTGACGCCCGACCGCGCGCTGGCGCGCCGCGTCGTCGCCGCGCTCGAACGCTGGCAGGTCAAAGTGGACGACTCCGGCGGCGACTCGTTGGCCGACACGCAAGCCGGCGTGTTCGCCCGGCTGGCCGCCGACGCCGCGCTCGGCGGCCTTGAGCCGGTGACGCTGCTGGCGCTGCTCAAGCATCCGCTGTTGCGGCTTGGCGCGGCGGCGGGCGCGCACGCCGTAGCCATCGCCACGCTCGAGCGCGCGCTGCTACGCGGGCCGCGCCCGCGCCCGGGTAGCGACGCCCTTACGCAGGCGCTGTCGACTTTTCGCAACGATCGCGATCAGCTTCACCGCAGCGATCCGCGCTGGTTGATTGCCGACGACGAATTCGACGTTGCCGCCGACCTGGTCGCTCGGCTCGGTACCGCGCTGGCGCCGCTGGAAAGGCTCAAGGCCGGCGATTATCCACTTGCTTTTCTCACCACGTGGCATCGCGATGTGGTCGCCGCGCTCAATCCGGAACTGGGCGACAACGCCCTTGCCGGCGTTGACACGACGGCGCGCGCCTTCAACGAACTCATCGAAAGCCCTTCTGCCGCAGGCATTTCGGTCGCGCGCGGCGACTATGCCGAGATGTTCCACGCCCTCATCGCCGACCGCGTGGTGCGCCGTCCGGAAATCCGCGACGTGCGCGTGCACATTTATGGACCCTTGGAAGCGCGCTTGCAGACCATCGATCGCGTCGTGCTGAGCGGCCTGAACGAAGGCACCTGGCCGGGCGAAACCCGCAGCGATCCCTGGCTGAGCCGCCCGATGCGCCGCGACCTCGGGCTCGATCCGCCCGAGCGCCGCATCGGCCTTTCCGCGCACGACTTCGCGCAGGCGATGGGCGCGCCCGAAGTGATCCTCAGCCGCGCCGCCAAAATCGCCGGCGCGCCGACCGTGACCTCGCGCTTCGTGCAGCGCATCGCCGCGCTCGTCGGCACGCGTTGGGACGCCGTGCTCACGCGCGGAAATAATTATCTCGCGCTCGCCCGCGCGCTCGATCATCCGGCGACCGTGAAATCTGCCGAGCGTCCGGCGCCGAAGCCGAAAGTCGAAGCGCGCCCGTCCCGCCTGTCGGTCACCGCCATCGAGGACTGGCTGCGCGACCCCTACACCATCTACGCCCGCACTATTCTCCGCCTGCAGCCGCTCGATCCTGTGGATACGCCGCCCGGCGCGCGCGACCGCGGCACCGTCATCCATGGCGCCATCGGCGACTACACGGAATTATTCGCCGCCAAACTGCCGGCCGATCCGCTGAAGGAACTGCTGGCGCTTGGCGAAAAACATTTCGCCGCGCTCGCCGACTATCCGGAGGCGCGCGCCTTCTGGTGGCCGCGCTTCCTGCGCATCGCGCATTGGTTCGCGCAATGGGACAACGCGCGGCGCGCCGGCATTACATCGCTGCACGCGGAAATTCGCGGCGAGTTGAAATTCCCGGTGAGCCAACGCGAGTTCACGCTCTCGGCAATCGCCGACCGCATCGAGCAGCGTCAGGACGGCAGCTACGCCATCATCGACTACAAGACCGGCGCCGCACGCACCGAGAAACAGGTGCGCACTGGGTTGGCGCCGCAATTGACTTTGGAAGCCGCCATCCTGCGCGGCGGCGGGTTCAAACCCATCGCGCCCGGTTCGGTGTCCGAGATCGCCTACGTGACGCTGAAAGGCGGCGAACCCGCCGGCAAGCCGAACGAAATCGCTTTCAAGGACGGCACGCCCGACAGCCAGGCCGACCACGCGCTGGTGCGGCTGAAGGAATTGGCGGCGCGCTTCGAGGACGCGGCCACGCCCTATCTCTCGCTCGTGCATCCGATGTGGAAGACGCATTACGGCGACTACGACCACCTCGCACGCGTCAAGGAATGGTCGGCCACCGGCGGCGGGGATGAGGGGGAATCATGACCTCCCCCCGCACCATCCCACCCGACGTGCGCCGCGTGCAGGTCGAGGCCGCCGACCCGGATGTCTCCGCCTTCGTCTCCGCCAATGCCGGCTCGGGCAAGACCTATGTTCTCGCCCAAAGGGTGATCAACCTGCTGCTGCGCGGCGTCGACCCGGCGAAAATTCTCTGCATCACCTTCACCAAGACCGCCGCCGCCAACATGGCCAACGAAGTATTCAAGCGGCTGGCGGGCTGGACCGCGCTCGACGACGCCGCACTCGACCAGCAGATCGCGCTCTCCACCGGCCGTAAGCCCGACGCCGCGCAGCGCGCACGGGCGCGCCGGCTGTTCGCCTCCGCGCTGGAGACGCCGGGCGGGCTGAAGGTGCAGACCATCCACGCCTTCTGCACGCGGCTGCTGCACCAGTTCCCGTTCGAGGCCAACGTGGCGGCGCGCTTCACCGTGCTGGACGACGCCTCGACCACGCAATTGCTCGATCAACTCACACTTCAAGTACTGCTGGAAGCCTCGGCCAAGCCGGACGGCGCGCTCGGCCAGGCACTCGCCACCGCCATCGTGGTCGCCGCCGATCAAACGTTTAAGGACGTTGTGAGCGATGCGATCCGCGAGCGCGACGCGATCGATGCCTGGACCCAGCGCGCCGGCAGCTTCGATAAGGCGATTGGCGAGTTGTCGAATACCCTCGGCCTCAACCCGAAAGACACGCGGGAGTCGGTCGAGCAGGAATACTTTTCGCAGTCGCTCATTCCAGTGGCGGATTGGCCGGAACTGATCGAGATACTCGACTCGGGCTCGGCCTCCGACAAGAAGCACATCGCGGCGCTCACCGCAGCCAAGGTTGCGCCGGGCCGCGAACGCATCGAAGAATATCTGGATATTTTCTGCACGGCTAAACGCGAGCCGCGAGCCCGTATCCTCACCGACAAGCTTGCCAAGGCCCATCCCGACTGGGCCGAGCGGTTGCTCGCCGAACAGAACCGCGTCTGCAAGCTGCTGGAGCGCGAGCGTGCGCTGGCCGCCTGCGAGCGCACGCGCGCCCTCGTCACAATCGCGGCCGACGTGATCGCGCGCTACGCCCGCGAAAAAGAGCGACGCGCGCTGCTCGATTATGACGACCTGATCGACAAGACGCTGGAATTGTTCGCGCGTTCGTCGGCCGCCTGGGTGCTCTACAAGCTCGATCTCGGCATCGACCACGTGCTGATCGACGAGGCGCAGGACACCAGCCCGAAGCAGTGGAGCATCGTGCGCACCATCGTCTCGGAATTCACCCCCGGCGGCGCCCGCGCCAATACGCGGCGCACGGTGTTCGCGGTCGGCGACGAGAAGCAGTCTATCTTTTCGTTCCAGGGCGCGGCGCCGCGCGCCTTCGACGAGATGCGGCGCGAATTCGCCGGCCAGTTCGACACGCCCGAGCAAGGCTGGCGCTACTTGCGCTTCCACCACTCGTTCCGCTCCGGCGAGAACGTGCTCGGCGGCGTCGACCGGGTGTTCGCCGCGCAAGATATATTTATGAGCGTCACCACCGACGCCGGCGGCGTGCCGCCGCATATATCGCTGCCCGATGCCGCGCCCGGACTGGTCGAGCTGTGGCCGCTGATCGCGCCGGCGGAGCGGCGCGAGATCGAAGGCTGGGACGCGCCGTTCGACACCGAGAGCGAGATCAGCCCGCGCGTCGTGCTGGCGCGCCGGATCGCCGCGCAGGTCAAGCTGTGGATGGCGCGCGGGCAAAAAGCCGGCGACGTGCTGGTACTGGTGCGCCAGCGCGGGCCGCTGTTCGAAGCCATCATCCGCGCCTTGAAAAACGCCGAAATCCCGGTGGCCGGCGCCGACCGGCTGGTGCTCACCGAGCACATCGCGGTGATGGACCTGATGGCGCTAGCGGACAGCGTGCTGCTGCCGGACGACGATCTCGCGCTCGCCAGCGTGCTCAAGAGCCCGCTGTTCGGGTTGAGCGAAGAGCAACTGTTTGAACTGGCGTGGAACCGCAAAGGCTTATTGCGATCCAGCCTGCGTGGCAACGCCGCGTTTGCCGATACCGATCGCGCGCTCGATGAACTCAGCGATGCCGCGCGCAAGCTTTCGCCCTTCGGCTTCTTCGCCCACGTGCTGGGGCCGCTGCGCGGTCGCGCGAAATTTCTCGCCCGGCTTGGGCCGGAGGCGAACGACGCGCTCGATGAATTCCTCAATTTGGCGCTCGACTACGAGGCGCGCGCGACGCCGTCGCTGCAAGGATACCTCGCCTGGCTGCGAGCGGCGCAGAGCGAAGTGAAGCGCGACATGGAAATGGTGCGCGACGAAGTGCGCGTGATGACCGTACACGGCGCCAAGGGGCTGGAAGCCAACACCGTCATCCTGGCCGACACCACCACGCCGCCCACCGGCCCGCGCGATCCGCGCTTGCTCACATTGGAAAACGGTTCGCTAGTGTGGGCGACCGCGCGCGGCGACGACGTCGACGCCATGATGGATGCACGTGCGCTGGCGCAGCAAGACGCGCGCGACGAATACCGGCGGCTCTTGTACGTCGCGATGACGCGCGCCAAGGAGCGGCTGGTGATCTGCGGCACGCAAGGATCGCGCAAAATTCCCGACGGCTGCTGGTATCAGCTGGTCGAAGACGCGCTGAAACCCGACTGCGTCACGGAACCGGCCGACGACGGCGGCGGCGACGTGTGGCGCTATCGCAAAAGAACATCGCAACCGGAGAAGATCGGAAGAACTCCTTCGTCTGCCGCGACCAAGCCGACCTCTCTGCCGAACTGGTTGAGTACTAATGCGACGTCTGAGAGTTCGGCGCTGCGCAGCATCACACCGTCGAGCGTCGAGGATGACGACGACGCCCGCCCGTTCACAGCCGCCGGCAACGCGAAAGCATTGCTGCGCGGCACTTTAGTACATCGCCTGATGCAATCGCTGCCGGATATCCCCGCCGACAAACGTCTGAAAGCGGCCGAAGACTATCTCGCCCGAGCAGGCCAGGATTTGGCCGCCGAGGATCGTGCGAAAATCGCCGAGCAAGTCATGCTCGTGCTCGAGGATGCGCGCTTCTACGAACTTTTCGCGCCCGGCAGCCGGGCCGAAGTTCCGATCGTCGGCCGGCTTATCCTCGGCGGCGAGGAAGTGCGCGTCTCCGGTCAGATCGACCGGCTGGCGGTGACGCAAAGCGCTGTGCTGATTGGCGATTTCAAAACCAACCGACCCGCCCCGCGCCGAATCGAAGACGTTCCGCCAAATTACCTGCGCCAGCTCGCGCTCTACCGCGCTGTGCTGGCAAAATTATACTCGCAGCGGGTGCTGCGCGCCGCTTTGATCTTGACCGAAGTACCTGATCTCATAGAGCTTTCCGGCGAGCTGCTGGACGCCGCGCTAGCGCGGGTCACGTCCGCGCGATAGCGCCTTGACGCTGCGGACACGCATTCATAGGTTCCTGCCCTCACCATTTCGCGGGCCGTGATTCTCCGCCCATAATCCACAAGAGGTAATCGCCATGGCCGTCGGCAAAACGTCGGACGCAAGCTTCGAATCTGATGTTCTGAAATCCTCTGCGCCGGTGGTGGTGGATTTCTGGGCGGAATGGTGCGGGCCGTGCCGCATGATCGCGCCTGCTCTGGAAGAGATCGCCGGCCAGGTCGGCGACAAGGTCAAGATCGTCAAGTTGAACGTCGACGAGAACCCGAACACCGCCGCCAAATACGGCATCATGTCGATCCCGACGCTGTTGCTGTTCAAGAACGGCGAGATCGCCTCGCGCCAGGTCGGCGCGGCGCCGAAGCAGAAGCTGCATCAATGGATTAGCGGCGCGGTCTGATCGCGGCAAAATTTCGAAAGGAACGGTCGGCCCGCGCGCCGGCCGTTTTCATTTCACGACGGCAAGGTGCCGTTCTCGCGCAAGACTTCGCCGGCGAGATAGAGCGAGCCGGTGATCAGAATGCGCGGCGGCGGGTCGAGATCAAGCTTGCGCGTGGCATCGAGCGCCTCAATGAGATTATCGCGGCTGGTCGCCGGCAGGCCGATGGCGCGCGCAGCATCCGCCACCGCTTCCGCGCTCAGGCCCTTCTCGGCGCCCGGCACCGGCACTGCGATCATGCGGCGGGCGAGCCCAGTGAAATTGCTCAAGAATCCTTCGCAATCCTTGCTCGCCAGCATGCCGACGATCAGCACCAGCGGACGTGAAACTCGCTCCTCGAGATCGGCGAGCGCCGCCGCGACGGCGCGGCCGCCGTCCGGGTTATGCCCGCCGTCCAGCCACAGCTCGCTGCCGGCCGGCGCCAGCTCGACCAGCCGGCCCGCGGCAAGCCGCTGCAGACGCGCGGGCCAGTCGGCCTTGACCATGCCGGCCTCGTAGGCGGCCGGCGCGATCTTGAACGGCTTGATCGCGCGCAACGCTGCGATGGCCAGCCCGGCGTTCTCGAACTGATGGCGACCGTAAAGCTTCGGCGCGGGCAGATCGAGCAGGCCCGCCTCGTCCTGATAGACCAGCCGCCCGCGTTCCTCGGTGGCGGTCCAGTCCTCGCCGGCGATCTTCAGCGGCGCATTGAGCTGCGCCGCCTGCCGTTCGATCACCGCCAGCGCATCGCGCGCCTGCGCGGCCACAATGGCCGGCGTCCCGCGCTTGAGAATGCCGGCCTTCTCATTCGCGATCTTCTCCAGCGTGTCGCCTAGAAAGTCGGTGTGATCGATGGAAATGGGCGTGATTATCGTGGCGAGCGGATGGTCGACCACATTGGTCGCGTCCAGCCGCCCGCCGAGGCCGACTTCCATCAGCAGAACATCGGCCGGATGACGCGCGAACAACACGAGACCAACCGCAGTCGTGATCTCGAACACCGTTATCGGCGCGCCGGCATTGGCGCGCTCGCATTCTTCCAGCGTTGCGCTGAGTTCCGCGTCGCTCACCAGCACGCCCTCACATCCGAACTCGGGTTTACCCGAGTTCGGCTTTTTAGATTGGCCGAATTCGGATATATCCGACTTCGGCTGCCCACCTAGCCGGTAGCGCTCGTTGAAGCGCACCAGATGCGGCGAGCTATAGACGTGCACGCGCTTGCCGGCGGCTTCCAGGATCGCACGCAGGAAGGCGATGGTTGAGCCCTTGCCGTTGGTGCCGGCGACGTGGATCACCGGCGGCAATTTTCGCTCGGGATGATCGAGCGCGGCCAACAGACGCTCGATGCGATCGAGCGACAGATCGATGCGTTTGGGATGCAGCGCGGCGAGCCGCGCGACGATCGCGTCAACCGGCGGCGTCATGGCGGCGCGCTCACGCGTGCGCCGGAACCGGCAATTGCGGATATGCGCCCGGCGCCGGCGCCTTGGTCAACAGCCGGCATAATTCGGCGAGCGTCGCGCGCAACTTGTGCCGATGCACCACCATGTCCACCATGCCGTGCTCGGTGAGATATTCGGCGCGCTGGAATCCTTCCGGCAATTTCTCGCGGATGGTCTGCTCGATCACGCGCGGGCCGGCGAATCCGATCAGCGCGCCCGGCTCGGCGATGTGCACGTCGCCCAACATCGCATAGGAGGCAGTGACGCCGCCGGTGGTGGGATTGGTCAAAACGACGATGTAGGGCTTTTTCGCTTCGCGCAGCATCTGCACGGCGGCGGTGGTACGCGGCAATTGCATCAGCGAAAGAATCCCCTCCTGCATGCGCGCGCCGCCGGAGGCCGCGAACATGATGAACGGCGTCTGCCGGCGCACCGCCGTCTCCATGCCCACGATCACCGCTTCGGCGGCCGCCATGCCGAGCGAGCCGCCCATGAAGTCGAAATCCTGCACGCCGATGGTCACCATCAAGCCTTCCAGACGACCGATGCCGGCTTTTACGGCATCGACTAGTCCGGTCTTGCTGCGGGCATCCTTCAGGCGGTCGGCGTAGCGGCGCTCGTCGCGGAATTTGAGCGGATCGAGCGGCACTTCCGGCAAGGCGATGTCTTCGTACTCGCCGTTGTCGAACATCGCTTTCAGCCGCGCCGGCGCGCTAATGCGCATGTGATAGTTGGAGTTCGGAATGACGAACTGGTTGGCCTCGACGTCCTTGTAAAAGACGAGCTGGCCGGTCTCCGGACATTTGATCCAGAGATTTTCCGGCGTCTCACGGCGCAGGAAGCTGCGAATCTTCGGGCGAACGACGTTGGAGATCCAATTCATGCTTCGCCTATATAGGCTCGATTCGTCAAAATTATAACCGCCGACGCGGAAGGTTACTCGGCCGCCACGCGGCGGGCGGAACGCACGCCGTCGGCCAGCGCGGACACCAGCGAAGTCACCGCTTTCACTGTGCCGGGGCCAGCTTTGCCATTTTTGTCGAGGCTTGCGCGCAGCGCGTCCACCAGCGCGGAACCGACCACCACGCCGTCGGCGCCGGACGCGATGGCGCGGGCCTGCTCGGCGGTTTTCACGCCGAAGCCGACCGCCACCGGCAGTTTGGTGTGCCGCTTGATGCGCGCAACCGCGGCATTGACCTTGGCCGTGTCGGGCGCGGCCGAACCGGTGATCCCCGTGATCGACACGTAATAGACGAAGCCGGAGGTATTGTTGAGCACGGCGGGTAGGCGTTTGTCGTCGGTCGTGGGCGTCGCCAGCCGGATGAAATTCAGGCCGGTTTTCAAGGTCGGCAGGCAAAGCTCTTCGTCTTCCTCGGGCGGAAGATCGACCACGATCAAGCCATCGACGCCGGCCGCCTTGGCGTCGGCGAGGAAGCGATCGACGCCGTAGATGTAGATCGGATTGTAGTAGCCCATCAGCACGATCGGCGTTGCGTCGTCGCCCTTGCGGAATTCGCGCACCAGCGCGAGCGTCTTGGTCATGCGTTGGCCGCCTTTGAGCGCGCGCACGCCTGCGGCCTGGATCGCCGGACCGTCGGCCATCGGATCGGTGAACGGCATGCCCAATTCGATCACATCGGCGCCCGCCTTCGGCAGCGCTTTCGCGATTGCCAGCGAAGTGTCGTAATCGGGATCGCCGGCCATGGTGAAGGTCACCAGCGCGGCGCGGTATTCCTCTTTCAGTGCGGCGAAGCGGCGTTCGATGCGGGTGCTCATCGGCGCTTGCTTTCAAGGAAGGCGGCAACCGAATCGAGATCTTTATCGCCGCGGCCGGACATGTTGATCACCATCAGGTGATTCTTCGGCTTCGTCGGTGCGAGGTCGAATACGCGCGCGAGCGCATGCGCGGGCTCGAGCGCCGGGATGATGCCCTCGAGCTTGCTGCAAAGCTGGAACGCCGCCACCGCCTCGTCGTCGGTCGCCGACAAAAATTTCACCCGGCCCATATCGTTGAGCCAGGCATGCTCGGGCCCGATGCCGGGATAGTCGAGGCCGGCGGAGATCGAATGCGCTTCTTCGATCTGGCCGTCGTCGTTCATCAGCAGATAAGTGCGATTGCCGTGCAGCACGCCCGGTTTGCCGCCGGCAATCGAGGCCGCGTGCTGGCCGCTTTTGAGGCCGTGGCCGGCGGCTTCCACGCCGTAGATTTCGATGGCGCGCTCGTCGAGGAACGGATGGAAAAGCCCCATGGCATTGGAGCCGCCGCCGATGCAGGCGATCAGCGAATCCGGCAGCCGGCCCTCGGCGGCTTGCATCTGCTCGCGGGTTTCGCGGCCAATGATGCACTGGAAATCGCGCACCATGGCCGGATAAGGATGCGGGCCGGCGACCGTGCCGATGCAATAAAACGTGTCGGTGACGTTAGTGACCCAGTCGCGCAGCGCTTCGTTCATGGCGTCTTTTAGCGTTCGAGAGCCCGACTCGACGGCCCTGACCTCGGCCCCGAGCATCTTCATCCTCAGCACGTTCGGCTTCTGCCGCTCGACGTCGACCGCGCCCATGTAGACGATGCAGGGCAGACCGAACTTGGCGCACAGCGTGGCGGCGGCGACGCCGTGCATGCCGGCGCCGGTCTCGGCGATGATGCGGGTCTTGCCCATGCGCAGCGCCAGCATGATCTGGCCGAGCACATTGTTCACCTTGTGCGCGCCGGTGTGGTTGAGCTCCTCGCGCTTGAAATAGATTTTCGCGCCGCCAGCCGAAAGGCCGGAGGCCGTCTTTCTTAAATGCTGCGTCAGCCGCTCGGCGAAATAAAGCGGTGACGGCCGCCCCACATAGTTCGCCAGATGGCCGTCCATTTCCTTCTGGAATTTTGGATCGGCCTTGGCGGCGGTATAGGCCTTCTCCAGATCGAGGATCAGCGGCATCAGCGTCTCGGCGACGAAGCGGCCGCCATAGATGCCGAAGTGCCCGCGCTCGTCGGGGCCGGTGCGGAACGAATTGGGCTGCGGTGCGGTCATGCGCTGACCTTCTTAAGCGCGGCTTCGGCGGCGCGCGCGGCGCGGACGAAGGCGCGGATCTTGTCCGGGTCCTTTTCGCCGGGCACGCGCTCGACGCCCGAGGAGACATCGACCCCCGGCGCGCGCGTGACGCGCAATGCTTCGGCGACATTGCCGGCATCGAGCCCGCCCGACAGCATGAAGGGAATTCCTGGATCGATATCCTTGAGCAAGGTCCAGTCGAACGGCTGGCCAAGCCCGCCGGGGCGCGTGGCGTCCTGCGGCGCGCGCGCATCGAAGATCAGCCGGTCGGCCACCTTTTTGTAAAGATCGATGCGCGCCAGGTCCTTGCGCTCGGCGATCGGCACCGCCTTCATCACCGGCAGTCCGAAATGCGCGCGCACCGCCGTCACCCGCTCGGGCGGTTCCTTGCCGTGCAATTGCAGCATATCGGGCTTCAACGAGGCGACGATGGCGCTCAGCGTCTCGTCGTCGGCATCGACGGTGAGCGCGACCTTGCCGGCGCGTTCCTTGACGCGTTCGCCAAGCGCGCGCGCGGCCGGCAGCCCGAGATGGCGCGGGCTCGGCGCAAAGAATACGAAGCCGACCAGATCGGCGCCGGATTCCAGCGCCACATCAAGCGCTTCCGGAGTCTTCAGCCCACAAATTTTGACGATCAGCGGCATGGCCGGGGTTCTAGCAGTCTTCGCCCCCTCCCCGCAAAGCGGAACCCACAGGCGGCGTTAAGGCATCGGCCCCGGGAGCACGGGCAGCGGG
>Ga0265337_1000431_pt1 | contig 22275 bp, 26 predicted proteins | sample 42122metaG_FD_192441 | JGI IMG/M metagenome (GOLD analysis project Ga0265337, IMG submission 192441) | Rhizosphere microbial communities from Carex aquatilis grown in University of Washington, Seatle, WA, United States - 4-21-22 metaG | ecosystem: Host-associated > Plants > Roots > Rhizosphere >... | reverse complement strand
ACGCCGATGCAAATGGCCGTCGCCTATTCGGCCATCGCCAACGGCGGCACGGTCCTCTGGCCGCGGCTGGTCGAGCGTATCGAGCCGCAGGACCCGGCTTCCGGCGAAGCCATGACCAATTTCCCGACCGGCCTCGTGCGGGATCATCTCGGCGTCAGCGCCCGTAATTTGAAACTTTTGCGCGACGCGATGCTGGCGGAAACCGTGGAGGGCACCGGGCAGCCCGCGCAAGTGCCCGGTCTGCAGATTTGCGGGAAGACCGGCACCGCACAGGTAATGAACTCGCAGAACCAGGAGATTGACCGCACCACCTGGTTTGCCTCGTTTGCGCCGTATGAAAATCCGAAATATGCCGTCGTGGTCATGGTCGAAAGCGGCACTTATGGCGGCCCGACCTGCGCCCCGATTGCGCACGACATCTACGCGGAGATTTTGAAGACAGAAAAAACGCCCGCGCCGAAAAATCTAGCAGCCAATTGAAATGACAAATACCGCGCTCAACGAACGTCGAAAACTGGACCGGTTGCAACTGGTTGCGCTGGCCGGGCTGATGTGCCTAGGCGCGGTGTTCGTGTTCAGCGCCACCATGGCGAACCAGGCGGCGTCAACGCTGCCGTGGTATGACCAAAGCTGGGTGCGGCAGATTGTCTGGTATGCGCTCGGCCTCGGAGCGGGCGCGGCGCTGTGCGTGGTGGATTATCACACGCTGGCGCGCTGGTCGCTCGTGGCTTATTGGGCGATGATCCTTTGCCTGGTCGCGGTTTTGATTCCGTTCATCGGCAAGACCCACGGCTGGGGCGCACGGCGGTGGATTGATCTGCCATTTTTTCAGTTTCAGCCGAGTGAATTTGCGAAGCTCGCATTCATCCTCGCGGCGGCGAATTTTTTAAGCCGCCCGGCGGATGAATTGAAGCTGCCGGAAATTTTCTGGAAGGGCATCGGCCTGATGCTGCTGCCGTTCATGCTGATTTTAAAGGAACCGGACCTGGGTTCGGCGCTCGTATTGTTGCCGACCGGTTTGATGATGATGATGGTCGCGGGCACACCGAAACGATATTTATTGAAACTGGCGGGCGCAGTCGGCTTGCTGGCCGTGCTCTTTCTGTTGGACATCATGTTCGCGCCGCCGCGATGGCAGCTTCCGATGCAGCCGTATCAGCGCGACCGGCTGATGGTTTATTTTGGTCGGGATTACACGGATTTTGCTCCGCCGAACGCCACTCCGGCGGAGTTGCAGCGCCTGCATCAACAGCAACTGGACGATGAATACAACGTCCGGCAATCGTTGATCTCCGTCGGCTCCGGTGGGCTGACGGGCAAAGGCTGGCAGCAGGGGACGCAGAACAAATACGGTTACCTGCCGCGCGCAGTGGCGCACAACGACTTCATTTTCTCGGTGATTGCCGAGGAGGAAGGATTCGTTGGCAGCGTGATTGTGCTCACGCTGTATGCGGTGGTTCTCTTCACCGGAGTGAGAATCGCCGGCCAGGCGCGCGACCGCCTGGGCAAGCTCGTGGCGGTGGGCGTTGTGACGCTCATCTTCAGCCACGTATTCATCAACATCGGAATGAACATTCGCATCATGCCCGTGACGGGTGTGCCACTGCCGCTGCTATCGTATGGCGGGTCTTCAGTGCTGTGCTCGTTGATCGCGGTGGGCTTGATGCAAAACGTCTATATTCATCGAAAAGGATATTAACCATGAGCAACAACAACTTTTCACGCCGCCACCGCGGCATGCGTTTCCGCCCCAAGGGCGGCCTCGGCCACTCCCAGCAGAAGCCGGATCGGGAGGCCACGCAGGCGCGCGCCGACGTGGTGAGCGAACAGGGGGGCAACGAGCGCGTTTTTGAAAAGCGCCACGCCAGCGAGATCGAACGCGCCGAAAACCTCGCCGCCGGCCTGCCGCCCGAAGATGCCGCCGCCGTGGAAACCGTGGCCGGGGCGGAACGGAAGGATTTCCGCGAACCGCATACTGAAATTCCCGCGCAAGTGGAGGAAAAAAAGGAATTTCAGCCGGTGGAAGTCAAGGAGCCGTCGAAGGGCATTTTGGATTCCATCAAAAATGTCGCGACGACGCTGGTCAAAAAGGTCCAGCGGCTCATCCGCCCGGTGAAAAAGATCCACAAGGAGGTCGTCATTAACGCCGAGACGCTCGAAACGCGCGTCGCCGTGCTCGAGGACGGCAAGCTGGAGGAATTCACCATCGAGCGCACCACCGAGGAGCGCCTTGTCGGCAGCATCTTCAAGGGCAAGGTGCGCAACCTCGAAGACGGCCTCAAGGCCGCGTTCGTGGACATCGGTTTCGAGAAAAACGCCTTCCTGCATTACTGGGACATCGTGCCCAACCAGTTCGACAGCGGGGTGGAAATCGTCGAGCGTCCCGTCGGTCGGGACCGCCGCCCGGCCCGGCCGAAAATCACCCAGCGCGACATTCCGCGGCTGTATCCGCCCGGCGGCGAAATCATCGTGCAGGTCACCAAGGGCCCGATTGGCACCAAAGGCCCGCGCGTCACGACCAATCTGGTCCTGCCCGGGCGTTATCTCGTCCTGCTGCCGAACTCGGATCAATCCGGCATCTCGCGCAAGATTGAAAACCAGGAGGAGCGCAAACGGCTCAAGAAAATCCTCCGTGAACTCGCGATTCCCGACGGCATGGGCGTCATCATGCGCACGGCGGGCGAAGGCCAGCGCCGGCCGTATTTCATCCGCGACCTGGCGATCCTGCTTGAGGAATGGCGCGGCGTCCAGGAACGCATCCAGAGCCAGCCGATGGCCACGTGCGCGTTTCAGGAGCCGGATTTGATTGAGCGCACCGTGCGCGATTTTCTCACCGAGGACGTCGAGCGCGTGGTGGTGGACAACCAAAAGGCCCACGACCGGATGCAGGAGTTGATGCTGAAAATCAAGGCCCGCTGGTCGGCGCACAAGGTCAAACTATACGCCGATTCGCAGCCGATATTCGACCGGTTCAACGTCAGCAAACAATTGGAAAACACCTTCTCGCGCCAGGTGCATCTCAAAAGCGGCGGCTACATTGTCATTGACGAAACCGAGGCGCTGGTGGCGATTGACGTGAACACTGGCCGTCACAAGGGCGGCAAGGACCAGGAATCCACGATTCTGAAGGTGAACCTCGAAGCCGCCGAGGAAATCTGCCGCCAGCTTCGCCTCCGCAACATGGGTGGCCTCATCGTGCTCGACTTCATTGACATGAAACACCAGCGCGACCGGCAGCAGGTCTATTCCCGCATGAAGGACGGCCTGCGACGCGACAAGGCCAAGACCCACATCCTGCCCATCACCCAGCTCGGCCTCATGGAAATGACGCGCCAGCGCCACACCGAAAGCGTCCGCGCGGCGGTGTATGACGACTGTCCGTATTGCAAGGGGCGCGGCAAGGTGAAGAGCGCGATCACCATGAGCGTGGAAATCCAGCGCAAGCTCCAGGAAATCCTGAAGAAACGCACACGCGACGAGACGGATTTTCAACTCCGCATCGTCGTCAATCCCACCGTGCTGGACCGGCTCCGCACCGAGGACGAGAAGCACCTCATCGAGATGGAGAAACGCTACTTCGGCAAGCTGTCCTTCCGCGCCGACAGCGGCATGCACGCCGAACAGTTCAAGATTGTGAACGTCGAGAACAACGAGGAACTGGCCAGCGTCGGCTCCTGAAATAATTCCGAAAATACAAAACGCCCCGCGGGAAACTGCGGGGCGTTCTATTTTCTAAAACCATCCTCCAAAGCCGCATTGACTAAATCCATCACCTGATGAAGAATGCTTTCATGAAGATTGAGTCAGCCGAAATTGCTTTGAACCGCTGGCCTTATGGCTTGGAATTGCAAACATCCGCCAACGGCCTGCTGCTTCGTCCGCGACGCAAAGCCCGCGCGAACTGGAACAAACTCTTCCGGCGCCAGCGCGGCACCCAGGATGACCTTGCCGCCACACGACGATTGACCAATGAGTTTGACGCCAAGGAATGGCAATGGTAGCCGAACGATTCGATATTTTTCTCGTCCGCCTCGATCCAACCAAAGGCGCGGAGACCGCCAAAACCCGTCCCTGCGCAGTCGTTTCTCCCAACGAACTGAACCGTGCCATCGCCACGGTCATCATCGCGCCAATGACTTCCGTGCGGCGCGGCTGGCCCACGCGAATCGAAGTCACCTTTCAGGGCAAGACCGGCGAGATTGCGCTCGACCAGATTCGGGCCATTGACAAAATCCGGCTCGTCAAAAAGCTCGGAAGTTTGAATCCCGAAACGGCGGATGCAGTTCTTGATGCCCTCGGCGAATTGTTTGCGCCATGAAGAGAGAACTTTTCAAAGAACTGTTGAGAAGCGTCAAGGAAGCCGCCGCGATTGAGCGCGGTGAAGTCAAACCGGCACGCGTATTCAAGCGAAGACCCATGCCGACACCGGCATGCACGCCGAACAATTCAAGATTGTGAACGTGGAGAACAACGAGGAATTGGCCAGCGTCGGCTCCTGAAAATCGGTGGGGCGAGACTCCGTCGAGCCCAAAATAAAATCAAAAACGCCCTGCGGGAAACTGCGGGGCGTTTTCTTTTCCAAGGGATTCTGGATTTCTTCCAGAATGGCTGTTTTTGGCTAAAAACCCCTGAAATACGACGGATTTTGAGCTTCTAGCGAGCCGGCTTCGGCACGCCGTCTAACTGTAGGCTCTCGGCATGAATGCCAACAGCAGGCAAATTGCAGCCAATGACATCAAAAGCCAAATAATATGGGCTATCGGATGCTGGATGATAGAAGTGCGAACTTTTTGAGAAAATGTCAGGGCAAGCAACCGGACACTGAACAAGAATGGAATCACTTGGAGAGACAGTAGAAGCAGTTGAAAACCAATCGAACCTGTAATCATTTGGAATCGGTTAAAGTAGAAATCATTCCCGCCATGTGGTGAGGGATGGTCCCAATTGTTAATGTCGTCGAGATCGTCTCCACCGCTCTTGCTAATTCCATCAAAGCCGCATGAATAAATATCGTAGCTGTTTGCATTATGAATGCCGGGACAGCGATAAACAAAATCACCCTTCCATGGATCTTTTGGAATTTTAGGTGGATCAAGGTATGGTCCGTGCCATTGTCCGTTAGAAATATTTGTAGGACAATTGATCAAAGCGTCGAATCCTTCCGCGGTTGTGGGATAACGTCCGCAATCATTTGAGAAACAGTTCAATCCTACCCTTAAATTGCCATAAAGGTATGCATAGGTGATTCCCACTGGTGAAATGTGCTTTGCTGAGACGGTTACCGTGGAAACAATCGCTGCAAATAATAAGAACAAGAATTTCATAGCCAAACCGCACTAACCTAAGACTATGGACAACATGTTGTGCAGCCAATCCGATTTCATAATTTTCCTTTTGTGCTGGGCAACTGGCCGGCAATGCGCGGGTCGCGACGGCGCGCGGCGTCCACGGCGCGCGCAAACGCCTTGAACAGCGCCTCCACGATGTGATGCGGCTCGTCGCCGTAAAGCAGTTCCAAATGCAGGTTGCAGCGGGCTTCGTTGGCGAAGCCCTGGAAAAATTCGCGCGCCAGCCCAAACCGGAAGGCGCTGGAGGCGTCCTGGTTTTTCTCCACCTCGGTAATTCTCTTGTGCGAAAATTTGTCCAGTCCGCGCCAGACGAGGTGCGGTCGTCCGCTGAAATCCACGACGCAGCGCGCGAGGCATTCGTCCATCGGCACGTAGGCTTCTCCACCTTGCGATGCGGCCGCTTTTCTCCCGCCCGGTGGCCGTGGTGCAAACCACCCATAGCGGCGGATGCCGCGTTTGTCGCCGAGCGCGGTGGCGAAGGCCTGTCCAAGCGCGATGCCGCAGTCCTCGACGGTGTGGTGCGCGTCCACAGCGAGGTCGCCGTCGCATTTCAATTGCAGATCAACCACGGCGTGCTTCGCAAAGAGCGTGAGCATGTGGTCGAAAAATGGAATGCCGGTCTTGACGGAGGATTTGCCCTTGCCGTCGAGGTTGAGCTGGATGGAAATGTTGGTTTCCAGCGTGTGGCGTTTGATTTTGGAACGGCGCGGTTTCATTGCGGCCATTGAATCAAAACGGCCCGCGAAAAACAAACCGCAATCTCAATGCGCCGGGCCGTTGGTGGAAGAAGGCTGCGCAGCCAGCTTTTGTTTGAGCTCGTCAATGTGCTTTTGCACTTCGCCTGGTTTGGGCGACGCCAGATAGTCCAGTTTCAATCGGGCGATGGCTGCGTCGTAATTGCCGGCCTTCTCCTCGAGTTGTGCAAGGTTGGCCTGGAGCTGCTCAAAAATGAAACGGCTGTCATAATGCTCGTTGTCCGGCTTGAGTTTTTCAGACAGGGGCGCTTTGCCCGTTTGTCTTTCCCAGCTTCGCAAGGCGGCTTCCCAAATGTTCCGCGCGCGCGTCGAGTCATGATAATTCTCAAAATAAATGCTGCCCAGTTCAAAAAGGAGCTGCGGGTCGTCCGAATTATTGCGCAATCCTTCGCGTAACACCTGTTCAGCTTCAGGAACCTGGTTCAGCCTCTTCCGCAGCCAGAACGCGGTGACGACATAGGTCTTGATGTTTTCAGGGTCGAGTTCGGCAGAGAGCTTCAACCAGGGCAGGATTTCCCGCACTTCTTTGCTGCCGCTCAAATCATCCGCCGCGCCACCTTCGTCCAGATGCGTGTGGCGATTGGGAATGAAATGGCGGCCAAAGGCGTCAATCCAGTCGCGCGTCGGCCCCAGAAAATCCCCCTCCGCCCCTTGATTATGGCTGGCGACAGCTCCGGTGTCCTCCGCCATGTGCGGCGTCTGGAAATTGGAATTATTGTCAAATATCGTCGGATAAAACCCGCTGTGATAATAGGCGTCGGCCTTGACAAAAAAGCTGTTGGCAAAAATGCGGCTGCTGTCGCCGAGCAGCAGACTGAAAAAGTTGTTCGATTGCCGGCGGCTGCTTTCCAACGACTGAAACCGCGGCTGCAAATTCGCGGCGAGGCCGAAACAAAAAACCAGCAGCGCGATGAGCGACAACCAGAGTATTCTTGCTGATTTCATGCAGGGAAATTCAATTGACGGCTTTGCGGCGGAATACCAGACAGGCGGCAACAAGAAAAACTGCCGCGTAAGCCAGCAAATAAAGCGCGTCGAGGCCGACAAAATTCCATTCCACCAGCGGCCAGTCGTGGACGATTAAATTCCGCATTTCAAATGGAATTTCGAGATGCGGAATGGCGTAGTATAACGAATAAACAATGGAACGGCGCGGCTCGGGCAGTGACAGCGCGACGGCATCGAGGTATCTGCCTATGCACATAATTCCTGTGACGATGACGAAGCAAATCGTGGAGTTGGACGACGGCGCGGCGAAAACCAGCGAGCCAAGCAGGGTGAGCGCGATGACCACGCCTAGCATGACCCAGTGCAAAAACGCGGCCTGAAAATAATTCAGCAGCGGCCAGGCGTGTTCACGGCTCGCGGCGAGCGCGCCGAAGAAGGCATAAAAACAAACCAGCACCAAACCGCAGGCGAGCCAGCAGCCGAGAAATTTCCCAAAAATCAACTGGGTCCGGCTCAACGGCTTGGCGAGCAGCGGAAGCAAGGTGCGTTGTTCGCGTTCCGCCGGAATCTGCCTCGCAGTTGTCGTGATGGCGATGACGAGCGAAGAAACCCAGATCAGCAGCAGGCAGAGTTCCTTGAGGTAACGGATAATCTGGTTGTCGTTGAAAATGTTGACGGAGGCCATGACCAGGCAAATGACGATGGTCAGGATGAACAGGACGTAAAACTCCTTCCGGCGATACAATTCCTTGATGACGATGCCGGCGACGGCGAAAATGTTGTTCATGGCGCGGATTGGGGTTGATAACCGACGATGTCCAGAAAGGCTTTTTCGAGACTTGCGCGCTGTCCCATGATGTCGCCGACGCGGCCCACGGCCTTGAGATCGCCCTCGCTGATGATGGCCACGCGGTCACAGACGGTTTCCACTTCGCCGAGTTCGTGCGACGAGAAGAAAACGGTTTTGCCCTCGTTTTTCAGGCGTTGAATGATTTCGCGGACTTTCATGCGGCCCAGCGGATCGAGGCCGCTGGTCGGCTCGTCGAGAATCAGCAAATCAGGATTGTTGATGAGCGCCTGCGCGAGGCCGACGCGTTGTTGCATCCCTTTCGAATAGGTTTTGATGAGGCGCTTGCGGGCGGATTCCAATTCAACGAGTTTGAGCACGGTGTCAATGCGCTTTTCAGCTTCCGTGCGCGGCAGGCTGAAGATGCGGGCATAGAACCGCAACAGTTCCTCCGCCGTGAGAAATTTGTAGTAATAGGTCAGCTCCGGCAGGTAGCCGATGCGCTGGCGCGCGATGGGCTGGCGCACGTCAATGCCAAACAGCGACGCCGAACCACCCGTCGGCTGAACGAAGCCAAGCAGCACGTTGATGGTCGTGGTCTTGCCCGCGCCGTTGGGGCCGAGAAAGCCGAAAACTTCGCCTGCGTTGACTTCGAGATCAAGACCAAGCAAAGCGACTTTCGGTGTCTGGCGGAATTCGCGGCTCTTGAATTCGACCCGGAGTTTTTCCGTTCTTAAAATGACGTTCATGGTTCGCCCGGTGTTTTGACCTGCCGCGCACCGTCTTAATTCAAAGCGTTTTCAAAGTCAACCGTTCTGCCGCTAACAAAGAAGGCCCGAAGCATTGCCTCGGGCCTTTGCAGGAAACGGATCGTTGCTTACGGCAGCTTGTGCGACGTTTGCAATGTGCTCAACGAGCAGGTTATTTGCGGGCTGATCCCCACGTCGGCATAGGTGTAGGTGCCGCCTGCGGGGCAGGCCGGAACGCTGTTGTTGGCGTTCAGCTTGATATAAGCCGAGACAATCGTTTCGGTGGGGGTGGCGCCGTTTGACTGGCCGGTTTCCAGCGCCCATTCATTGATGGCGCCATCAATCTGGCGCAGGTTGTTGATGCAGGCACTTTGCTGCGAGTTGGCGCGGGCCCTGATGTAGCTGGGGATGGCAATCGCGGCCAACAGGCCGATGATGGCCACCACGATCATCATCTCCACCAGGGTGAAGCCCGCCCTCCGTGCGGTTGTGATTGTTTTCATGGCTTGTTTTCGTGGTATATTTTTTGTTTTCAATCTACGGGGTGAACAACGCACACCAAGCGGGTTGCAATATTCCAACCTCCATTCTGGCGTAGGCGTTCATACCTAGTAACAGAAACAAACAAAGGCCCGAGGCCATGGCCCCGGACCTTTGTGTCAAGTTCGGAGCCGATTACGGCAGCTTGTGCGATGTTTGCAATGTGCTCAACGAGCAGGATATTTGCGGGTTTAGACCCACGTTGGCATAGGTATAGGTGCCGCCCGCCGGGCAGCCCGGAACGGTGTTGTTGGCGTTCAGCTTGATGTAAGCCGAGACGGTCGTAGCGCTGGGGGTGGCGCCGTTTGACTGGCCGGTTTCCAGCGCCCATTCATTGATGGCGCCATCAATCTGGCGGAGGTTGTTGATGCAGGCGTTTTGCTGCGAGGTGGCGCGGGCCTTGATGAAGTTGGGGATGGCAATCGCGGCCAACAGGCCGATGATGGCCACCACGATCATAATCTCCACCAGGGTGAAGCCCGCCTTGCGTGACGTTTTGTTTGTTTTCATGTTTTGTTTTTTGGTTTCATTCTGCGGCGTGAACGACGCAACAGGCGGGTTTCAATATTTATTACAGCCTCCGTTCACTAATTGCCTGTCGCAACCGCAATCGCTTTATGTATAAAGCACTTATAATGCCAGCGTCAAGATGGATCTTAGCCCATTTCGGCCGTCAAAAACCGCCAAGAATGCTTGATTTGCGATTCCGTTTTCTCGCGGTTTGACATGTGTCCAAAATTCGTAGAATGACTGTCTAATTTCAGGACAGCGCACGGCTTTGACGGCAGCCGCCAGAACCCCTCACTGCCGTCATGCGCAAACCCATCGTCCGTATGAACCACATTCTCAAAAACCCAAACTTTGCACTCTCAAATTAAATACCGATGTTCCGACTGACAAATCATACGACCATGCCGGACGGGATGAGTCTCAAAGCAAGATTGTCTTGGCGCGTTTTGCAGAGCCTGCTGTTTCTGTTCATCGCGCTGTTCTTTCCCGCCGGCACCCTGAAATTCTGGCGGGACTGGGCCTTCATGGTCTTTTCCGCCTGCTCAACCGGAAAAAATCCTTCGCCGGGAGCTGCCCGGCTATTCCGAATACTGTAGCCGCACCCGCTGCCGGCCCATCCCCCTTGTCTGGCAAGACAGCGCCTGGCCAAAAATACCTCAAACGCGCTGGGACAGTCCGCAAGGATTCACTGCAAGAATTTGCCGATGCAATCCGGGCAAATCCCATGCGTGAACTTCAGTCCCACGTATTTCCTGAAAAACATCTCCGGCGTCTGCCACTCGTCCTGCCTGTCCCGGATTTTTTTGCAGCTCGAACAAATGGGCAGATATCCGCCCGCCCGTTCATATTCCTCCATCAGCGCGATCAACTTCTCCTTGATCACTTCCAGCTCCTCCTGTTTCAAGCCGCCCGTTTGCGGCGACTCCGGCACATGCAAAACGCGGCGGATGGTCGGGGCCAGAAGATGCAGTTGACTTTTCAAGACATAATCCGTGACACCGGGCACCAGCTTGTCTATCTCCATCTGCCGTTGCAGCGCGTTCGTCACAAACAGGAAGGGCACGTGCGGACATTCCTTGTGCGCGACGGCCAGCGCCGCAAAGCCGTCGAACGACGGCAGCCCGTGGTCGGAAAGAATCACATCCGGCGGCTGGGAGGCCAATGCATGAAGAAAATCCTCCCTTGTCTCCACGCGCCGCATCTGAAAAGCCAGGCCGCCCCTTTGCAATGCCTGCACCACCAGCGCCGCTTCAGCGGGGACATCCTCTATAAAAACAATGCGAACTTCCGGATTCACGCAATCAACTGTTTGCGCCATACGGGCCGCAAAAACGCAGCGTGGCAAAAATCCGGAAATTGGCAATAAATAATTATGAACATTCCGGCGTATGCACTTGATTTGCGTCCAAACCATGCGAAGGCCTGAATGGGAACGGTGAGTTGCGCCAGACACCGGAGCCGGCGTGCAACAATAAAAAAACAGCCCGGCCATGATTGGCTGGGCTGAATTCGCCAAGGTGTCGTGAAATCAACGGCCGACCCACAGCACGTCGAGGTTGCCGGGACCGCCGCCACCCCGGCCGCCGCGCCGTTGACCGGCAGTGGCATTGGTAGCCGTCGCTGGCGCCGGCGCATTGGTGGCCGGGGCTGCCTGTGGGGCGCGTTCGGTGCAGATCAAAACAATCCGGTTGTTCCTGGTGTCGAGCGACGAGGTTTTGCAGCCCGCCTTGGTTTGCACGGTTTGTTCCACCGCAAAGCTCGTGGGGCTGCTTTCCTTGATGATGGTCAGCGTGCCGTCGCGCTGCGAACTCCAAGCCTCCATCGTGGCGGGATTGAATCCGCCGCCGTCCGTGCCGGTGCCGAGGGGCAGCGTGGCCAACACTTTTCCGTCGTCGGCATTCACCACCACGCAGACACCGGGGTTCGCGCACATGGCAAAGAGGATGTGGTTCTTCAAATCGAAGCCGAGACCGGCCGGTTCGCCGGCGCCCTCGCCGAGGTCATATTTGGTGACGAGCTTCATCGTCTTCAAATCCACCACGGCAATTTTTTTCTCGTCCTCCACGTCCACATATAATTTCCCCTGCCCGTCGCTTTGGGCCTGCTCCATCGCGCCGCCAACATCAATCGTGCCAGTCACCGTGCCGTCCTTGGGGTCAATCACCGTGATGCTGGGCGCGACGTGGCTGAAAATGAAAACCTTGCCCGTGAATGGCTCCCGTAGGATGCCGTCGGGCCGGCCTTGGACGTCAATGTCCTTGATCTTCTCCATCGTCTGCGTGTCGAACATGCCGATCTTGCCGGCGCTGCTGAAGCCGTGATGCGTTGCGGTGTCAATGGCCACGCCATGGCCACCGATGTTGGTGATGGAGCCGATATATTTGTGGCTGTCCAGATCAAAAACAAACGTCGAGCCGCCGCGCGGCACATAAACGCGCCGGGCGTCGTTGTCGGCATACACATAATCAATGCCGCCGTTGCCCATGAGCTGGGCGGTGTCGAGAACCTTGTAAGGGGTGTCGGTTTGGGCGAGAACATTGCCGGCCAGCAGGCCGATTCCCGCCATGGACAGGATGCGTGAAAGAGTTTTCATAAGTTAAATGTTGGTTTCAGCCCCATCATGTTTCATTTCCATGTCCTTAATCAATGGCCTTTTGGATTATGACAAAGATTTAATTTAAGGCCGGCCCGGCCATTTTGACGGGATGAACAGGAAGGACCGGATTCGGAACAACATCCTGCATATCCCGTTGATCCTGTCTAAAAACTCACGGCAGGTGCCTGCGGCCGTGGCCGGCGTGCAGCAATAATCCCAAGTCGCGCAACACCCGCTGCCATCAGCCCCGGCCCTGAATCGTCATCATCTCACCCACAGGAGAATCAACAAATCAATCGCGAAGAAAATCACGATGATGATTTCCAGCCACAACATCCTTTGCTCGTTCAGTTCGATGTGGACGACGCTGTAAAGCTTGTCAAGCTGGGCGAGGCGTTGCTCCACGCTGGCGCGCCACTGGTCGAGATAAAAACGGTCGCGCGCGCCCAGATAAACGCGGGCGAGATGCCAGTCGCCAAAAAATTTCGTGATGTGCGTGACCTCGTCGGTGAGTTTCGCCACGTCCTCATAAGCCCGGTCGAGATACGTGTCGGGCCGGCGGTCCATCACGCGAAATTCCTCCAGTTGCAGGTTCGCCAGTTCCAGCGCATACAACACATCGTCCACGTAACCCGTCAAATCCACCACCAACGCCGCGTCCCAGTCAATCACCGCCAGGTCCGTGTTCTCGAACGAACGCTGGATGCGCAGCACTTCGGTCACCTGCGCCTCGCTCAATTGCTCCGCCGCCGTTTCCGTGAGCAGGCCCGCCACCGCGCGCCGCTGCCCCTCGAGCCAGCGGTTCACATCGTTCACCCCCGCCAGGTCGGTTAGGCAAAACACCGTGTAAGCCTCCGGTGGCGGCGGGAACTCCGTGCGCGCCACCATCAAATCCCGGAGACTGTCGCAGACATCCGCGCAAAGCTTCAGCGCCACCGCATCCAGCGTTTCACCGGTTTCCAGTTTCGGATTATGGAATGGCATCAGGCCTGCCAGCGCGTCCGTTTCAAACTCCGCCCGCATCACCACCGTCACCACACCCAGGTCATAAACGCGAATCAGCAGGCGGACGGGTGCGCCGTGCAATTTGCCTGCCAACGGATGCGGTTCGATGGCCAGCGGCTTGTATCGCGGCATGTCCTTCGGCAACGTCCGGTCCATCCGGATTTCAAACGGGAACGGCTTTTCCGACAGGATTTCCTGCACACGCGGTGTGAAGATTTCATTGGCCACATCAAACGCGTAAAGATAAACGACTTCACCTTTCATCCCGTCAAACCTACTCCCCGGAAGCAGTTTGTCGGGACGCCCGGTCAAATGCGAACATGTCAGACGCCATCGGCTTTTTGGGGCGGCGATTGATTGGAATAGAATGAGGGCTTTGCCAGCTTCCCTTGTATGCTTGGGACATGCAGGACGAAGTTCCCAAAACGAAACCCCTTTACGGGACACTGCCGGCTTTGGGATTGCCGGTGCAAGTCCAGTGCGACGGTTTCAAATGCATGGCCTTCCGGGACAAGGAAGGGCGATGGGTGGATCTTTTCACCCGCGAAATCCTGCCGCGCGTCTTCGGGGTCATTCCAGCCTGAAGACACGCAATTTGGGCCGATTTACTTTCACGGCAGACGCCGGAGGCCGGGGCAATGCAGCTTTTCGCTTGGTTCAGTAAACCCGTTGGCGGTAGAATCCCACGAGCCGTCAACCCAACCCAACGCTGATGCAATGCACTGGTTCATTCGATGCCCGATTTGTCTCCAAGCGCTCGGACAACATGCATCGCATTTACGCGCGGGCGAGTGATCTCTACTTCATCAATCTCGGCGGATTGGGTCCCGTGACGCAGGTGCTCGCGGCCCAATTTGGACTCATCGGAATGCTGATAGAGTCGGCTTTGAAAAAGCGCGCGAAGCGGCAGACTGAAGCCCTGCTCCAGCGCGCGGAAGGAGATGACCCGGAATTTTTGTTGCGCGAAAACAAAACCAATTTCAAGATTTACGTTCCCGAAATCAGCGAGGCGGTGATTGATCCCCCGTCCTTTTTTGCCCTGCGCGGCAAACAGGCTGGACGCTGGAACTTCAAACTGCGCGATGGCAAGACATTCCGGTTCGAATTTGAAAACACCGATGCAATGAAAGCCGCGCTGGACGTGCTGACGGGATTGCTGAATGCGACACTGCGCGTCAACGTCGAGTGGAACGAACTGAGGAAAAAGTTTCAGAAAAAGAAAATGCCCTGCTGAATCATTTTAATCTCCGCTCGCTGCGGCAGGCCTGAAGCAATAATCCCAAATCCCGGAGAACGTGGCGTAAACGTCCTCGTTCGTGAATTCGGATGGAGCGCGGACTTCAGTCCGCTTCACCGTGGACGGTGATTTGGACGTTGAAGCGGCGTGGACGCCGCGTTCCTCCACCAGCCGCCGCTACAGGATTCAAAACGTCCAGCATCCTGCCGCGCGGGACTGTGGGGAAATCCGGCCCGCCTTAAAGCGCCAGCGCCCTGGCCGCCTCGGTCATGGTCTGGCAGGTGACAACCTGGGGATGATGCGGATAATGAAAAATCGTGTAGATGTTAAATCCGATGTCCTTGCTTGGGTCGGGAATCACCCGCACGATCATGCCCACCCCGCTCCGGTCAAACACTTCCATCATCCGGCTGATGACATTCATGGACTCAAGCCCCATGGATTCCAGCAGGCTCAAATCCACCAGAAGGCGGAAGCCCGGCGGCAACTCCGCCAGCAGCGCCTTCACATCCTCCTCCCCGCGCTCCAACTCCTCCGGTCGCACCTGTTGGATGTAACTCAGGCACAACAACCGTTTGGCCTTGTTCGACGTCGCCAGAAACATGAACCCACATTAACCACCCGCCCGCCGGACTTCGACAAAAATATCCCGCGCATATTTTGACAGGATGAACAGATTTAAATCCAAAAAAATCATTTCAGCGCGATGATCCGGAGGGGAACGGTGATGGTGCCGCGCGTTCGGAGTTCCGGCTTCGGCCGGGCCGCATGAACGCGGAACTCCCAACCTAATTTGCGGCAGACGCCGGAGGCCGGGGCCGGCGTGAAGCAGCGCCGTCGGCGCGGCATATTTGTAGAAAAACATTCCCAAATTTATTTAGCTCCGTCAGTAGCGGCATCATCGGGGGAAAGACGGAATATGCCGCCCCTGACGGGGCTGGGGATTTTATTGCGTCTGGTTTCTACAAAGATTTCGCTCCTGACGGAGCTTGCGGCAATCTCCAGAGGCCGGGGCCGATGTGCTTGCAACAAACCTAAATCCCGGCTTGTCCCGCCGAAGCCGGCGAAGGCGGAAGGACTTGCAATTGCTCGTAGATTGCTTTCAACCAATCCCCCGGCAATGGGTTGCTGATTCGCAAACGACGCAGCCATTGGTGGCGACGAAAATCGGGAATGCCCTTTCCATGAGGAACAGGGCACTCCCGTCCACGTCCTTTGCAGCGATGAAAAACGTCAGCAACCCAATCGAGGCAACGCGAGATGCGCCGTCCCGAGGTCGGATGGGGGATTGAAAGCGAGGTTGAGTTCCCGTCCCCCGCTTTTTGCCAGGTCGAAAGCCTCCCGGACGGTCTTTGCAAGATCGGGCCCCGTGATGGCAACCTGCAGGCTCAACGTCTTTACGGGCACGCTCTTCTTGATGGCGTCATTGGCTTCGTTGACTTGTTTTTTAATTTTCATGGCATTGGGGCTTTGGTTTTGCGAACGGCGAAAATGCAGGAAACAAGTTCCTTTCGTCCATGGGGTGTTCACCCCATATGACGGGAGGGTTTCCCGTGTATGGTGGGGACATGAACGACGAAGCTTACGAAATGAAACCCCTTTACGGACCGCTGCCGGTTCCGGGATTGCCGGTGCAAGTCCAGTGCGACGGATTCAAATGCATGGCCTTCCGTGACAAGAATGGGAGGTGGGTGGATCTTTTCAGCCTTGAACTCCTGCCGCGGGTCCTCGGAGTGGTTCTGGCGGGTGGCGGTTCTTCCGCGCACATTTTGACCGGAGGAACCGGATCAGGGAAAATGCAGCCTGCAAATCCTGTTTGTCCTGTCTGAACCTTCACGGCAGATGCCTTGGTGGCCGACCGCAAGGTCTGGCCGCGTGCCAACACCCGGGGCCGGTGTGCATTATTTCTTCATCAGCAGCAATCCGCCGATGGCCATGGCAATGCCGAGCAATCGCGGCCAGGAGGCCGGTTCGCGAAAAAAGAAAATTCCCACCACCGCCATGATGGCCGCGCCACCCGCCAGAATCATCGGCACGGCGGAAAGCGGGCCGCCCTTTTGAAACAGCAGGAAAAAGAAAAGCGTCCCCACACCCACGCAGATTCCCGTCAGCACGGAATACAACACGCCGGGAGTCGAGGCGGTTTGATTCCATTGCCCGCCGAACTTGAGCCATGCCAGATAAACCAGAATCGTCAATGCCGCCGTTCCCTCCACCACGAAACCGCCCAAGCCGTCGCTGATGCCTTCGGCGGCCAGCTTGGTGAAGATTTGATGCAGGCCGTAGAGCACGGCTGCGCCGATGGCATACCAGAACCATGCGCTCATAATTTTATCCTTCGTGGGTTGATTCATAAAACTTCCGCCTCCACGTTGGAGATAATTTGCGGCTCTGGCAAGCCGGGTAATTTATCTCAAGGCAGGCGCACGGTGGCTAGTGGAAAAGAACTTAACGTAAAGACGCGGAACAGGTGAAAACCATTCGCAGATGACACGGATTGGCGCAGATGTGGTTTTAATCTGTGGAATCTGCGGACAACCTCGGTCAGGGCGGACACCAGAGGCTGGAGCCTTGTCGCACCGGAGCAGAACGAAGGCCGGCGTCGCGCGAGCCTATGAGCTTCTCGGGCGGAATCCGCCCAGAAGATAAATGGCGAGGCATATCAGCAGAACCAAGCCAAGCCCGCTGCCGCCGATGACGGGACCGCCAAAGTAAAACCCGCCGCCGCCGAACAAGAGAAGCAGAACAACCACAAGCAATAATAGATTCATACCGGCAAGATAACACAGCGCTGCACGATTTCCATGGGGTCTTCACCCCATGGCCAGCCGGCCGGAATCGGTTAATCTGGCAGCATGAAAACAAATCAACTCCGCTGGACGCTCCGGCTGCTGTTATTGAACGCGACCCTCGCGATTTTAGCCGCCGGTTGCGCCACACATAATGAGAGATCCTACAATCAGGATTTTAATCAAAACCTTCCGACCTCACCCAAGTATGCCATTGAGAATGTTGATGACACACATTTTCGAATTACAGTTCATCAGGGTTCTCCTTTGCCGGGAACGGAGCGCATTATTTATGTGAAACAAGCGGCCTCGGCGGTTGCTGCAAACGAAGCCAAACGCAGGAACTGGCAAAACTGGAATCTTGATTATGTCCAGGAACGCGATCGAGGGTGGATGCATGTTGTCATAGCCGATGTCACCCGCAAAAACGCCGTCGAAACGACACCCGGCTCAACCAATAACAATCCATAAAGCTGTGACGCAAATTGCGCCAATCAGTTCGCGTTAATTCGTGGCCACGATTCGCGGAAGCGAACGTTTCCGCGGGGGCATCCATCTGGTGGCGGGCTTGGGAAGCCAATTCTTCGGCAGCAGCCGGTGTGAGCCGGCTCAAACTTTAAGTCAGGGCGAACTGACGTTCGCTGCTGCGAAATCATTTTACCGCAGACGCCATAGACCGGGGCCGGTGCAGGGTTCGGCCTGTGGCCGAATCGGGTCGAGCCACAGGCCCGACACCGCACCATCCGCCATTCGCTGCGGCTGACACAAACTTAAAATCCCGTGTCACACCAGACTTGCAATTGCCGGCGGATTTTATGGTGGCCGTCCGCAATGGCTTCCAACTCTCGGGTGAAGGCGTAAATCTCCTCGTTTGTGAATTCTGATGGAGCGCGGTTTGTCCCAAACCGCAGCGCGTCGCCAGCCAAACCAGCGTTCAAATTATCCGAAGCACCTCCCGTTCTTCCACATGCTGCGAGTTGGGACAACTCGCGCTCCTCGACCAGACGCCGGACGATGTTCAAAACATCCAGCGTCCAGCCGCGTTGCTTCACGGAAATGTCCTTCAGCGGTTTGACGCGCTTGAACTTTTCCAGCACTTCCTCCCAGCGCCATCGGCGCGGCATATTTGCAGAATCACCAACCAACAAATATTTCAAGCTCCGTCAGGAGCGGCATATTCCGCCCCTGCGGGGCTGGGGATTTATTTGGGTTTGGGAACTACAAAGATTTCGCTCCTGACGGAGCTACGGCAATCGTCAGAGGCCGGGGCCGGTGTGCTGCAATAATCCCATGTCGCGCAACACCTGCAATTGCTGGCGGATTTGGACTCGCTCGCGCCCGCTCGCTCGGCCCTCGCGGGCCTTCGGCTTCGCCAAATGGAACTCCCAGTTCTTGCCAAATGTTTCCCCGTGTGTGAATAGCCGCTGTCGCGGCCCGCAAACCTTTCGCCGTTTCCCAAACGGCTCAAGTATCGCTGGTGGCCGTCCGCAAGGACCGGTTGTGCGGGGTCGAACAAATTGCTACCTTCGCGCGGTGAAGATTTCCATCGTCGTCCCGGCCTTCAACGAGGAAAAATTCCTGGGGGAAACCCTCGGGCAAATCAAGTCGGCGGCAAGTGTGTTCGCAAATATCGGCTGGGAAACCGAATTGATTGTCTGCGACAATCATTCCACCGACCGCACGGCGGAAATCGCGCGGGCGGCGGGGGCGACGGTCGTGTTCGAGCCGGTCAACCAAATCTCCCGTGCGCGGAACGCAGGCGCGGCGGCGGCCAGCGGCGACTGGCTGGTCTTCGTGGACGCCGATTCCCGTCCCAGCGAGGCGTTGATGCGCGAGGTGGCCGGAGAAATCCAATCCGGCAAATGCCTTGCCGGCGGCGCGACCGTTCGCTGGGACGAAAGGCATTTCCTCTTCGACCTGTTGACGCCGATGGTGAATGTGGGATTCCGCTGGCGCCGGCTGCTGGTCGGCGCGTTCATGTTCGTTGAAACGGCGGCCTTCCAAAAACTCGGCGGATTCAGCCTTGAAGCGTGGGGCGGCGAGGATTTGGAAATCAGCCGGCGATTGAAAAAGCTCGCCAGGGAAACTGGAAAACAATTTGTCATTCTGCGTCAGCATCCGATCGTGACCTCGGGACGCAAATTGAAACAGCTCACGATATTCACGCCGTTCAGAATGGTGTGGCACATTCTATTTCATCCGCATCGGTTCACCGACAGCCGCGCAGCCGCCCGCTATTGGTATGATGTGCGAAGGTAACGGGAAAAATATATCACGCCAGACGCCAGCATCCGCTGCCGGCGTGATGCAATAATCCCGCATCGCGGCTCGTCGCGCCGAAATCCGACGAAGGCGGAGGGACTCGCTCGCGCCCGCTCACCCGGCAATCAAGGCTTCGCCGGTTTCAGTGACGCGAGCCAGCGCTCATGGCGCGGGCGGCGCAGCCAACGCCGGATGGGCACTCGCGCCGGTTTCCAACCGTTGCGAATCGTGACTTTATATTTGTGCCGGTGACACAGCAGCGCGGCGTAACCCGGCGTCACTCCCAGTTCCCGCGCCACGGCGGAGACTGTGAGCAGCGGGGGCAGGCTCTTCATCCGCTTCTGCCAATAGAAATGTCTCGCGGCGGGCACGCCGATGAACTGGAACTGATAACCCGCCATCTTCCCGTATTTTTTCGCCACTCCCACCGAAACCCCCAATTGCGAGGCCGCGGCTTTGGCCGAAAGTCCCGGTTTCAGCCTCCGCACTTGTTCGGCCATGCGTTGCTTGCGTTGGGTAGAGGCGTGGACCTTGGTGATTTTATACCTTTGCCGCAGAGAATGCACAGCCTGCCGGCAGACTCCCAGCATCCGCGCGATCCCGGCGTCGGCTTTGTCCAGGTTCCGGCGGATGATTTCGAGCCGCTGACGGGTCAGGGCATGTTGCCACTTGGGGTTCGGGTTGGTTTGCATAGACCGGCAGACATCAACCGCAATTTTTGCCGGGAATTCAAGCTTTATTCCATCGCGCGCTTCGCTGTCTCTGGGGCCAAATTACGGCAGATGCCGTAGGCTGGGGCCGACAGATGGTTGAGAGTTGAGGGTCAGGGCGATCGCCAGCACCCGCTGCCAAGGTGAAGCAACAAACCCAAATCCCGGAGAACCTGCAATGGCTTGTGGATGTGGACCCGTTCACGCCAGCGCGGTCCGACCTCAAGGTCTGGTCATCACCCGGTAAAACCTTGTTTGGTTGGTTCCAAACGGGTCATAGTAATAATTGGTCGCGTTGTTTCCCGCCACCAGCGTGCCAAGATTGAACCAGACATTGCTGGCCAGCACGTTCGTACCTTGCACCTGGTAATGCTGCCCGGTTGCGGCAAACCACGAAATCTGCGCGGCCAGCGCGATGTCCGCCGCCACTCCGTTGGTCACAAAGGTGAAGTTGCCGGTGATGGCCATGTTGTTGGTCAGCGTGAAGGTCAGCGGATTATTCGTTCCGGTCGCATTACCCGACCAGCCGCTGAAGAAATAATTCGTGCTCGCCATGGCCGTCAACGTCACCGCCGTGCCGCTCGCCAAAGGGCTGCCGGGCGGACTTTGCGTGATGCCACCACCGCCGTTGGTCGCCAGCGTGAACGTGAAGCTGACGAGGGTTAGCTGGCCGCGAATCTCACCGCCCGGAAAGGCGAGGCTCTCAATGTTCATATAAAGGCCGCCGCCCGCAAGGAAGTTGGTCTGGGCGGACGTCACTGGAAAAGTCTGCTCGAATATGGACCCGGAGTTGGTGATAGGCGTTCCCGCCAGCACGAACTGCACCGGACCGTTGACGCCGGGTGGCGCCGGCCCGTTGATAAATGTGCCGGTGGCCGGCACAATCATTCCGCTCCAGTTCAAATCCACGGTGATTTGAGTTTGGGCGGAGTTCAGCACCACCGTTCCCAAGCCGGTGCCCGGCGAGGCGAAAACAGGCGGGACTTCGTTGGGACCGGCCAGCACGGCCTGATACGTGGTTTGGGCCGGCGCCATTTGCGCCGCGACCGCGACGACCGCCGCTATTGAGGCCAGGAGATGCTTCATCATTCTTGATTGGGTTGAGTTTCTCCAATAATGCAATCCTCGACATTAAACTCCCTTCTCTTTGAAAAAAGTCAAACTGTTTCGTCACTGCGGAACTGCGGCAGACGCCAGCGGCCGGGGCCTTGTCGCGGCGAAGCGAAACGAAGACGGACGGTGTGTTGCAATAAACCCGGTTCAGCGTTGGTTGCGGTCCTTCTGGCAAAAGGCCAGATAAATGATCGGCAGGATGCCGATGGTGTTGATAACGGCGATGCAGATGAACCAAGCCAGTTGCTTGTTGCGCGCACTCTTCCACATGCCGATCACTTTCCAGACGCCATCCCAGAGCGCCAGCACAATCAAGACCGGTATCAACAGGGCGAGCCATGCGGGGATTTGATTATTCATGGCGGCGGGATAGTTCCGAGCCGCGCCAGCGTCAAGCCCAAATCGGCAAAGTCACGGCAGACGCCAGACGCCGGAACTGGTGTGATGCGACGGTAGGGCTGCGGTGCTCCGCAGCACATTATTCATGGCGGCGCGGCAGCACCGCCCTACCACTGCTGGCGGATTTTATGGTGGCCGTCCGCAAGGACCGGTTGTCGGGATGCAATTATTTCAGCGCCGCAGGCGCGGCATTGTTGTCCAAGCCGACCGGGCCATGCATGGCAAACGCATTGTCAGCTTGATTGGCCGGGCGTATCCCCAATTTTGTCCCTTGGTCGCGCACCAGCTTCGTCAAGCTGCGCAGACCATTCCCCCAGTTGGCCCAGGAAAAATTATACCAAACCAATCGCCGGTCCACCAGGATGCCATCCACGCCCACCTTGATATATTTGGTCATCAACCTGGGATTGTTCACCACCCACGTCCCCACAAAACGGATTTGATGCTGCTCATCCCGCAACCGGCAGGCTCGCCGGACGGCGCCATACGCCAAAAACCGGCTCAAGAACGGGTTCAAAGGCACAATG
>Ga0265337_1000430_pt1 | contig 22321 bp, 21 predicted proteins | sample 42122metaG_FD_192441 | JGI IMG/M metagenome (GOLD analysis project Ga0265337, IMG submission 192441) | Rhizosphere microbial communities from Carex aquatilis grown in University of Washington, Seatle, WA, United States - 4-21-22 metaG | ecosystem: Host-associated > Plants > Roots > Rhizosphere >... | reverse complement strand
CGCCAGATATGCGAGCGAGCGGGTGGTGTTCGGCCGCTCCATCGGCGCCAATCAGGGCGTGCAGTTTCCCCTTGCGAAGGCTTACGCCCATGTCGAGGCTGCGGCCTGCATGCGCGATGTCGCCGCGGCGAAATTCGACGCCGGCGAAAAATGCGGCGCCGAAGCCAATATGGCGAAGCTGCTGTCGTCCGAAGCCGCGTGGGAAGCCGCCAATGCCTGCCTCGATGCGCATGGCGGCTATGGTTTTGCGCGCGAATATGACGTGGAGCGGAAATTCCGCGAGACGCGGCTTTATATGACCGCGCCCATCAACAACAATCTGGTACTGGCATTCCTGGGCCAAAACGTGCTCGGCATGCCCAAATCCTATTAGGGGGGCACCAATGAACCAACAGCCGAAACGACTTCATCGCTCCTGGATGTTCGTGCCGGGCGACCGCCAGCGCATGATCGACAAGGCGCTTGGCACGCCCGTCGATGCCATCATGATGGACATCGAAGATGGCGTTGCGCCCGGCGAAAAGGCCAATGCGCGGGCGCAGATCGGCGCTTCGCTCGACATGGTGTGCGAACAGCTGGAGCAAAACCCGAATTACCGCACGCCCGCGCGTTATGTCCGCACCAATGCGGTCGGCACGGACCGCTTCATCGACGACATCAAGGCCGTGGTCCGTCCGGGGCTTGAGGGCCTCGTGATTCCCAAGGTGGACACGGTCGCACAGGTGCGCGTGGTCGAGGATGAATTGGGCCGCGCCGAAGTTGCCCGCCACATGCCGGGGGGATCGGTGCGGCTGCTTCTGGCCATCGAAAGCCCCATTGGTTTGTTCAATGCCTATCAAATCGCCTCGACGTCTGTGCGCGCCGTGGGCATGCTGTTCGGCGCGGAAGACTTCACCCGCGAGATGAACCTTCCGATGCGCCGCGAGGCCGAAGCGGTGGATTTGATCTATGCACGCTCGCATTTCGCGACCGCCGCTGCGGCCGCCCATGTGCAGGCGGTGGACGGGGTTTGGGTGGACCTGAACGACATGGAGGGAATGCGCCGCTTCGCGCAGCAGGCGCGCCGGCTCGGCATGAGCGGCATCTCGATCATCCACCCCAACCAGATTGCCGACGCCAACGCCGCCTTCACGCCGAATCGTGAGGACATCGATTACGCGCAAGCCGTCGTGAACGCGTTCGAGGATGCGCGCGCCAAGGGGCTGGGCGCCATCGCCTTCCGCGGGCAGCTGCTCGACTACCCGATTGTCGACCGCGCGCGCCAGACGCTGGCGCTGGCACAGACGTTGGGCGTCGCATAAATCCTGTCTTGCCCTGGGGGGAGGGCGGTATAGCGATCCTTGCCCCGAGCCGCTTTTTTGGGCATCCAAAGATAGACATACCGCGATGGCGCTATCTGGGTAGTTTCCGAGCCTGTCTGGAGTGGGAAAGGAGCATAGGCTCCATTCCCATATGTGGGGGCCGCCTTGACGCGTTGACGCCCTGACGAAGGGGTTTACGCCCTACCGCAGCAGGAGTTGCCAGCCGTGAGAGCACAAAGCGAAGAACGACACCAGGTTTGCAACCCGCCGATGAACGCAAGGAGCCTTGGACTTCAGATTGCGGCGAACAATGTCGCGCAGTTTCGCAGACAGTTGGAAGCCCCTGCCGACGAGAGCCAGCGCGGCGTGCTTGAGTTCTTGCTCCAACGGGAACTCACGAAGCTGGCCGGGCATTAGAGAACTGGCCTATATTCCATGGAGAACCGCGCCTTCAGGAATCCTGGCGGGCTATCTGAATTATCTTTGACGCGATTTCCTCTGGCGAAAGGACGAAATCGACACACCCGCTTGCAATCGCGCTCGCAGGCATATCCGGAACCCCGGCCGTCTCAAGCTTCTGCGCAATTGTGATGCCGCCCGCATCTTTGATGCCGCACAGTGCCGCCGCCCCATCGCCATCACAGCCCGAAACAATGACAGCGATGAGTTTGCCGTCCCAATGCTGGGCAATCGACTGAAGAAAGACTGTAATCACGTCGGGCCAACCCCTGGGCTTCGATATCGGCTTGAGGCGGAATTCTCCAGCGAGGACGTGGAGGTCACGCTGTTCGGGTATGATGAACACACGATCTCGCGCGATCAATAATCGCTCCGTAATCAACTCAACCGGCATCTTCGCGAATCGCGGCAGGACCTCGTGCAATTGTGTTGCCAAGGTTCTCACGTGGTTGACGATGACGACGGCAACGCCCATATCGGCTGGCAGATGTTCGAGCAGCCGAATGTAGGCATCGAGGCCACCTGCCGAACCGCCAACACAAACGACCGGAAAATCTGTGGTAGACATCTCGGCTCGCGATTGCGTCGTGTTATTGCGTATCGCCATGCAACGCTCCGACGCCCAGGAATGCAATAGCGGCGTCGACCGGACTGGCCCGCCGGGCGGGCACTTGGTTAGCGTACTGGTCACGCTCGTTTAAGGCCGCGTTGCCCTTATCGCAGCGGTGAGATTTCGATTTAAGCGGCTCAATTGATCTTGCACTCACGTTGACGGGTGCTCAAAGTGCGGCCCGGATCAGTGATAGCTTAACCCCTTCTCGCTTGAGGGGGAGAGATCAGGGTGAGGAGCGGTCTTTCCGTCCCTCCGCATACGGAGAGTTGCCATGGCCGTCAAACCGGGCTGGGAAGGCCGCTATTTCGAGGATTTCGAAGTCGGCGACATTTATCGCTGCCGCCTGGGGCGCACCGTGACCGAAGCCGACAACATCTGGTTCACGCTGCTCACCAACAACACCAACCAGATCCATTTCAACAACGAATTCGGCAAGAAGACCGAATTCGGCAAATGCCTGATCAATTCGGCGCTCACGCTCGCCATCGTCGCAGGGATGGGGGTTGCCGATGTCAGCGAAAACGGTTTCGCGCTTGGCTGGGACGGGATCACGCTGCCCAACCCGCTGTTCGCGGGCGACACGCTCTATTCGGAATCCGAAGTGCTCGAGAAGCGCGAATCCAAGTCCAAACCGCAATGGGGCATCGTCAAGGTGCGCACCCGGGGCATTCAGCAAGAGGGCAAGGTCGTCATCGATTATGTCCGCAGCGTGATGGTGTGGAAAAAGGCCCATGCGCCGCACCGCGACATCTTCCCTGAGGTGAAAGCCTGATGGCGGAGGCCGCGTCTGCCCGCCGCGCGCTCGACGGCGTCTGCGTGCTGGCGCTGGAAACCTCGTTGTCCGGCCCGCATGCGACCAAGATTCTCGCCGACATGGGAGCGGAGGTCATCAAGATCGAACGCCCTGGTACGGGCGATGTGATCCGCGGCTGGGATACGGCGGTGAACGGTCTTTCGTCCGGCATCGTCTGGATCGGTCCCAACAAGAAAAGCTTCGCCATCGACGTGAAGAAACCGGCCGCGCGCGAGATACTTCAGCGGTTGGCCGCCCGCGTCGATGTCGTGCTGGAGAATTTCGCCCCCGGCGCCGCCGAGCGCATGGGGTTGGGCGCCAGCGAATTGCGCGCCCTCAATCCGCGGCTTATTTATTGCTCGCTCTCGGGCTACGGCCAGGACGGGCCGTTCCGCGACAAGAAAGCCTATGACGCGCTGATCCAGGGTGAGGCAGGCCTGATCATGACGACAGGCTTTGAGGACCGGCCAGCGCGCGTCGGCGTCTCGGTGACCGATCTCATTTCGTCCATGTATGCGGCCGTCGGCATTCTGACGGCGCTCTATCAGCGTGAGCACACCGGCGAGGGGCAGACGGTCGACATCTCCATGTTCGAGACGGCGGCGTCCTGGCTCGGCTATTTCCCCCACCATTATTGGCACCGCGGCGAAGAGCCGAAACGCTACGGCCTGCGCCACCAATACATCACGCCCTATGGACATTATCTCGCGAGCGACGGCAAATATTTCGGTGTGGCGGTGGCGAGCCCGGCCGATTGGGAAATCTTCTGCAACGGCGTCATCGAGCGGCCCGATCTTCTTACCGATCCGCGGTTCAAGGACACGCCGGCACGGCGTGCCAATCGCGAGGAATTGGACGAGATACTGATCGCGATTTTCCTGACGCGCCCGTCGGACGAGTGGCTTGCGCGGCTGGACAAGGTGCGCCTCCCGCATGGCATGGTGAACGGCGTCGGCGAAGTGCTGGCGCATCCGCAGATGCAGGCGCGGCATATGATTCAGGAAATCGATTCACCGGTCGGGCGGATTCCGGTGATGGCGTCGCCATTGCATCTGTCCGACAGTCCGCAGCGGCTCGATCCGATGCCCGCGCTCGGCGAAGACACGGAATCAATCCTGCGCGGTCTCGGCTATACCGACGCCGACATCGGCGCATTACGCCGCGATGCCGTGATCTGATTCCCTCGCCCCCGCAGGGGGAGAGGGAAGGGTGAGGGGGCGGTCTATGACCGATCTGAAATACCCGTAATCCGAATCCCCGAGTGGTGAGTCTTGTAGCGGCGGTTGAGCGAGATCATCAACGCCGTCATGCTTTCCACCACGCGCGACATTTCCAGCGGTCCGGCATCGAGCGGGCGCAATCCCGGAATCAGCCGCACCAGCGCCGACAGCCGCTCCTTAGCGCCGGCGTCGTCGCCGCACATCAGGATGTCGCAATCCAGCGTCAGCGAAAAATCGTGCAGCATCTCGGCGGACAGATTGTGGAACGCGGACACCACCGGTACGCCGGGCACGAGCGAGGCCGCGGCCTGCGCCGCCGAACCCTCCCACACGCCCAACATCCGTGTCGGACGGCCGCCGACGCTGGCCGCCAATGGCACCGTCGCGTCCACCAGGATTGCGCTTTTCAGCGCGGGCTTGATGCTCTTCAAGATGCCCGCCTGCGCCGAAAACGGCACCGCCAGAACCGCGATGCTCGCCGCACCCGCGGCTTCGACATTGGCCAAGCCCGCAACGCGCGCATCCGGCACCGCTGCTCTCACCCGCGCGGCGGCCTCTTCCGCCTTTCCCGCCTCGCGCGAGCCGATGATGACGTCTTCGCCCGCTTTCGCCCAGCGCAGCGCGAGGCCAAAGCCGAGTTCGCCCGCGCCTCCGATGATGGCGATCTTTTCCGTGGTCATGGGTGGAACCCCGCGATTTTCGAAGGGCTTGTGTCATGCCGAAGGGTTTGCTGCAACAATGGCAACGCGTCTCCCTCACCCTTCGGCAGGATCAGGGTGAGGTCGTCTTCTTTTTCTCATGCTGAGCCTGTCGAAGCATGAGCAGCACCGAAATCCAATGGAAAAGCGACAGCCAATTCAGATATTTCCACTTCCCGGTTTGCCGGAAATCGAACCCGGGGCCGATCTGGCCGCGTTGATTGCCGGCGCGCTCGGGGCGCAGGAGTTTCGCGTGGGCGCAGGCGATGTCTTCGTCATTGCACAGAAGATCGTATCCAAAGCCGAAGGCCGCATCGTCCGGCTGGAGACAATCGCGCCGTCCGATCGCGCCGATGCCTGGGCGCGAGCCTGGGGCAAGGATCCGCGCGCCGTCGAGCTCGTCCTGCGCGAATCGCACCGTATCGTCCGCATGGAGCGGGGCATCATCGTTGCCGAAACGCGCCACGGTTTTGTCTGCGCCAATGCCGGTGTCGATCTATCGAACGCGGAAGAGGGAACTGCGATTCTCCTGCCCCACGACCCGGATGCCTCTGCGCGCTCTCTCCAGACCGCGCTCTCCGCGACGTTGGGCGCCGATATTGCCGTCATCGTTTCGGACACCTTCGGCCGGCCGTGGCGCGAGGGACTCGTCAATGTGGCGCTCGGCGTCGCGGGCATGCCTGCGCTGATCGATTATCGCGGGCAACGCGATGCCCAAGGCAAGCTGCTGCAGGCAACGATCATCGCGCTCGCGGACGAACTCGCGTCCGCTGCCGAACTCGTCATGGGCAAAGCCGACGGCATGCCGGTGGCAATCATACGCGGCGTGCAGATGACTTCGCGCGAAGGCAGCGGCCGCGATCTTCTCCGCGCTCCGGAAAAGGACCTGTTCCGCTAATTGGCGTAAGTCTTAAGCCAGGCCGCCAGAAGGGTTCCCGGCCGCGCGTCCGGACCGAGCGCGCGCAAATCCTCCGCCTCGTCGATGTCCAACGCAATGCGCGGATTGTGCAGCACCTTCACGCGCGCGCCTGCGCGGCGGGCTTCTTCGAGATGAAGCGCGAAACTGTTCGGTCCGAAATGGGAGGGAAACAGGCACGGCGCCGAACGCAGCAGCGCGTTGGTGCCCGTCCCGTCGCGCGAAGGAACCAGCACCGCCGAGGGCGCCTCTTCGATCTCCGCGAGAATGGCGTCGATGTCTTCTGCAGTCGCCATCGGAATATCGATGGGGAGCCGTAGCAGCGCGCCCACGCCACGGCCCGCGCAAATCCGCGATGCCGCATCGACGGATTGGCTCTCCGAAACCTGCTCGGTCTCGGGGATGATTTCCCAGCCATTCGCCTGCGCCCGTTCCAGCGCGCGCGGTTCCTGGCTCGCGACAAAAATGCGCGCGGCCATTTTCACCTCCGCGAGCATGCGAAAAAAATCCACGCAGAGGGCTTCCGCAAATGCTGTCCTCGCGTCAGCCGAATAAACCGGCGCGAGCCGCATCTTGGACTTCGCGAACAGCTTTACCGGAACCAGTATCGCCTTCATCCCGGCCCGATGAGGCTGAGGATCGCGCGGGCAAGCCGCTCCTTGTCTTCGAGCGTCCGCATCACGGCCGGCAAGACGACCGCTTTCAATCCCAGTTCTTCGATGGCCCCACTGTCGGCCGCGTCGGCATCGTCGATGACGAGCGTGGAACAGATGCCTTCGTAAATGCGCGCGACACCTACGGCTGAAACCTCGTAACCGAGTTCGGCCATCATCTTGTCCGTTGGGCCCTTCAGCGATTTTCCGCCGACCAGCGGACACACCGCAATGGCCCGCGCGCGCCGCACCGCCTCGCCGATGCCCGGTACCGCGAGGATAGGTCCGATGCTGATCAGCGGATTGCTGGGCGCGATGATCACGGCGTCTGCATCGTAGATCGCATCCATCACGCCCGGCGCCGCCTGCGCCTCGGATACGCCCTCGAAGGTGATGGATTTCAGCCGCGGTTCGCAGCGGCGCCGCACGAAATAATCCTGCAAATGCATGCGGCCCTCGTCCGTGTCCAGCATCGTCGGAACGGGATCGTTGCTCATCGGCAGGATGGGCACGGTGACGCCGCGCGCGATGCGGATGGATTGGATCGCCTGCGACAGCGTCGCGCCATCCTTCAGCATCGCCGTGCGGTGAATATGCGTGGCAAGATCGCGGTCGCCGAGTTGGAACCATGTCGGCCGTCCGTAACGCGCCAAACCTTCGGCCACATGGAATGTTTCGCCCTCGAACCCCCAGCCGGTTTCCGGATTCACCAGCCCCGCAAGCGTGTACGTCACGATGTCCGGGTCGGGCGATACATGCAGCCCGTGCATAACGATGTCGTCGCCGGTATTGGCGATGATCGTGAGACGGGCCGGGTCCATGATGCGATAAAGACCCAGCGCGAGCTTCGACCCGCCGACGCCGCCGGCCAAGAGGACGATCTTCATTTAATACCCGACGCCCGCAGGCAGGTGCGGCGCTTGCGCCGGCATGCGCTCCACAGGCAGACGCTCCGCTTCATCGGCCTCCTCGAACACGCGCCTGATCCGATAGTTTGTGTAGCGTTCGGCCGGCACGCGGCCGATGGTGCGGATCATCGCGCGCAATTCGCCGGGCGCAACGCTTTCGCCGTAATCGGCGCCCGCCGCCTTCGATATGCTTTCCTCCATGAGCGTGCCGGAGAAATCGTTGGCGCCGGCTTGCAGGCATGCGAGCGCGCCGGGAAAGCCCAGCTTCACCCACGACACCTGCACGTTCGGAATGGTGTCGTTGAGCAGAAGGCGCGCCAGCGCGTGCACGATCAGGTCTTCGTCGAACGACGAACCCGCGCGCGCATGCCCCTTGCGGAACAGCCGTGTCTCGGAATGGATGAAGCCGAGCGGCACGAACTCGGTGAAGCCGCCTGTTTCTTTCTGAATATCGCGCAGCAGCAGCATGTGCCTGATCCAATGCGCAGGGGACTCGGTGTGGCCGTACATCATGGTGCAGGTGGAGGGAATGCCCAGCGTATGGGCTGTTTTGACGATTTCGACCCAGCGGCTCACGTTGAGCTTGTTGGGCGAAAGCTCGCCGCGCACCGAATCGTCGAGGATTTCCGCGGCCGTCCCCGGAATGCTGCCGATGCCGGCCTGCTTCAGCGACAGCAGATGCTCGGCGAGCGACAACCCGCTCCTCTCCACGCCATGGGCAATCTCCATCGGCGAGAAGGCGTGCAGATGCAGCTCCGGCAATTCCGCGTGGATGTCGCGCAGCAATTGGGCGTAGTAATTGCCGTCAAGATCGCGCGGCAGCCCGCCCTGTATGCACACTTCGCTCGCGCCCAACGCCACGGCCTCGCGCGATTTCGCAAGCAGCGATTCCGTGGAATGGAAATAGGCGTCCTTCGCCTTCGGTCCGCGCGAGAAGCCGCAAAAGGCGCAGCCGACGAAACAGATGTTGGTGAAGTTGAGATTGCGGTTCACCACATAGGTGATGGTCTCGCCCACCTTGCGCCGGCGCAACTCGTCCGCCGTCTTGACCAGCGCGAGAAGATCGTCGCCTTCGACCGCGCCCAACGCGACACCGTCGTCGAAGACGAGTTCCCGCCCCTCCAAGGCGCGCGCGAGAATGGCGGACACGGGCGGCCGTGCCTGCGACAGCGCGTCCTCGCATGAGACCGCCTGCCAGCGAGGGTCCATAGCTTTCAGCATTTAATCCTCTCTGGCATGGAAATCGGGTCCGCAATGATGCGCCAAATGCGGCGCGACGCGCGGGTCGATAAAGCTGCCTTCGCGCGCGAATTCGGGATAGATGGCAAGCCGTTCGCGCAATTGGAAGCCTGCGTCGCGCGTGCGCCGCTCAAGATGGGCGATCTGCGGCCATGCGCTTTCCGGGTTGATGAAATCGCGCGTCACCGGCGAAATGCCGCCATAATCGTTGATCCCGGCGGCGAGCAGGTCCGGGAAATCCTCCGCCACCAGGTTGGGCGGCGACTGCACATTCATATTGCCGAGGATCAGGCGCGCGAGGCAGAGCGTGCGCTGCAGGTCCGCCATGGAGGGCTCGTGCGCGCCGGCCATGCGCGTGTCGGGCTTGGCGCGGAACGGCTGGACCAGCACCTCCTGGATATGGCCGTATTGCTCGTGCAGGCGGCGAATGGCGAACAGGGAATCGAGCCGCTCTTCGCCGGTTTCCCCGATGCCGGTGAGGATGCCGGTGGTGAAGGCGATCCTTTGGCGGCCGGCTTCCTCGATCGTCCGTAGGCGGAGTTGAGGTGCCTTGTCCGGCGCCCTCCAATGGGCGGCGCCCTTGTGGCGCAGGCGCGGGCTCACCGTTTCCAGCATCAATCCGAGACTGACATTGCTCTCGCGCAAGCGCGCCAGATCGTCCGTGTCCATCAATCCCGGATTGGCGTGCGGCAGGAGCCCTGTCTTCTCCAGCACCAGCTTCGTCATCGCGGCGAGATAATCGAGCGTGCGCGCGAAACCGAGGCGCGCGAGGAATTCCCGCGCCTCCGGAAAAATGCGCTCCGGCTGATCGCCGAGGCTGAAGAGGGCTTCCTTGCAGCCGGCGCGCCTGCCCGCTTCGGCGACGGCCAGAACTTCGTCCGGAGTCATGAATGCGGCGCGCCCCGGCACCGGGTCTGCGCGGAACGTGCAATAGCCGCAATAATCGCGGCAAAGATGCGTGAGCGGGATGAACACCTTCCTGGAATAGGTGACGACGCGGCCCTTGGCACGGTCGCGCAAAGCCGCAGCACTTTCGGTGAGCGCCTCCAGCCCGGCATGCTCCATCAGCAGAAGTGCATCGTCGCGCGCAAGGCCATGCCCCTCGCGCCCTTTCTGAAGCGCATCGTCGATTTGCGACGGCGATGGGCGAGCGCGCTGTTCATGTGCGGTGGAGGCGAGCTTCATTCTATTCCTGCCGCCGGTTCTTGGAGAAATCATAATCCGCGCCGAATTCGCTGTCGAAGCGCCAGCGCACCTTGGCCGCCGGCCATTCGCCCGCGAACACTTCGCGCAGGAACCGCTGCTGTGCTGCCCAGGCTGCCTCTGCCTGGGCTTTGCGGTAGCGGCCGGGCATGGTGTCGTTCAGCCAGCCATGCGGCGCGCCGGCGTAGAGATGCATCTCATAGGATTTCCGGTGCTTCTCAAGGGAATTCCGGAACGTCCGCACATCCTCGACCGAGATGATGTGGTCGTCCGATCCGAACGCGCCGAAAACCGGACACGCCACGCGCGCAATCGCCTCGTCCAACGCGACGGGCTGGATCGGATTTATCTCCCACTCGCGCTTGGCGGCAGCGCCATACCAGACGACAGCGGCCTGGATTTTCACTTCGGCGGCGAACAGCAAAGGATGCCGCCCCGTCTGGCAATAACCGGCGACGGCGATCTTGCTCATATCGGCCGAAGCGATTGTTTCCGCCGCGGCCAATGCCGCATTCAAAAGCTCCACCGATTCCGGATCGGTCATGTCGTAACGCACATCGCCCGCGTTCAGCGCCTTCTGGACCGGGGCCCGGAAGAAAAAATTCGGCGCCAAGACGACATAGCCGTCTTCCGCGCAGCGCCGCGCCAGGTCTTTTGCATGTTGCACAAGGCCGTAACGCTCGTGCATCAGCACGATGAGGGGATGGCATCCCGCCGCATCCGGCCGCGCGACGAAGGCGGGCATCCCGCCTGGGCATTCGATCATTTCGGTCAAAATGCCGGCCATGTCCGCCTCACGCCGTCATCAGGTCCACGACCTGATCCGTATTCATTACGCGGCCCATGCGCGGGAACACGCGATCCATGAAGAAATCATGGTTTGGCCCTCTCGTGGAATAGCAGCAATCGCGCACCACGACGATGCCGTAATCGAGGTCGCGGGCCGCGAACACCGTGCTGGCGATTCCGACATCCGTGGAACCGCCTGCGATCACGATGGTATCGATGCCGCGCGAGCGCAACTGCAGCTCGAAATTGGTCTGGAAGAAGCTGCTCCAGCGCTGTTTCGGCACCACGACGTCGCCCGGCGCAGTCGCCAATTCGGCCGCAATCTCGGCCTCGTGCGACCCTTGTGGAAATGCGGCCGGATCGGCTTCTCCGCGCTGCCGCCGGGCATCAGGTCCATGTTGGTGTCGCTCAGCCGGTCCACGGTGTCGGAGCCGTCGGGCGCATGGGCGCCCGATGGGTAGAACGCCGTCATCCCAACCGCGTGCGCGCCCCTCAGCAGGCGCTGCATATTGGCGATGATGTTGCGCTCGGCAAGGAACTGCACCTTCGCCGGATTATCCGGGTGCAGATAGCCATTCAGCGCATCGAACAGCACCAATCCGGTGCGGCCCGCGCTCAGTTTCGGGTCCAGCCGCGCAATCTTCGCCATGAGGTTCGCTCTTAATGCAGCGACAGCTTTCGCAAGCGGTCGATGGTTTTTGGAGGTGTACGGTAGGTGTCCGCAATCAGCTGCTGAATTTGCTCGCCGGTCTTGGAAGAACTCACGCCCAGCGACATGCGCGTGGCATCGGCAAGGAAGCCCGCATCGCGGAACATATCGGCAAACGCCTTGCGCATTGCGGCGACCCTGTCGGCGGGCACGCCGGGCGGCATCAGATAGGGCCGTCCCAGCGTCACCTCGGCGAGCCCCGCCTGCAGCAGCAGCCTGTCGTCCGGATCGGTGACGAGATCGAGCGCTGAGGGCACATCGGGAATGGCAGGTTCCTTTTCCAGCCCATATTGCAGCAGCAGCTTGATGTCCTTGCGCCAATTCGGCCGTGTCGCCGTCAGCGTGTTGTAAAAAAGGCTGGGAAAACCATCGACTTCGTGGCGTTCCATCGCGAAATAGACCTCGTTCATGCCGGGGTAGCCGACGACGATCTTCATCTTGGTGCCAAGCGTCTCGTTCAAGAGGCGCGCATAAAACGATGGCGTCGAGTTGGCGCCGGAGGAACCCACGGTGATTTCGCGCTTCTTCAGATCGGCGATCGAATTCACCGGGACCGTGCGCCACACGGCAATCAAGCCGACTTCGACGCTGGGCGAACCCAGCCAGTTGAATTTCGTGGCGTCGTATTGGGCTTCCTTGGTGCCGAGCAGCGGCTCGAACGGGGTATTGTTCTGCATGGCGGCGATGAAGGTGCCGTCCTTGGGCGCGCTGCGATAGAAATAATTCATCGCCACGATGCCGCCCGCGCCCGGCATATTGCTCACCACCACGCGCGGATTTCCGGGAAGATGGGCGCCCAGATATTTTGCGATTGTACGGCCCATGGTGTCGTAACCGCCGCCGCTGGTGGAACTCACGACCAAGGTGACGGTCCTGCCCTTGTAGAACTCAGCCGGCGTCTGTGCATCTGCTGCGCTTGCGCAGAAGACCGCCATGCCGAGTGCGAGAAGCGCGCGGCGCGACGGGATTTCGGCGTGTGTTCTTGCCGTCATCGCTCGCGATCAATACGGCCGCACGGTGCCCTTGACCGTGGTGCGCAGCATCAGCCGCCGTTCGTTCGAGGGGAAATCGGTGCGTGCGTGGCTGGAGCAGCGATTGTCCCACAGCAGCAGGTCGCCCTTCCGCCAGACATGCGAATAGACGAATTCCGGTTTCTCGGCATGATCGAAAACGGCATTCAGCAGCCGGTCGCTTTCTTCGGGCTCCAGGTCCTCCACCTTCACCGTCATCAGCCGATTCACATAGACCGCTTTGCGGCCGGTGTCCTCATGGGTGCGGAACACGGGGTGAACGCATTCGTTGAACGCTTCCACGCCACCCTCGCCGCGCTGCTGCGAACCGTAATTGTAATGATGAAGCGCGCGCTTGCCTTCCAGGGCCGAACGGATGGCGGGATCGAGCGTCTCGTAGGCCGCATAGCCGCTCGCGAACAGCGTGTTGCCTCCATGGGAAGGGATTTCCACCGAATAGAGCAGCGTCGCCTTGCTCGGCACATCCTTATGGATCATGTCGTGGTGGAACATCATCTCGCCGTCGGGTAGCGCGCCTATGGGCTCGCCGTTCTCGCGGATGTTCGAAATCAGCATGATGCCGGGCAGCATCTTGGAAAACCCCGGCGGGTGGTATTTGGCGGGGCGGTCGAGGTGCCCGGTCTCGCCGAAATAGGTGGTGACGCGGATAAGGTCTTCCTGGGTGAGAGTCTGCCCCGGGAACACCAGCACCAGATGGTCGAGCCAGGCCTGATAGATCGCTTTGACGGTTTCCTCGTCCGGGCGTTCGCGCAGGTCGAGGCCGCGGATTTCGGCGCCGATATGCCGGGTCATCGGCACGATTTCGAGCCGGGTCTTGGTCAGGACGGACATTTGAAACTCCCGTACGGGATGGCGATTAGCGTGTGCGGCGACAGTACCGAATGGGCTCGGGCGCGCGCAACTGCGGTCCTCATCCGGCTGCCGCGGCCCGTCCCCGGATCAGATCGGCCGCCTTTTCCGCCATCATCAGCACGGTCGCGTTGATATGGGCCGAAACCAGGTCCGGCATGGCGGAGGCATCGGCCACGCGAAGCCTATCGATCCCGCGCACCCGCATCTGCGGGTCGAGCACGCAGTCGTCCCGCGTACCCATGGGGCAGGTGGAGGCGGGATGGTGGGCCGTCACCACGACGCGCCGCAGCCAGGCGTCGATTTCAGCGTCGGTCTTCACCTTTTCCCCGGGCGAGGTTTCAACGCCCCGATAAGGATCGAGCGGCTTCTGCATCGCCACCTCCCGGGCGCGCTTGAAACCCTCGCGCAAGGTCGCCAGATCGGACGCGACCGTCAGCAGGTTGAGGAAGATGCGGGGATGGGCGCGCGGATCGGCGCTGGCAAGTTTCACTTGCCCGCGGCTTTCCGGGTGCAACAGGGTTGGGCGGATGCCGTACCCGTCGGCATAGGCGCGCTTGAAGGGTGGCAACCACAGTTTGGCATTGGTGGGCGCGCCGCGGAACATGAACTCGATATCGGGCGCCGCTAGCTCGGGCCGCGTCTTCACGAAGGCGTGCAAGCCCCCCGGCACGATTGTCGCGACACCGGTGCCGCGGAAATGGGCCTCGATCATCCCCTTTGCCATACGGTCAAAGCGCATCGCGTCGCGAAACGGTCCAGGTGCGGGACGGCTGTACATGATGAGCGCCGCCACATGATCCTGCAGGTTCTTCCCCACCGGCAGATCGGCCACCGGCTTGATGCCCATCTCGCTCAGATGTTCGGCCGGCCCGATGCCGGACAGCATCAGGATTTGCGGCGTGTTGAACGCGCCCGCCGACACGATCACCTCCGCGCCGGCCTGTGCGCGGACGGTCTGCCCCCCGCGCACATATTCGACGCCAGTCGCTTTTGTGGCTTCGATCAGGATTCGCGTGGTCAGGGCCCCGGTGTGCACCGTCAGGTTCGGCCGCTTCAGCACGGGCCGCAAATAAGCCGCCGCCGCGGACGACCGCTTGCCGTTGCGGATGGAATATTGGCTGCGGCCGAAGCCCTCGTGGCTCCCCGCGTTGTAATCGTGGACATGCGGATAACCGGCCGCCTTCGCGGCTTCGATCCAGGCATCGAACAAGGGATCGCGCGTCTTGGCCCATTCGACGCCGATAGGGCCGGCCCCGCCGCGGAAGGCGTTGTCGCCCTCCTCCCAGGTCTCGACTCGCTTGAAATAGGGGAGCACGTCCGCATACGACCACCCGAGCGCGCCCGATTGCGCCCAGCGCTCGTAATCGTTGGGATCGCCGCGCGTGAACGCCATCACGTTGATGGAGGACGAGCCGCCCAGCACCTTGCCGCGCATCGCCTCGATGCGGCGGCCGTTGAGCGCAGGTTCGGGCTCGCTGTCATAGCCCCAGTCGAACATCCGGCTCGCATGCATGCGGCCAAGGCCGAGCGGAATGTGGATATAGGGATGCTTGTCGGGCCCGCCCGCCTCCAGCAGCAGCACTTTCGCCGCGCCATCTTCGGTCAAGCGGTTCGCCAGCACGCAGCCCGCGGACCCCGCCCCGATGACGATGTAGTCGTAATTGCCGCTCGTCATTTCGCGAGTGCGGCCGCGCGGGCGACGACGGCTTTGGGCGCGCTGTAGGCTGTCTTGAGCAAGCCTTCTATCTCCGGCCCGGTCAGCGGATCGATTTCCAATTGCAGCTTCCCGGCCTCGGCTATGAAGGCCGGGTCTTTCAGCGTATCGGCAAAGGCCTTGCGCAATATCGCCACGCGGTCGGGCGGTGTGCCCGGCGGCACGGCGTAAGGCCGCCCCATCTCCTGCCGGATCAGGATCAGCTCCAGAACCTTCTTGTTGTCCGGATCGGACACCAGATCGATGGCGTTCGGCACGTCCGGCAGCTCCTTCAATTTGTGCAGCCCGATCTGCAAAATGATGTTGAGCTTTCCATCACGGAACCAATCGGGCCGCGAAGCCTTCAGCGTCGAATAGGAAAGCCCGCAAATCCCGTCCACCTCGCCGCGTTCGAGCGCGAGCGTCTGGCCTGCACCCTCGGTGTAGCCGCCGATCACTTTGAACCTGGTGCCGAGGAGTTCGTTGGCGATTTTCGGCATGATCGACGAATTGCCGGTGGCCCCGGTGGTGCTGACCGTGATCTCGCGCAGCCTGGCCTGCTCGATCTTGGTGATCGGACTTCTGCCTTTCCAGGTGACGCAGATATTTTCGAGCTTGCCGATTGAACCGAGCCAGCCGAATTTCTGCCCGTCGAAACGCGCTGCCGGCTCGCCGAACAGCGGGTCCATGGCCTCGCCATTGGTGAGCGCGGCGAAGGTCAGCCCGTCGGGCACGGCCGAATTATAAAGCGTGTTCGCCGCGATCAGACCGCCTGCGCCCGGTACGTTCTTCGGCACAATGGCGGGTTCGCCCGGAATATGCTTGCCCATGTAGCGCGCCAGCGCGCGCGCATAGGTGTCGTAGCCGCCGCCCGCACCGCTCGCGATCAGCATCACGACCTGCTTGCCCTTGTAGAAGGCTTGCGGCGCTTGCGCGGACGCAGGGACGCTCGCGGCGAGCGCGAAAAGCAAACCCGCGCGCGCAAGCCACCGCATCATCCCGGCAGCATCTCGGACAACAGCCGCCCATATCCGGAAACCGGATGATTGATCATCAGCCGCCGCTGGATTTCCCAGCAGCGCGCCGGCACCGGATGAATCACCGGAATGCCCAGATCGCGCTCCAGCATGTCGATGATCCCCATCACGCGCCAGCCGGAACCCAGGAGGTAAATCCCTTCCGCCTCGCGGTGCTTGAGGAAAATCTTCTTCACATGCGCATAGACCATTTCGCCGGACAGATTCCCGACCTCCTGGAACGGTACCTCGATCCCCTCCATGCCGAGAACGTCGAACCCGGCATCCACGAAATATTGCGCGAACGTCGCGTTGATCTTGCCGCTGAAATAGGAAGCGCCGATGAACCGCTTCACCTTCAGCGCATTGAGCGCGCGGATGTGGTTGGTGCCCGACGTGAACACCTGGATTTTGTACTTCTTCTCCCATTTCTTGATCAGATCGGCCTCGCCCTTATAACCCAGCACCATGAAGGGCGGCGCGCCCTCGGGATGGATCAGGTCCACCTCGCAATCCGCGAGCTTGGCAATGAGCGGCTCGTAATGCGGAATGATGTGCGTGAATTCTTCGCGCGCTCCCCGCTGGATATCGAGGAACAGGGGAATGATCCCCACGCCATCGGGCAGGATGCGGCACAATTCCTCGACGGAGCCGGGGCGCATGGTCGGCTTGATGTTGCCGACGACGCCGCGCCAGGATGTAAAAGCCATTTCGTCCCCTTGTTTCTGAGCCGCGCCGAAATTAGGTGTTTTGGCCCGTGCTTTCCAGGCTTGTCCCTCGCCCCCTCCGGGGGAGAGGGCGCCGAGCCGGGGGCTCGGCGGGTGAGGGGGATTACCGCCTTGTTGCCCGATTGTTCCTTCTATAAACCCCACCCCAAAGCCAATCGCCATTTTCAAGAAAGTCCCTGATGGGCCGTTACCGTTTGACCGTGGATACCGGAGGCACGTTCTCCGACTTCGTCTATTGGGACGAGGATGCGAACCGCATCGCCATCGCCAAGCTGCCCTCCACCCCGGACGATCCGTCGCGGGCGATTCTGGCAGGCGTCCAGGTGCTGCTGGACAAGGGCGTTGCCGCCGCCGACATCGGCTATTTCTGCCACGGCACGACGGTCGGCACGAACGCGCTGCTGGAAGGAAAGGGCGTGCGCACCGGCCTTCTGGTGACCAAGGGGTTCCGCGGCATCTATGAAGTGGCGGAGCAGTGCCGGCCACATGGTTCGGCCATCTTCGACATCTTCTACGACCGCCCGCCTCTGCTGGTGCCGGAGAGCCTCACCGGCGAAGTGACGGAGCGGGTGTCGGCTTCCGGCGAAATTCTGCTGCCGCTGGATGAGGACGCCTTGCGTCTCACATTGCGCGAATTGCGCGAGGAAGGGCTGCAAGCCATCGCCGTGTGCCTCCTGTTCTCGTTCCTGCATCCCGAGCATGAGGAACGCGCCCGCACGATCATCGCCGAGGAAATCCCCGGCTGCGCCGTTTCGCTCTCTTCCGACATCGTGCCGCAGATCCGCGAATATTACCGGTTGTCGACGACGGTGATTAACGCCTATCTCGAACCCATTCTCGCCCGCTACATCGGCAATCTGGAAAGCCGGCTTGCTGGCGCGGGCGTCACGACGCCGCAGAAATACATCATGCAATCGAATGGCGGCATGGCGACCTTTGCCGCGAGCGCGAAGAAAGCGGTGGCCACCGTGCTGTCGGGTCCGGCCGGCGGCATCACCGCGAGCGTGCAGACCTGCCGCACCACGGGCTTCACCAACCTCATCACCTTCGACATGGGCGGCACGTCCTGCGACGTGGCCCTGATCAAGGACGGCGAAGCCGCGGTGCAGAACCGGGGCAAGATCGAGGGCCGCGATATCGCGCTGCCGATGATCGACATCAACACGGTGAGCGCAGGCGGCGGCACGCTCGCGCGGGTGGACCGTTTCGGTCAGCTCGAAGTGGGGCCGGAGAGTGCGGGCGCCGTGCCGGGGCCGGCCTGCTACGGCCGCGGCGGCACCGAACCCACCATCACCGACTGCAATCTCGTGCTCGGTTATCTCGGCGAGGACAATTTCCTCGGCGGCAAGATGCGGCTGGATAGTTCGGCCGCGCGCCGCGCGCTTGAAACCCATGTCGCCTCGAAGCTGAATCTCTCCGTCGAAGAGGCCGCCGAAGGAATCGTGCGCATCATCGACGTGAAGATGCAGGAGGCGATCAAGGCCATCTCCACCATGCGCGGCCACGATTTGCGCGATTTCCAGTTGCTGGCCTTTGGCGGGGCGGGGCCGTTGCATGCCTGCGCCATCGCGGCCGAGCTCGGCATGGCGGGCGTCGCGGTGCCGCTTTATCCCGGCGTCTATTCCGCAATGGGCCTTCTGATGAGCGACGTGAAGCACGATTACATCCGCTCCAAGATGGCGCCGCTTGCGAAGGCGACTGCGGATGATGTCGGCGCCGCGTTCGCAGAATTGGAAAGTCACGCCTCGCGCGATTTGCGTGACGAGGGCTTTCCGGTTCCGCAGATCGCAATCGAGCGCGCGCTCGACCTGCGCTATGCGGGCCAAGGTTACGAAATCACCATTCCGGTCGATTATCCTCTCGATAGCCAGAGCATCGGGCGGTTGCGCGCGCGCTTCGACGAAACGCACAAGCAGATGTTCGGCCATACCGCACCCGAAGAGCCGGTCGAGATCGTGTCCTATCGGCTGCGCGGCATCGGACGCGTGCCGCCGGTGCATCTGCCCAAATTCGAGCGCCAGGGAATCCCTGTCCGCGATGCGCTGCGGCAAATCCGCAAAGCGCGCTTCAACGGCATCACGCTGGATTGCCCCGTCTATCAGCGCGACCTGCTCGATGTGGGCGCGGCATTTACCGGACCGGCCATCGTCGATCAGCTCGATGCGACCACGGTGATCCCGCCGGGCCAGACCGCGCGCGTCGATGATTTCAAGAACATCCTGATCACGCGCGGATCCTCCCGTGTTCACGGGGGAGGTGGTTCGCGCAGCGAACCGGAGGGGGCGCGCTCATGATTGCACTCGGCGCCGTCGATCTGGAAATCGTCAAGGCATCGCTTTCCGGCATCGTGCAGGAGATGCAGAACTCGCTCTTCCGCACCGGCTTCTCCACCATCGTGCGCGAATCCCAGGACGCGTCCTGCGCGATTCTCGACACCAATGCGGATGTGATCGCGCAGCACGTGGTGCTGCCGCTGCACATGGGCGCGTTTCCCGCCTGCGGGCGGGCGGTGCTCAAGGCCTATGGCCGCGACATCGTCGAGGGCGACGCCTACCTCATCAATCACCCTTACGATGGTGGCTCCCCGCACGCGCCCGACATGGCGGTGATCACGCCGGTTTTCTACGAAGGCGATCTCATCGGGTTCTGCGGCTCCATCGCGCACAAGAGCGACATCGGCGGCCCGGTGCCGGGCTCCTGTTCGGGGCAGGCGCGCGAGACGTTCAACGAGGGCCTGCATCTGCCAGCCGTGCGCTATTTCCGCGGAGGCCAGCGCAACGTCGAAATCGAACGCATCATCGCCGCCAATTCGCGCACCCCCGAACTCGTGCTCGGCGACATCCGCGGCCAATTGGGCGCGAGCCGCTTGGGCGAACAGCGCGTGGTCGAATTGTTGCGCAAATTCGGCAAGGCCAACGCGCTCGCTAGCTTCAACCGCCTGCTCGAACTTGCCGAGATCAAGATGCGCACGGCCATATCCGAATGGACGGATGGCCGCTTCGAAGGCGAACGCTTCGTCGATGACGATGGCATCGACCTGAACAAGCCCGTGCGCATTCACGTCGTGGTCGAAAAAAAGGGCGATCATATCGGTTTCGATTTCACTGCGTCGGCCGACCAGACCAAAGGCCCCGCCAATGTGCGCCCGCCTCTGGTGCAGGCGGCCGTCGGCTATGTGCTGATTTCGCTGGTCGATCCGCTCATCTTCATCAACAGCGGAATCCTGCGGAGCTTCGAAGTGAAGACGCGCGAAGGCAGCGTGCTGAACCCGCGCTTCCCCGCGCCCGTCAATACCTACAACGCGACCGTACACGCGATGGTCGAAGCGCTGTTCTCCGCACTTTCGCACGTGATCCCGTCGCGGGCGCGCGCGGATGGCTGCGGCAGCCGCTCTATCATCATCGGCGGACGCTCGACGTCGGCGGGCAAGACCTATGTGCAATACGAGATCGTCGGCGGCGGCGCGGGCGGACGCGCCACCAAGGACGGCGCGTCGGGCACCTCAGTCAATCAGAGCAACGCCAAGATCGCCTCCATCGAGATCATCGAAAGCGAATTCCCGACGCGCGTGCAGCGCTTCGAGCTGATCAAGGATTCCGGCGGCGCCGGAAAATTCCGCGGCGGTCTGGGCATTTTGCGCGAATATGTGAATCTGGCGGACGCGCGTTTTTCCATCCGCTCGTCCAAGCACGTGATCCCGCCCTTAGGTGCGGCAGGCGGTACGTCCGGACGCACCGGCGACTTGACCGTCAATCCGGGTACTGCCGATGAAAAGCACCTGCCGACGCGCTACGCCGATTATCCGTTGAAAGCGGGCGACATCTTCCGGCTGGAAACGCCGGGCGGCGGCGGACTTGGATTGCCATTCGAGCGTGAGCCCGCAAAGGTGCTTGCCGATGTGGCGCAAGGATATGTCTCGCCGGAGCGGGCCGCGACGGATTACGGTGTCGCCGTCGCCATGCACGGCCGCCACTGGCAGATCGACGAAACCGCAACCGCCCGATTGCGCGCTTCCCTCGCCCCCGGAGCGGGAGAGGGTGGGAGTGAGGGGGCGGTCTCGAAAGGGAGATTGCAATGACCGTGAAAAACACCGGCATCATCGGATTGGGCGCCATGGGCTATCAGATGGCCCGCCACATGGTGAACAAAGGCTTCGCCGTCACCGGCTACGACATCGCGGCCGTGGCCGCGCAGCGTGCCATGGATGCCGGCATCAATGTCGTCGACAGCCCGGCCGAGGTCGGCGCCGCTTCCGAAGTCGTCGTCGTGATGGTCGCGACGGACGCGCAGGTCGAGGACGTTATCGTCAATTCCGGCCTGCTCGATAGGCTTGCCAAGGGCGCGGTCATCTGTGTGGCCAGCTCCACCTCGATCGAAACTGCGCGCGAGTTGGAAACGGCATGCGCCAAACACGGGATTGGCTGCCTCGATACGCCTGTGGTGCTGGGCCAGGAGGCGGCCGACAACGGCACGCTAACCGTCTTCTGCGGCGGCGACGAAGCGGCCTTCGCCAAGGCGAAGCCGGCGCTGTCCGCCTTCGGCGCGAATGTCATGTATGTCGGCGCGGCCGGCATGGGCCAGTTGACCAAGACCGCCAACAACATGCTGCTCTGGGTCACGATGGTCGCGAATTACGAAGTGCTGAGCCTCGCGAAGAAACTGGACGCGGATATTCCGAAGCTGATCGCTGCGCTCGCCCACTCCAGCGGCGCCAATTGGTCGCTCTCCCGCTGGGGCAAGAGCACCGGAAAATGGGCCGAAAAGGACATGGACGTGGCGCTGGAGCTGGCCCAGGACGCAAGGGTGCCGGTGCCGCTCGCCGCCATGGTCGATCAGCTTATGAAGGGCATGAACCAGGAGAAGATGAAGGCGCTGCTCGCGTAAGGGCGAGGGTGATATTGTTGGACCCTGGGTCGAGAGGGCAGGGGAGGCCGCCATGTCAGGATTTGCTGTGAAGGCGCGTGCTGTGTCCGCGGTCACTGTTCTTCTCTGCATAGGCGCCGCGCCCGCGTTGGCCGCATCCGCATCGCCGCCCGATTTTGCGCCCAACCCCAGCGTCAGTTGGATTCGCATCGGCGAAGCGGTGTTCAAGCCGCCGCCGAATGGGCCGGGTCCGGTGACCGACGATCCCGCGCACCCGACCATCAGCAATGACGACCTCCGCCGGACCGGACGGCAGCCGACCTTTCCGGTGGCCGATCTCTCCAACCCGATCCTGCAACCCTGGGTGCGCGAGGTTCTGCGCAAGCGCAACGCGGATGTGCTCGCCGGCAAGCCGGGCTTCGGGCCGCAGCAGAGCTGCTGGCCGCGCGGCGTGCCGGCATTCCTTCTCTATGGGGTACAGCCCGTCTTTATCGTCCAGGGCCCGAAAGAGGTATTGCTGACATGGCAGGGCGATCACCAGATTCGCCACATCTATCTGAACGTGCCCCACTCCAAGACCGTGAAACCATCCTGGTACGGAGAATCGGTCGGCCATTATGAGGGCGATACGCTGGTC
>Ga0265337_1000425_pt1 | contig 22414 bp, 14 predicted proteins | sample 42122metaG_FD_192441 | JGI IMG/M metagenome (GOLD analysis project Ga0265337, IMG submission 192441) | Rhizosphere microbial communities from Carex aquatilis grown in University of Washington, Seatle, WA, United States - 4-21-22 metaG | ecosystem: Host-associated > Plants > Roots > Rhizosphere >... | reverse complement strand
CCCAGTTTGAAGGGACTGCGCCTTGAAGTCACCATGGAGGACCCGAAGGTATTTACTGCACCTTTGACGGGTGTGGTCACCTACCGGCGCCTGATTTCCGGCTGGCGCGAAGACGTCTGCGCCGACAATCCGGTCGAACATTACAAAGACGAGTGGATCGGCCTGCCCAAGGCGAACCATCCGGATTTCTGAACCAGGACCAGCGGCCCCAGGGCGCCGCGGAAGCGAAGGAGACATTCAATGAAACGACAGGCGCTGTTCTTCGGCATCGTCGCTGCGGCAATTGTTGCTTTGCCCGCCCTTGCCGCGGATGACGGCATCACCGGTATCCAGTGGGGCCGGAATTCCAAAGATTTCGACGCCATGCCGTCCGGGCCGCAACCGCTGAAAAATATGTTCCGCGATGAGAAGGGCGTGGCCGACGACCATGCTCTGGTGGGCGATTATCGCAATCCGATTTTGACGCCGTATGCCGCCGCGACTGTGAAGGAAAAAGGCGAACGCGCGATGGCGGGGGGCTTCCCCAATTCGCGGGATCAGTGCCGCCCGATAGCACCGCCCTTCACCTTAGCCATACAGTTCGATTTCCATATTCTGCAGAAGAAAGATGGCGACCTCACCATTGTTTATCACGACAACAACGAGTTTCGCGCCATTCGCATGAACGGCGCGCACCCCGCGAAATTGGTGCCTTCGACCATGGGCGATTCGGTCGGCCATTGGGAAAGGGACACGCTGGTCATCGATACTGTGGGCGTGAAGGTTGATGAATTCACCTCGATCGATCGTTTCGGCACGCCGCAGACTGAGGCGATGCATATTGTGGAGCGCTATCGGCCGATCGATGTCGTACGGGCCAGGGCCGATGTCGCGAAGTATGAGCATAGCGAGGGAACTATCGGCGGTAGAGTTGACGGCTACGACCCTGCTGCCAAGAAAGGATTGCGGCTCGAGGTCACCATGGAGGACCCGAAGGTGTTTACGGCGCCTTTGACGGGCGTGGTCACCTACCTGCCACTGCGCACCGGTTGGCGGGAATACATCTGCGCCGACAATCCGGTCGAGCATTACAAGGGCGAGTGGATCGGTCTTCCTGTGGCGACCCACCCGGATTTCTGAACCGAAAAGTGGAGTTGGCTGCCTTGCTTTCCGCCTCGTTGTGACTGGAATGCCGCAGCGCCAAACAATCTTATGCGCGGATTTTATATGCCTCCTAGACGGGTTCGATATACCTCTTAAATTGTTTTGACCTCTTCTGATTATTGTGTGACCGCTATCGGCAATGCCGGGGGACAGGCGATCCTAGGGGGGAGCAGCCATAACGCTATGCTGCGCGCCGGGTACGTCTCTGGAGGGCGCCCGGTTCCATGGTAAGAATGCGATCAGCATTCGAATGAATTCTCCTGGGGGGGGGCTATGAATCCAAGGACATCTAGACTCGCATCCTTTTTGGGCTCGGCATCATTGCTGGCCATGGCCGGTTCGAGCGCAGCCGAAGCGCAGGCGCAGGCCCAGGCGCAAACGGCCCAGGCCTTGCCGGCGGAAGCACCCGAACAGGTCCTCATCACGGGTTCGCTAATTCGCGGTGCGGCTTCGGTTGGCGTTCCTGTTACCAATGTCGGGCCGCAGGATTTTGTTACCAGCGGCGCCCTGACGACGGCGGACCTTTTCAAGACTATTCCTGCATTTGTCGTCACGCCGGGGGGCGTCGGCACCAACAACGGTGGCAGTATCGGCAGGGAGAATACGGTAAATCTCCGCGGTCTCGATTCGGTTGGCGGATACCCTGTCCGCTCCCTGATGATGGTGGACGGTTATCGTGTTCCGCCGCAAGGCGAGCACTCCGGTCAGCGCGATCCGTCCATCATTCCCGCACTGGCAATCGATCGTGTCGACGTCCTCGCGAACGGTGCGTCGGCCACCTACGGTTCCGATGCCGTCAGCGGCGTGATGAACATCCTCCTTAAGCGAGGGTATGATGGCGCGGTCTCTCAGATGCGCTTCACCGCCGCGAACGGCAAAACGGAATACCAGGCCTCCCAGCTGTGGGGCCGGACCTGGGACGGCGGCGATATAACGCTGACCTACGAATGGTCCGATTTTTCGCCACTGAAGGGCAATACGCGTTCGAACTTCACGCCCGATTTCAGTCCGTGGGGCCTCGACAACCGGACGCCGATAGCCTCCTCGATGCCGGGGACAATCTCGGTTGGCGCACCGGCCCCGAGCTCCCTCAGGGGATTGGGACAGGCCTGTACCAATTGCTTTGCCATTCCTGCCGGCTCTGGCTCCAATTTCAATCCCTCTCTGAACAGCGGTCTTGGCCCGCTTAACCCCAGCAGCGCTTCCGGCGTTCTCAACTGGGCGACCGTCGGCGCTTCCTCCAATGGTGGAGCGACCAACCCACTGGCTGGTACGGCAAACGAATTCAATCCTTATACGATCGGTTGGTACGACGCAGCGCAGCAGCACAACTCTTTTGTGGCGACGGTCGATCAGCGCCTCACCAAAGATGTATCCTTCTATGGCGAAGGGTTTTACAGCAATCGACGGGCACAATTTCTCAATCTCGCCAATCAGTCTCCGGCCTCGACCCAGGATCTGCAGGTCCAGGTTCCGACCCGGAATCCCTATTACCCGATCGGCGCGCCCACCAATCTGGTGGTCAACTACAACATGGGACTGGAAGTCCCGCCATTCACGTCTATTGGCGAAGTTTCGGATCGTTACCTGGTCGGGCTGAATCTCGATCTGCCCGCCAGTTGGGAAGGACGCATTTATTATTCCAACACCTTCAACGGCACCCACACCAATACCCGTGCGGTCAGTCCGAATGCGGTATCGGCCGCGCTCGGCTGGACAATGCCTGCCGGCTTTCCGGCTGGAAGCGCGCCCGCGACCGGTACCTGGACCAAGCCGGGCGCCGTTCCTTACCTGGACCTGTTCTGCGATCCGCGCCAGTTTAAATGCAACGCGCAGTCAACCCTGGACTACGTCACGGGTACCAGACTTTCCACGGTGAATTTCGGGTTCAATGAAAAGGGCGTCAATTTTGACGGCCCGCTGTTTTCCTTGCCCGCCGGCGACGTCAAAGCCGCTGTCGGCGCCACGACTACCACCGAACGGTGGCTATACCAGCAGTTAGACAACACCAAATCCGCGTCCCTGTTGACACCCATCCTGCAGGAAGCCAAGGGCAACCAATTCTGGGCGGTATTTGCACAGCTCAATGTCCCGGTCGTCGGTGAGGCCAATGCGTTCCCGCTCGTCCAGCAGCTGGACTTCGAAGCCTCCTGGCGTCACGACCAGTACAGCGACGTTGGCGGCACCAGTAATCCCAAGATCGGCTTCAATTGGACGATTTCACGGGATACTGGCCTGTTCATCCGCGGGGATTGGGGCACCTCCTTCCGCGCGCCGAGTTTCGCGGAACAATCCGCAATCGTCGGGAATGTCATCTCCGGCATCAATATTCCCAACTTTGTGTCAAACCGCAGCGTCAGCATCGACTGCGGTGCGGGTGCGGGTTCGCTGTCCGACAGGTTGCAGAATCCCGGACCGGGTTACATCGGTTGGGCCGGTGTCGTCGGACAGAATGGCACAGCGGGCTCGACGTGCGGCAGCAAGGCCAATCCGAGTGGCCTGGGCACCTTTTCGACAGGCGGCGTTGCGATCAAGGACGGCTTCCGCCTCTATGTAAACAAGCCCCAGGCTGAGCTCCGCCCCGAGACCGCGACGAACTACACTCTCACCGCCGAATTTGCTCCCACGGCATTCCTCAAGGGGCTCGATATCCAGACGACCTGGTATCAGGTGAAGATCAGCAATGCGCTGACGCAGTTCGGCAATCCGAGCAATAGCACGGTGAACAATCCGGCACTCGGTTTCTCGTACATTGTGCCCACGGATATCGCCAAGGCCGGTGTCGACAAGGCCGGATGCAGCAACAACAACACGCCATCCACGTGTCCCGAATTCGAGGCGATGGTCACCGCCATCCTCAACGACCCGCAGAACGCGGTGCCTCCGGGTTCCCTCAGCTCCATACTTTGGATCAATGACGGCGCGATCGGAAATTTCGGCTGGATCAAGCAGGCGGGCCTCGACTTCAGCGCCAGCTATGACTACGACGCGGGCGATTTCGGCGCCTGGAACGTGGGCGTCACCGGCACATATTACCTGCATCAGTATTCGGCGAATAACGCGACGGCGGCGGTTCCCAATCCGGTGGTCACCGATGATTTCCACACAGACGCCGGCACCGTTGGCGGTATTTCGCAGGCCAACGTCACAACAACCCCCAGGATGCGATATCGCGGGCGGCTGGGCTGGTCCATGGGCTCCTGGTCAGTCACCGGATTTGTCAACTACATCGGCCACTACTACAACACGCAAAACGTGCCGCCCAATGTCAATTTACAGTGCCTCACGGCAGGTGGCACGGTCGGCGGCGGCACGCTTCCGTGCGCCATCAACAATTACACCGGCATTGAGCCGTCCTACTACACATTCGATGTCTCGATCGGATACACGACAGGCAATTTGCCGGCTAATGACTATCTCAAGAATATCGGCATCCAGCTCGTAGTTCAGAACGTCATGAACAAGCTGCCCGCCTTCGAATACGAAATCGCAGCGGGCTCCACACCCACGGCTTTCGACGTGGGAAAAAACGATCTGGGCCGCACGATCGGACTCGTGCTGACCAAGGCGTGGTAAGGCGCAGTTCAATGGTTTTGAAGCGGACCGAAATGCGGTATCGGGCCTGTTGAACGGCATTGGCCGGGTGTAGAATATTTGTGTGTTTGCGTGTGAGAGCCAGAGGGAGCAAAACCATGTCCAAATTCGCGTCGCTGTTGTTTGGCGTCGGCGCGGCCGTTCTTGGCGCCAGTCTCGTTGCGGGTGCGTCGGCGCAAACGCCCAGCGCAATCCCCAATTTTGCCGCGAATGACACGAGTTGGAGAACCCGCGGCGGCGAGGTCTTCATTCCGGTTCCCGGCGCGCCGCAACCCACTCAAAACGATAATTCGCACCCCTATATTCACAACGTCGACGCCCAGCGCCTCGGGACGCAGCCGACCTTCCTCATCTCGGACCTTACCAACCCCAATATCAAACAGTGGGCCAAGGACCTTATGAAGAAGGACAATGAAGAGGTGCTTGCCGGAAAGATCGCCTATACGCCGGGTTCATCCTGCAGGCCTTACGGCGTTCCGGCGATCTGGGGCTCGGGCGGCCCATTCTTCTACATTCAGTCGCCCAAGGAGGTGCTGATCGCCAATCAAGGCGAACAGTTTGCGCGGCACGTCTATTTGAACGTGCCCCATAGCGCCAATTTGAAACCCTCCTATTACGGAGAATCCGTCGGCCATTACGAAGGCGACACCCTTGTCATCGACACGATCGGCATGAATGCAAAGACCTTTGCCGACAATTTCCGCACCCCGCACACCGAGAAACTGCATGTCGTAGAGCGCATTCGGCTGGTTCAAGGCGGCAAGAAGCTGGAAATCCACGTGACGGCGGAAGACCCGGACACCTTTGTGCAGCCCTGGCAGGGCACCAGGCTTTACGACCCCTACCACGAGGACCGTGGAGAGGTGGAAGAGGGGCATGTGGGTATGGCCGAAGACATCTGCCAGGAAGGCAATTTCGTGGGAGCGAAGAATAATCTTGCATCCACCGACTACCACGTTCCCACGGCCGACAAGCCGGATTTCTGAGGGGGCACATGCGCCCGGCCCCGATGGGGCTGGGCGTCGGCACATTGCAAGCTGCATCGGCGCGGCGGACCGGGCAAGCGCACCGCATCGAAATCACAGCGTGCGGTTGCGCAACGTTAATTCGCCGTCATCGCCTTAGGCGCTGTCATGCGGGTGCAATGCGACGGCCGGCTATTCAGTGCTCAAACGTCGTCAATACCTGAATTTGCATATACTCTTTGACGCCCTCGATGCCCGCTCGCCGTCCGATACCGCTTTGCTTGACCCCGCCATAGGGCAGTTTGCGGTTGACGCTTTCGGTGCCGTGCGTGTTGACGAACACCGCGCCCGCCTGCAGCCGGCGCGCAAGATCGCAAGCGCGCCCGATATCCCGGCTCCAGATCGACCCGCCAAAACCATAGATGGTCGCATTCGCACGCGCGATGGCATCGTCCACCTCGCGATACGTCGCGACAGGCACCGCCGGACAAAATTGTTCTTCCGCCATCAATGGCGCATCTTCGGCAATGTCGCTGACGACGGTGGGCTGCATAAAATGCCCGCGGGCGAACGTTGCTTTATCCGGAACCTGGCCGAGCACTTGCACCTTCGCGCCTCGGCTCGCGGCGTCGGCAACGATGCCTCGCGCCCGATCCAGGGCGCGTGCGGTATGCATCGGCCCCATGGTCACGGTCGTGTCCAGACCGTCGCCGACGACGATCTTGTCGACAGCCCTGGTGAAGGCATCGAGGAATTTGCCCTTGATGGATTCCGGCACGTAGATGCGCTTGATCGCCATGCACACCTGACCCGTCATCCGGTATACCGAGTTCGCCATGCGACCCATGGCGGCGTCGCCAAGATCGGCATCTTCCAACAGGATCGCGGCGTCGTTGCCGCCGAGCTCCAGGGTAATGCCTTTGATCGTCTGTGCGGCATTGGCCATGATCTTACGCGCAGCCGGTACACTGCCTGTGAATGCAACCTTGCTCACATCCGGATGCGTGGTGAGCGTGTCGCCGATTTCGCCCGGCAATCCGGTCACCACATTGAGTATGCCCGCCGGCAGCAGAGGCGCGATCATCTCGATCGCGCGGATGAGCGACAGCGGACAGGTCTCCGGCGGCTTCAGCACGACGGTGTTTCCGGCAAGCAAGGCTGGGATGATCTGAAGAAACGCAAGACCTATGGGCGCATTCCAAGGCACGATGGATACGACAACCCCGAAGGGAAGATAGCCCACAAAGCTTCTGCCGTTGGGCGCTTCGACTTCATGCCGGTCATCCAATTCCGCCGCCAGGTCCAGTGTGAGGCGCTGGCGTGCAGGAACACCGGCAAGCTCGCCTCGCGCTTCCGGCGTGGTCTTGCCGTTCTCGCGCACGAAGAGAACGGTGCGCTCGTCGATGTCCTTGCTCAGCCGTTCGAGCAGCGGAGCAATGATCCGCGCCCGTTCGGTGAAACTTTTCGAAGCCCAGACGGGCTGCGCCGCCTTTGCGGCCGCGATTGCGCGCTCGGCGTCATCCGGCGCGCCACGCGGAATTGTGCCCACCATTTCATCGGGCCGGGCGGGGTTGAACACTTCAATCCGCCGATCGTTGTCAACCCATTCCCCGCCTATCAGCATCCTGGCATGGACCGGCTTCCACTCATTTCTCAAAACCGTTGCTGGCATTGAGCCCTCCCAATAAGGTTACTTTCCCGCACACAGGCGTCGATGGAATTTATCTCGGTGGTCTCGAAGTAGCGCACCTGCCGCACGCGGACAAACCCGATTTCGGAGCGCTGCACGAATGGCGTTCGCGCTAGGCCTTTCGTCCACCAAAAGCTGGCCCCCCGGAGCTCGTTAGGGATGTACGCGGCCGCGTCACGTCATTTCGCCGATGATTCGTTTGCGCGTCCAGATTTTTGACGGCTCGTCCGGACGGCATGCTCTGAATGTTGGAATTGACGCCTTTTTGCTTTAGCGCCAGTTCGCGGATAAATGCCAATACAGCGTCCTTTGCTTTGGACCGCGGCCTGCGCAGGGAATAAGCAAGATAGGCGATCCGCTTTATCGTCGGATTGACGATTTCGGTTGCGACGAGCCGGCCTTTTTCACATTCACGTGCAACCGCACCATAGGAGAGGATCGTGGCGCAAATACCCTGTTCCACGAGTTCTTTCATTACCGATATTGATTGCACCTCGAAGCGGATTTTCAGATGAATTCCGAGCCGGGCCGCACCTGCTTCCATGAGTTCGCGCAGCCCATGCGGACTTGCGGGCATCAAAAGGTCGATATTGGCAAGCTCTGCAAAGTTGATCTTCCTCCGCCGCGGCTTTGCCTTGGGCGACTGAACGAGGAAGAAATCCTGGACGAACAAGGGATCGCCTGAAACCTTCGCCGAATGCAGCAGTTCGTAACCGATCGCAATATCGATGCGGCCATTCTCCAACCATTCGAGAAGCACGGAGCTTAATTCGTTGACGAGAACTATGGTGACATTGGGAAACTTCTGCGCGCCGGATTGGATTAAAGGATACGCCAGCATCGCTGAAATGCTCGGTGCCATGCCGATAATGATACGCTCGCCCTGCGCGGGAGCTGAATCACACACCGCAGCGCGCGCCAGTTCGATCCGTTCGAGAATATCGCGCGCATGTTCTAGTAGAATAGCACCTGCGTCCGTCAGTTCCACGCCGCGCGAATGACGCACGAGAAGCTGAACCTTCAGCCGTTGTTCCAACTGGCGAATCTGGAGCCCGAGAGCAGGCTGCGCGATCCGCAGAATCTCTGCCGCTTTTGTGAAGCTCTTCTGTTCGCTCACGGCAACGAAATACATCAGCTTCCGGATATCCACGCGATCCTCATGGCCTCACAGATTGTTTGTACCAACATAGGCTATTGCATCGGGCCGGTTATATCCAGTTGGAGCGATTTCTTCGAGAGGCTGATATTGAGCGTTCGGACACGAGTTTTGCGGGCTTTTGCGGAATTCTTGGGTATGCTGTCGTCGAAGTTTACCGCAAGACCCGTCTGCTATGGGAGCTATACTTGAACGGTACTGCTGAGACAGTGCGGTTTTTTCCGTGTAGGATTACAAATAGACCAAGGGCTATCGGGGGGACTATGACCGAGACGGTCGACGTCGCGGACGTCATCGATTCTCATAAAGTCAGCGGCTATCAGTGCCTCATCGCCTTCATGGCATGGCTCACTTTGTTTCTTGACGGCCTTGACAACCAGTCCATCGCCTATATCGCGCCCGCGCTCACCCATGATTGGGATTTGGCTCGCGGCGCGCTCGGCACGGTCTTCTCCTCGGGCGTTCTTGGGGTGGCTATCGGTGCTCTCGTGATCGGGCCGCTGGCCGACCGCTATGGGCGTAAACGGGTCACCGTGCTGACGGTGTTCTATGTCGCGCTGTTCTCGCTCATCGTCACGCAAGTACCCGAGATTTCGACGCTGCTGTTGCCCGCACTTCCGGACGCGTCCAATCTGAACGTGCTGATGGTCTTGCGCTTCCTCACCGGGCTTGGGCTTGGCGCGGCGGTGCCCCTGGCGGTGGTGATCGTCAATGAGTTTGCCCCCAAAGGCAGGCGTGCCGCCATGGTTACGCTGATGGGGTGCGGCTATGCGATGGGCTCGGCCTCGGGCGGTTTGCTGGCGTCCCATCTGGTTCCGGCTTTCGGCTGGCAGGCGCAATTCTATACCGCGGCCGCGATGACGCTCGTCATGGCGATGGTGCTACGGACTTGGTTGCCGGAATCGATCCGGCTTTTGACGGTGCAGGGCCGTAGTGACGGCGTTATTGCCATTTTGCGCAAGATAAACCCAGCGCTGTCCTTCGCGCCGGGCACCCATTTCGTATTGCGCCAGGAGCTGCGCGAACAAAGCGCCAATCAGCTGAGGCTGGTGCGTCTCTTCATGGAAGGGCGCACCGGCATTACGATTCTGATCTGGCTGTGCCTGTTCATGAACACGCTGGCGCTGAATTATCTGAACAATTGGTTGCCGACCCTGACCACGGAAACCGGTCTGCCCGAAGCGGCGGCCTTGCGCGCGGCGGCCTCGCTGCAATTCGGCGGCATTCTGGGCGTGATCACGCTCGGCTTTCTTGCCGACCGGTTCGGCTTTTTCAAGGCGCTGGCAGGTTCCTTCGCCGCAGGGGGCCTGTTCATTGCGGCTATCGGCTGGGCCGGCGGGGCGTTCTATCCGCTGGCCGCGACGATCTTCGCCACGGGGTTCTTCAACATCGGCACTCAGATCACCCTTGCCGCGCTGGCTGCTACGCTCTATCCCACTGACATTCGCTCGACCGGCGTCAGTTGGGCACATGGCATTGCGCGCATCGGCTCGATAATCAGCGTCATGTTCGCCGGCACCATGCTGGCGCTGCATTGGCCGCTGCAGACGATGTATTACCTCGTGGCGATACCGATGTTCTTCGGTTGCGTGTGGATACTGATCCTTGCCAATGTGCGCGCTAAGACATCGCGAAGTGCGGCGGAGCCGGAAGGCCGCCGCGCCATGGCATGAGCGGCACCTTGAAAGATTCGCATGCAAATGGAGAAATGATTGTCCGATCAGATCAACAGCGGTGCTATCGTCAACGATCGATACAATTCTTTTGTGATGACGCCGCCCTAACCATCGCGACGCCGGATACTGTTGGAAAAAGGAGCGAAGCATGAGCAGCGATCTCATGGCTCGCGTGAACGACAAATTTGTCACGGTCGACGGGCTGAAGCTCCGTTACATCGAGAAGGGCGAAGGCCCGCCCGTGCTGTTGCTGCATGGCGCCTCGCTAGGCTCGTCGGCCGATGTGTTCATCCGCAATCTTGAGCCGCTCGCCCGCGCCGGATTTCGCGCCATTGCCTTCGACCAACCGGGGTTTGGCCTGTCGGATGTGCCCGCCGATCATTCCGCGGCCTATCGCCGCGACATCGTCCCGCAATTCATGGACGCCCTCGGTCTGAAACAGGCCGAGCTGGTCGGCCATTCGCAGGCCGGCAATCCGGCTGTGCAGCTCGCGCTGAAAGAGCCCGGCCGGTACACGCATATTGTCGTGCTCGGCACGGGCAGTCTCTTGCCCCCGCTGGACGGCGCGGGCGAGGACCGCAGCGCAGCGGTACAGCAGCGGCTGGAGCGGCGCATGGCCGAAGCCGAACCCACCATCGCGGACACCCGCAAGCTGCTCGAAGCGAATCTTTTCCACCACGATCTGATCACCCCGGAAGAATTGGCGCTGCGTCATGCGCGCAGCATCGGCAGGAATTTCGAGGCTTTTGTCGCGCGCAATGCGGCGGCTGAAGCCGCGCCGCCCAAGGAGCCGAAGCTTCCGATATGGCAGCGCCTGATCGAACTGAAAGTGCCGCTGCTGCTGATTTTCGGGCGCAACGACCGCGCCAACGCCGCCGAGCGCGCAACCCTGCTGAAGCAGAAATATCCGCAGCTCGATGTGCATATTGTCGATGATTGCAAGCATTTGGTGCCGTGGGACGCGGCGGACCAATTCATCCAGCTTGCCGTTCCGTTCCTGAAATCGTAATCGGAGTTTTTCGTGGCGATCAAAACCATTGCGTCCGGCACCGTTGCCGATGCCTATCTCGAACTGCTCGCCGACCGCGGCATCGATTATTTGTTCGCCAATGCCGGCACCGATTTCGCGCCGCTCATCGAGGCCTATGCCAAGGCGCAGGCACATGGCACGAAAGTGCCGAAGCCCATCACCGTGCCGCATGAGAACGTCGCCATTGCCATGGCGCAGGGCTACTACTTGAAGACCGGCCGTCCGCAGGCCGTGATGGTGCATGTCAATGTCGGCACCGCGAATGCGATCTGCGGCCTGATCAATGGCTGGCGCGGCAATATTCCCGTGCTGTTCACCGCCGGCCGCACGCCCTATTCGGAAGAGGGCGTCCTGATGGGGATGCGCAGCGGCGAAATCCATTGGGCGCAGGAGATGCGGGATCAGCGCGCGATGGTGCGCGAATTCGTCAAATGGGATTATGAACTGCCCAATAGCGAGGTGCTGGAGTCGGCCGTCGACCGCGCGCTCAACATGACCATGACTGAGCCCATGGGACCGGTTTACATGACGCTACCGCGCGAAGTGCTGGCGGCGCCTATAGAGAATTTCCGCTATGCGTCGCCGGCGCGTCATGCGACGCCGTCGCCGGTCTATCCGGATCCCAATGCCATCGATTCCGCAGCCCACTTGCTGGCGGCGGCGGAATTCCCGCTGATCATCACGCGTTCCGCTGGCCGGGTGGAATCCGATGTGGCGAAGCTTGTGGCGTTGGCCGAGCGGTTTGCCATTCCGGTGTTCGAGCGCAAGCATCATTTCATGTGCATGCCGGCCAACAGCCCCATGAATCTGGGCGGCAATCCGGAGGCCTATTTCGACGTGGCTGATGTGATCGTCGTGCTGGAAGCCGATGTGCCCTGGGTGCCAAAGCGCAAGGCGCCGCGGCCCGACGCCAAGATCATCCATATCGGCATGGATCCGATCTTCGCGAATTATCCGTTGCGGGGATTTCCGTGCGATCTGGCGATCACCGGAATCATCGGGGCGACCCTGCCATTGCTGACCCAGGCGCTCGAGGCGCGTGAGCGGGCCGCCGCGTCCCGCATCGATGCGCGCCGCAAACGAATTACCGAGGCGCGCGATAAGCTCGACGCGCACGCATCGGCCAGTCTGGCGAAGGTGAAGAACGGTTTGCCCATCCACCCCGGCTGGATCAATCATTGTATCGACACCGTGAAGGGCGATGACGGCATCGTCATCAAGGAGGCGCTGACGCCGGCGGAGCATCTGAATTTCACCAAGCCCGGCACTTATTTTTCGCTCGGACAGGGCGGCGCGCTCGGTTGGGGGCTCGGGACCGCGCTCGGGATGAAGGCGGCGATGCCGGACAAACTCGTGATCTGCGCGGTCGGCGACGGCTCTTATATGTTCGGCAATCCGATTGCCGCCCATTATGTCGGCAAGGCCGAAAAGCTTCCGACCCTGACCGTGATCTATAACAACGAAATGTGGAACGCGGTCCGGCGCAACACCCGCGATGTCTATCCCGACGGCTATGCCGCCAAGAGCAATCGCGAACCGCTGACCTATTTCGAGCCTGGCACGAGTTATGAGAAGGCCATCGAGACGGTCGGCGGCTACGGGGAACAGGTGACGGACGCAGCCGCGCTGCCCAAGGCCCTGGATCGCGCGCTGGATAGGGTTGCGTCGGGTCAGCAGGCGCTCCTCAACGTTATCTGCGGCACAGGGTAAACTGCTATATCCGGCCCGTGGGCCGGCGGGAAAAAGGCAGGAGCAAACCATGAACGCGCGGTGGCGGAATCTCCTTCTGCTCGTGACCCTCGCAACGGCCGGTGCAACGTCCGGCGTTGCGGCAACCGCGCCTATTCCGGATCTCTCCGGCGTATATAGCCACGGGGGAATTCCCGGTTTCGAGCCGCTGGCTTCGGGGCCTACGTCGCTGGTCAATCTGTCGCGGCGCGAAGGGAATGTCGGCAACAACAGGCAGCTCGTCGGCGATTACCGGAATCCGATTCTGACGCGCGAGACGTCGGCGATCGTGAAGAAGTTCGGCGACATGTCGCTGAACCATTACACCTTCGATCAGCCGCGCAACCAATGTTGGCCGGGAGGCGTGCCCTTCGAACTCGGCAACACCGGAATGCAGATGCTTCAGACGCCGGGCGAGGTCGTCATTCTTTACAGCCACGATCATCAGGCTCGTCACATCCGCATGAATCAATCACATCCGGCGCGCGTGACGCCATCCTGGTATGGCGATTCCGTCGGCCATTACGACGGCGATACGCTGGTCATTGACACGGTCGGCGTGAAGATCGGTCCGTATGCCATGGTAGACTGGTACGGCACGCCGCACAGCCCGGCCCTGCATGTCGTCGAACGATACAAGCTGCTGGATTATGCGGCCGCGAAAGAGGGATTGGAGCGCAGCGCAAAGGAAAATTTCATTCCCGGCTTTAACCGCAAACCCAGCGAGACCAGCAAGTACCTGCAGCTGTTTTTCACGGTCGAAGACCCGGCGGTCTTCACCACGCCCTGGTCGGCGACGATGACTTACGAACGTGTGAGCCCGCGGCCGGACGGTGTCGTTCCGAAGAGCGAGTGGGAGGAGCAGGTTTGCGCCGAGAACCTGAACAAATTCGGCACCGAAAAAGACGTCACAGTTCCAATGGCCGACAAGCCGGATTTTTGAATCGGGGCTGTCGGAAGGCGCGCAGAATCACCGAATCGACACACAAGCTGGCTCGCCAAATCCTGACGGATATCAGGCGGAGGCTTCGGCGTGGACAGGAGGCAGGAGCCCTTCCGCCACGAAGTCGATGTCGGGATATCCGTGAGCGAGCCGGTGCAGATGTTCGATATGATGGGCCTTCAGCAAAGTCAGCCCACGCCCTGTCACACCTTTGTTGAAGCGAAGCGCGTGCTTGTTGGTCTGCGCCTGTGCAACGGCTTGGGGTACGCCCGCTGTTTTGTCCGAAAGCCCGTAGAACGCGAGGATACCGGCAATCGTTCGAACCGCATCGGTTCGAAACGCATCATATGTCGTCCAATGGACGGGAAGGAACCCATTACGATCGGCGCGCAGCCATGAGGCATAGAATTGTATATACCATTCCGCCTGGTGATAAACGAGAAAGTCGACGCGCGCCTCGGCATCGAAGTCGAGGAAGCTCGGATCGGTGTGAACGCCGCACAATATGCTCCAATTGTATTTGCCGTTGGCGTCTCTGCCTTCCGTTTCGAGCATATCGGCATATGAGCACAGCATGTCGGGGATGCTTCGCTTCATCACCACCGGCTTGATCCTGAAGAGGTTCAGCAACTGAATGTTCGAATAGTGCGCAATCATGTGTGCATGGGTCATGATCGCCTTGGGTCCCGTGGGACTGAACATCTGCGCGACAAGCATGGGCAGATAGGGCGTCACGTCGCGGCCGCCCAACGCGTGGCCGGGACGTGACGCGATCGGCCCCGCGCCTGACAAGCGTCCTACAACGTCGCGTATGAAGGTGCCGCCACATTTGGGCGGGAAGGCGAGAAAAATGTAGGGCCGATTCTGACACTGACGCTGAATCTGCTGAACCAGTTCGGGCGGATATTCGCCATGGATGCTGGGTTGGACAAAAAGGAGCTGCAAACTGGCGTTGGTTATTTCGAGACCTTCGGTCGGCGACGGCTCATCGGTTTGCGCGGGGGGCGTCGGCGCGGCCTCTTCCTGCGACAGGGCCTCCTTCAGACGGTTGAGGCGGGCCAATCCGTCGAAGCGGTCGAAAACGAATCGTACCTTCTTCGCTTCGCGGCGGTGCTCGACAAACCAGCGTCGCGCAGCTTCGCGATGGGCCGGGGAATGCGAAAAATCGTGGAACGTTGCGTGAGCGACCGTCTGAATGGTCCCCTCGCCCAAAGTCTCAAGCGCATGCGCAATCAGCTGGCCATGCGCGTCGAGCAGCGTTGAAGCGGCTTGAGGCGTGACCGCATCGGGCAAGGAGGCGCAAATCTGCCGGTCGAGTTCCTTCAATGCCGTCGAGATGAAATCTGCGGTTGCCACTCTTGCGGAATGTTCCTGCCGGCTCATGATTACCCGTTCCTCGTATCGGCAGCGAGACTAGGTCAGGGCGGGTTTCCACGGCGTTAACTATCCTCCCAACATTAATTCCAGCTTGATCGTTCGTTGAGGTTTGGCGTGCGATCTTCATGACAACGGAACGAGCCTCTGATGGCGAACAGAGACAGGCGGCCGTTGAACGGTGGATGCAATGAAAGACAGCGGGGCAGAAGCCCTCAAGCGTGTTATCGAATCCCAGCATGGCGGCAGCGCCACTTTTACCAGATCGGTGCGGGTTCTTCCGGCGAAGAACAAGCAGGGCGACTGGGACGGCGTCGTTCATTTGTTCGATTTGAAAGGTCATCCCAAAGCCAAACGCGCCTATGCCTGGTCATCGCCTATTTTGGGAAGTACCAAGCCGCGATATTTCGCTGTGCTGCACATGGGTCAGGTCGCCGGGCCGGTGGATGCGGTAAGGGCGGCCGCCGCAGCAATCAGAAAATGGGCTGAACAGCGTACACGCAAATAACTCGCCGTAAGAGACGCACAGCGCCAGGAGCCGCCGCCACCGCGCCGGCTCGCATCATTTCTCTGAATTGATGAATGTTCCCGGCCTCAGCCGTTCGCCGCGCGTGGCGCGCGGGCCTTTTTCCGAGCAACCGCGCGCTTTGCCGGGCGCCCACCGGAGGTGCGCTTCGCCGTCCCTTCCGCCGCTTTCGTATTGTCCTTGAGGGTGGACGTGTCGAAGCCGTGATACAGAGAGAGGAATCGGAACGGGTTCTCCTGATACGATTTGTACATCACATTGTTGATGTCCGTGTTCGTATCGAAGTAGTCGATGCGGGGATTATCCGCGCGCAGAGAAAGATGGTGCCGGGCCGCCATGAGCGCAAACTGGTCGATCCAGCGGGTGACCTCGCTCCTGCCTAATGCGTTTTCCAGATAAGCCCGCATGAAACGCAGGAACATGCTCGCATTGTTCGTCGGGTTCACCAGGAGCAGATTCGCCGTCAGACGCGAGCCGGCATTCATGCTCATGGCATTCTCGTTGAACACGACATCGGCATCAGCGCAGCGTTCGAGCAGGTCCTTGACGCCGCGCTGCAACAGCAGGTCGATATCCGAAACGAAGACAGGAAGCTTGAGTTTCTGCAGGAATGCACCAAGTCTGAGAAAGCGAATGGATTGGAAGTGCGCAACCGGCTTTGGGATTTCGCCCTTGGGCGGGGTGTCGTAGCACTTGGTTGTTACCGCATCGGCGTCAAAGCGATCGCCGCTGAAGATCAGCCGCTTGTCCCGGATGCCCATGGATTTCGCGATTTCCGCCAATTCGCCTGTCCCGCCGATCACATGCAGGATGACAAGGCAAGGGACGTCGCAATGTTCGAGAATCGATTTGATATACCAGCGCCCATAAAGATCGACATAGGCCCGATCCGCGGCGGCGAAAAACACGGTTTCGGCCCGGACACGGCTTGCCGCGCCGGCCAGTTCCGGCCAAGTGAGCGATTTGCCGGACGACGTCATCAGCGCAATTGCCGGTTGGCGCGCACTCTCCGGCGTAGCACCCAGCACGGCCGGAAGATCGATCGCGTCCAGCGCCAAGCGATAGTGCTTCACCCATCCGTCCCACTCGGACCCGGCGGGCACGTCCACGTCGAGCGCCTTAGCCGCGTGCAAGAGCTGCTCGACCTGCCCCACGCCGCGATCGGTGAGCGGACGGCAAAGGATGGCGCTGGCCGCATCATGCATGTCGCGCAGCCGTAGGAGCGGATGGACGTCGTTCCGGGGGGCGAGGGCGAGCGCCATCCGTTGCTCGATTTCGTCGCCTGAATCGTTGGCAGTATTGGAGAACTCGGCGATTGCGGAACGGGCGGCGGCGTGCGCGCCGTCGAGCGAGAGAATCGTCGCCGCATATTTTGCGGCTCTCTCTTTGCGGCCGAGCACGCGATTGCACGAGAGCGCCGCGTCCAACAGCGCGACATTGTTCGGAACGAGCGCTACGAGCGCCGCGGCATATCTTTCTGCCTGGTCGATTTCTCCCGCTGCCAGATGATCGTTGAAATGCTTGATCGCGGGATCCATCCGTTCGCGAATTTCCGCAAGCACGACTTCGGTATCGGTGGCCGCATGCTTGAGAGCCGACAATTTCTCGATGGCCTCCAGTGTTTGTCCCTCGGCCGCCAGAAGCCTCACAAGCTGCAGCAGCGTATCGGCATCGCCGGGGTGCGTCTCGTCGAGATGCTCCAACAGCAGGAAAGCGTCCCTGGCCCGTCCCTCCGCATGAAGGCAATGGGCAAGCCTCCTGAGGTTGGCCAGCTTTCCTGAATCTGCCGGGCCCCGCGGCGCTGTTTGCACCATGGCGGTTTCACTCATGACGGACTCCGTGGCTTGCGTTGGGAGACAGGAAAACAAGATCAGGGCCGGTCCATGAATTGGCCGTACATTCCGATCACATGGCTTCTTGTCGGTCCCAGATAGTCGCCGTTCATCGCCGCGAAGGAGATCGCCCCTCGCCACATCATCTGAAGCTCGAAGCGATTTGACGCGGCCGGCCAGTCCGCTTCCGATGCCAGCGCCAGGTGTTCCAGCAAGGGTATCTTCGGCGCCAGCACGAGGTTCTGCCGGCTATCGTCGGAATCGAGCACCCAGCGATGATGGATGAAGCCGCGATAGGGTCCCTCCGGCCGCAGCGACTCCAGATAACGCGAAGGAACCGCGATATAGCCGGCGTCGGCGACGCGTGGCAGCATTTCCAGTGTCATGGCCGGATAGGCAAGGTCCTCAAGCGTGTGCGAGCAGATCGCGTAGGAAAACCGGCCATGTTCGGCAACGTGCCGCAACAGCGGCTCCCAACTGCGGCTGTCGTTCAGATTGCCGGTGAAGTGGAGCGGCGCCGCCGCGCAGCTGTTCATGTCGAACGTCGCCGAGAGGACATCCTTCGACCAGGGGTTCGCCGCCGCGCCGATATCGATCACGGTGAAGTTCGGGCACCGCGCCTGTTGCTGGCGCAGGAATTCCATCAACGGACCGTGGTGATGCAGCGGCGCATAACAGAAATTCTGCGTCGGACGTTTGACGCGCCGCTCGAACAGGAAGTCCATCTGCAGCAGGTTGCCATTATGCACGCCGGCAAGCCGGTGGAAATCCGTGACTTCCGAACAGTGGAAACCCATGCCCGCCAATTGCGAAAATACCGCTTCGGCACGGGCGCCGCCGATATTGTATTCGACGAGCGATATTTCAACGAGGATATAATCCGCGTGGCGAAGCACCGATTGCCCGCCGCGAAGAACGTCAAGCTCCGCGCCTTGGGTGTCGATCTTCACGAAGTCGAACCGCCGTCCCTGAAACAAATCGTCGATCCGGACTTTGTCGATCTCCTGCTTCATCACGACTTCGTCGCGGAAGAAGGGCGTGTTCTCGCGATAAAGCGAACTGCCGGTGGATTGCAGCCACTCCTTGGTCAGGAACAGTTCCGCGCGGCCCGGCTCGTCTGACGCGGCGACGGCATGTTGCTCGAAAGCGAGCTTCGAGAGGTCGTCCTGGCAAAAGGGGTTTGGCTCGATCAGAGTCGGCACGCAATCGGGAAACACATCCAGGAACTGGCGGGTAAAGGTTCCAATATGCGCGCCCACATCGAGCATGGTCCGCGGCGCGTAGCCCTGAAACCGCAGTCCTTCCAAGATTTCTTTCTTCATCGTGTCCCTGTCTTGCGCCGGGCAGCCGGTGTCGGTAGCTCCCGCTTGCCAAAGTTTCTGGGTTTCTCAACCCCTTGTTTGAATGCGTCGTCCTCGATCAGCGCGATATCCTTCGATGTCCACAAGCGCTCGTCCGAGGGTATCGGCCGCGTCAGGTGAAGGCGCGCGAGATTTGTCTTGTAGAGCCCGTGATAATCCGGCGTCGCGAGAAGTTCGTGATTCTCATGGTCGTGATTGATTCCGGCTTCGAGATAGGTGTCGAGATTGGCGAGGTCCGGCCGCGGCGTGCGCCCTTTTTGATGGTCGCTGCACATCGTCCGGTAGAGATCCTCGAGGCGGTCGACCAACAGGTCGGTATCGAAGAGGCGGCACGTGAGACGTCCGGTTTCCAGCCGCTTCTTGCAGGCGTTGACCTCGGATGGATTGTTTGCGAGCGCGACGGCCCGCTCGACATAATCTTCGGGCCGTGTGCACACCAGATCGGCTAGCCCCGCCGCCCGAACCAGGCTTCCGCAGACGCGTGAAGCGAAACTCAGTCCCGAAAGCGTGAGCACCGGCACGCCCATCCACAGCGCGTCGGACGCCGTCGTGTGCGCCCCATAGGGCGCCGTATCGAGGAACAGGTCGGCGAGAGGATAACGCGCAAGGTGAAAGTGGTTGGGCTGTTTGGGCGCGAATATCAGCCGCGCGTGGGACACGCCCATGCGCTCGGCAAATTCGCCCAGGCGCTTCTTCGTCTCCGGGGATGCCTCCAGAAGCCAAAGGACGCTGTTGGGAACGCGCTTCATGATCTGCAGCCAACGCTCGAAGGTGAAGCGGCCGATCTTGTGCGTTCCGTTGAAGCAGCAGAATACGAAGGCGCCGTCTGGAAGTCCGACATCCCGCCGCTGGGGACGCTCCGCCGCAACCACTCTCTTCCGATCGTTGGGTTGGTAGCAGGGAAGGCGAACGACCTTCTCGGAGTAATAGATTTCCGACCCCTGCGGAATGATCCAGTCGTCTGCGATGATATAGTGGTGATAGGGCGTGGCCATTGTTCCCGGATAGCCGAGCCAGTTCACCTGTATCGGCGCCGCGCGGCGGGCGAATATTCCGGTCCGCGAATCGCGCGTATGCCCATTGACGTCGACGAGGATGTCGATGCCGTCGGCGGCGATTTTGCGCGCGGCATCATCGTCGCCGAGGTTGCGAATGTCGGTCCAGTGTTCGACGGCGGTCTTTATCCGCGTGGTCAGAGGGCTCGTTGAGGGCTGCCCGCAATAATAGGCGAACACTTCCACGTCGGTCTTGCGATGATGCTCGAAAAGCTCCGCCATCAAATAGCCGATCGCATGATCGCGCAGATCCGATGAGACATACCCGACGCGCAACCGGCGGGCGCCGAGGTCGATCACCGCATGACGGCGGTCGCTGTCCGAATTATGTGGGCCTTCGAAAGGCGACGATTTGACATAGCGGTTTGCTGACGCCATTTGCAGGACAGGATCGTCCGTATACACCGACATCGAAAGGGGATGGATGCCTCTGACCAGGGACTTGCGGTCGAGGCGCTCCGACGGGACGACAGTCGGCCATTTGCACTGCGCCAGGCGCAGGGCGACATATTGTTCTATCAGATCGGACTGCTGCGGATTGATATCCAGGCACTGCTGAACAATGGTTTCGGCGGGTTCGACCTGTTGATGGTCCGATAGAACGCGTGCCATTTGTTTCAGCGCCGTCGTGACATATCCAACCGCGCTGCCCGTGATGGGAACCGGCCGGTGAACTGCCGACATCCACACCTCGACCGCGCGATCCGCGGCGCCGGAGCGTTCCCATTGGCCCCCGAGGTTGATATAGGCCGGCATGAAATCCGGATTGCGTGCAATGGCGCTGTTGAGTGCCTCTATCGCGGCCGTCTGGTCTCCGGCCTCACTGTCCAACGCAGCGCAATTGAAGTGCGCCACGTAAAGCTGGGTATGCTCGCGATTGAAATTGATCCAGACCTTGTAGAGCTGCCGCGCAAGCGTTAGCTCGCCGAGTTCAGACAATCGGTTGGCGGCATCGATAAGATCGGTAATCGAAAGATTTCCCGATGTGGCCTTCTGCAACGCGGTTAAGAAAGTGTTTTCAGCCATCTGGTTCCATTCGCGGTTTCGGATGCGTCTCGCATCGAATGCGATGCCGATATGCGCTCCTTGGCTGGGTCAAATTTGAACGATTGTCGTTAATAAACCGCTAAGTACGTCCACAGATTGTGACGCAGCGGAGCAAAGCTGGACGTCGTCGTGCGACGCGAGCGGAGCCGCTGTGGCTATGCCACGGCCATCAATGGTGCGTTGCTGCGGCCGGATTCACGCCCGGGCACTTTGCGGGTGCTTAAGCCCGGGTCTTATCAATCCACCTGAAGGTAGGCTTGGATCTGCGCATTCGACATGCTCTGGATCTGCGTTGAGCTGAAACCGGCGACTTGCGTCGAGGTCATGTCGCCGATGCTGGTGGTGGTCAGCTGACCGATTTGAGCGGCCGTCAATCCGGAAAGTTGCGTCGACTGAAGCGCATGGATTTCCGTCGGTGTGAGTGCCGCGATCACCGTCGTGCTCAGCGCGCCGATCTGGGTCGAGGTGAGCTGACCGATATGGGTGGCGTCGAACTTGCCGACATCGGTGGTGGTGAGGCCTGCGAGCTGCGTGGTGGCGAGGCCATGGACCTGGGTGGCGTTGAGCGCCCCGATGGTGGTGGCATCGAGGGACGAGAGATTGGTGGTCGAGATGGCGCCGAGCTGGGTGGCGTTGAAGCTGTTGAGCTGGGTGGTGGTGATCTCGGCGAAGTCGGTGGTGGAGAGGCCCTTGAGCTGATTAGCCGTCAGTCCGCCGATCTGGGTGGTGCTGAGCCCTCCGACCTGGGTCGAGGTCAAAGCGGAGAGATTGGTGGCGGACAAGGCGCCGAGCTGGGTCGAGGTGAGGCCCTTCAGCTGGGTGGTATCGAGAGCCGAGATGCTGGTGGTGGTGAGCGCCCCGAGCTGGGTGGTCGCGAGCTGACCGATCTGGGTCGAGTGCAGATCGCCAAGCGCGGTCGGCGTGATGCCGGCGAGCTGGGTGGTGGTGACGCCCTGGAGCTGGGTTGCGCTGAGCGCCCCGATGGCGGTGGCATCGAGCGTCGAGAAGTTGGTGGCGTTGAGCGCGCCGATCTGGGTCGGGGAGAGGGCGGCGATCTGGGTGTCGGCGAACTCGCCGATATCGGTGGTGGAAAGCCCGCGCAGCTCGGCCGTGCTCAAACCCTGCACCTGGGTGGAGTTGAGCGCCCCGATCTGGGTGGAGTTCAGGCTGGAGAAGTTTGTTGCGTTGACTGCACCGATTTGCGTGGCATTCAGCACGCCTATGTGTGTGACGTCGAAATTGTCGAGTTGCGTGCTCGTCAGAGCGGCAAATTGTTGACCGCTGAGAACGAGGA
>Ga0265337_1000420_pt1 | contig 22614 bp, 20 predicted proteins | sample 42122metaG_FD_192441 | JGI IMG/M metagenome (GOLD analysis project Ga0265337, IMG submission 192441) | Rhizosphere microbial communities from Carex aquatilis grown in University of Washington, Seatle, WA, United States - 4-21-22 metaG | ecosystem: Host-associated > Plants > Roots > Rhizosphere >... | reverse complement strand
ACTGGACATCGGGCATTGCGCGGTTTGACGATTTTTCCGTGACCACCGTTGCGAAACGGAATTGGATTGTGCCCGTGGTTGTGGCCGGCCTGATTGTGCTGATGATTCTTGCCGGCATGGCCGCTGTAAAATGGTCGCGTAGGAACCGAAACCCATGATTGGGGTCAAACGGAACATCCCGACGCACAATCATTCCACCGTCAACGCCAGCAAAAACGGACCGCTCCGGGTGAGAGCCGAGACATAGTCAATCGTCTTTATCTGCTCATCTGGTTTGGGGTTGTCAAAGGAACTCTTGAAGACCCGGATGCGGTAGCCACCTCTCGTCGCCTCCGGATTTTGGCCAACCCAGGCGACCTTGGTGTTGCCCGCCAACGGCAGTTCGGCGGATCCTTTGAACCACCAGTCATAAATCTGCTGGCCATAGACGATGTCAAGCTTCCCCGTGGTTCCATCGGCATAATGCAGCACCAGTGAGGCCACCACAAGCGGGTCGCCCAAGCCCTGGACGGTTCCGTGGAGAAGATGGAGTTGACGGCAAGTCCGATTCACGGGAATGCCCTCGACGGATTCAGGGTAGGGATTGTTCGTCTGGGTGACATCGTTTCCATCGGCAAGCTGGATGATTCCCGCAACATTGAATCGGACGCCGTCAAACGTATGATGACCCGCCGGCAGCCGGGCGAGGTTGTTGCGGGGGTTGCGGTCGTGCGGAGAGGCGGAGGCAATTTTGGCTTGGTAGAAGAAATCCAGGTTGACCGCATGCTGCCACGGGCGCAGGGAATACCAGCAGAGCACCGCTGGAACAAAAACCACCACGATTCCCCCGGCAATCAGCAATCCCACCAACCAAGGCTTCTTCATAAAAAGCATCGTGAGATGGACTGAAATCGCTGTCCAGAATCAAATTGTATTTTTTATGACATCGCAATCATTTCTGACAAAGACTGCACCGGCACGCTGGTTTGAAAATAGTGCGGGTCATCTGTTCTGGAAACTGTGACTGATTCTGTTAAAGCCTCTCCCCTTCCACCTTCATTTTCCATCCGTGTCATCCGCGCAATCTGCGGTTAAGAACGGCAGGAGCCGGGACTATTTCCAACTCAAGACATTGTCATGATTTTCATGGTCGGTGGCGGGGTCGCCGGGGTCAATGGTCTTGTTCGGCCCGGCAGACCAAACCATGACCTTGCCGCGACAGGCATAATTGCCGTCCGGTTGCAGAAGCAATCCATTGAGGCCGCCGGCTGACACGGTCGATGATTTGTAAAATGCGTCCTCGCAAACTTCGTCGTAGTTCAAATCCATGGTGATGACGTAGGGATTGCCCCACGGATCGCGGTAGACCAAATCCGTGCCCACACCCGGCGATTGGGTGTCGCCCGACATGTGGGCATTGAGGAAGGCGGTTTGCTGCGGATTCCTCAAGTGATTGGTGTTCACCGTCGGGCTGCCATCCGGATAGGTGGCCAGGTTCATCAAAATCGCGATGACCTCGGAATTGTTGTTTGTGTAATTTCCCGGCCCGATGTCCGCCGCATACGCCGCCAGAAGTGAACCGCCGTAGGTGAAATCGCTTTTCGCGGCAGTGGCCATGCTCAGCACCGCCGAGGAAACTGGAAACCGGGCATAAGCGGAATCATAGCCTTGAATGGCCGTGACAAGTTCGCTCATCTCCATCTTTGCCTTGGCCTTCTTCGTGGAATTTACAGCACTCGAGAACACCGTCAGCAATAGCGCGGCCAAAATGCCAATGATAGCAATGACCGTGAGCAGTTCAACCAGTGTGAATGCGCGGCTAAAACTTCCCCGTTTTCTCATGACAGACCTTTGCACAAGCCATTGTGTATTGAATCAAGCAGGGTGACAACCTGATTGCCTCGTTGCAGCGTTGAACCATTGTTTCAAGCTGCCTTTGGCTTGGGCGGGGCGGTGCTTTTGCGTTCGATGAGTTCGGCGGTGAGGCGCTGGTGTTGCACGGGCTGGCCGCGCAGCAGGGTCATCATCGCCTCCACGGCGGCAGTGCCGAGGCGGAACTTGGGCTGGCGCACGGTGGTCAACGGCACGCGGAAATATTCCGCCGTCATGATGTTGCCGAAGCCGGCCACGGAAATGTCGTCGGGAATCCTCAATCCCTGCGCGATGAGGGTTTCCGCGCAGCCGACGGCGACGAGGTCGGTGACGGCCTGGACGGCGGTGGCATGGCACTTTTCATTCATCATTTGCAACGCGGCCTTGGTGCCGTCCTCGATGGTGCTGCCGGCCTGGAAGACGAGCTTGTCGTCCACTTCCATGTTGGCCTCGCGGAGGGCGCGGCGGTAACCGCTGAAACGTTCGTGCGCCCACGGCGCGACCGGCGGGCCGGTGAGATAGGCAATTTGTTTGTGGCCGAGCTTGAGAAGGTGCTGGGTGACATTGTAACTGGCAATGTGTTCCTCGATTTCAATGCTGACGAATGTCTTGCAGAAGGGCGCGGGCGGGCCTAGCAAAACGACCGGCATCTGGCGTCCGATCAATTCCTGGTAAATCCGCGACTCGGCTTCATAACGATAAACAGGCGAGATGAAGAGCCCGTCCACTCGGCGCGAGAGCATGCGGCGGATGCCGTATTCCTCGCGGTCGGGAAGATTGTGGGTGTGGGCGAGGAGGATGTCGTAACCGAGTTCGCGCGCGCGGTCTTCGATGGCAAAGACGATGCGGGAGAAAATGGGGTTGGTGATGGAGGGGATGACGAGGCCGAAAATCCTGGAGGTCTTGCTGCGCAGTCCCTGTGCAAAGGAATTGGGGACGTAACCCATCTGTTGGGCAAGCGCCTTGATGCGCGCCTTGGTGGCAACGGAAACGTCCGGGGCGTCCCGCAGCGCCTTCGAGACGGTCATCACGGCCACACCGGCGTGCCGGGCAATGTCTTTCAATCGGACCATGATTAAAAGGCCGAAGGCTGAAGGCTGAAGGCTGAAGTGACGGAACTCGCGGGATCCGGCAACGGGAATTTCGGTTTGTTCTTCATTCTGAATTCCTCCAGTTTCAATTTTATTTTAGAGATAGGTTCCGCGCCAGTGGAGTTTGCGGCGCATGGCTTCGAGAAACGAACTGTCAGCGAGGTTCATCAAACGGATGGCGCTGTGGCTCCGGCGGATGGTGATTTCATCCCCGGCGTCCAGGTCGGCAACCACCTCGCCGTCGGCGCTCAAGATGGTCGCGGGCTGCGGCGTGACGGCTTTCACGCGGAGGGTCGAGGCCAGCGGCAAAATGATGGAACGGTTCGAAAGGGCGTGGGGACAGATGGGCGTCAGGACAAAAACATCCGCCGTGGGCAGCACGACCGCGCCGCCGGCGGCCAGTGAATACGCCGTCGAACCGGTCGGCGTGCTGATGATCAACCCGTCGCAGCGGTAGCGGGTGACGAGTTCGCCGTCCACGCTCACGTCCAGGGTGATGAGACGCGAGACGGCGCCGCGGCTGACGACGATGTCGTTGAGGGCGGTGGCGCGGATGGGCTGGCCCTTGCAAACACCGCCGGCTTCAATGAGGTCGCGCGCCTCGAATTTGAATTCACCGCGCCAGATTTGCTTGAGCGCGCGCGGCAATTCATCGCTGGGCACGGCGGTGAGAAAGCCCAGGCCGCCGAGATTCACGCCGAGCATGGGCGTGGAGGAACCGGCAACATCGCGGGCAACACGCAGCATCGTGCCATCGCCCCCGAAGACGAGGATCAAATCCACTTCGCGGGCGAGGGTGGCGGCGTCCGGCGCAGTGACGGCCTTCAATCCGGCGAGGCGGGCGGTTTGCACTTCGCAGATGATTCTTCGCCCTGCGCGCTGGATGAGGCGCGAGGCCCGGCGGACATTTTCGGCGCACCCGGCCTTGTCCAGATTGCCGATGAGACCGACGCGTTTGATTTTGTCAGCGAGCTTTTTCAATCAGCACCAAAAATTCTTTGTTCCCGGCCGGGCCGAGCAGGGGGGATTCAACCACATTCCGCCAGCGAAGGCCAGCCTGCGTGCTTACAAAATCGCGGAGCTCGCGGATGACGCGGTCATGGATGGCGGCATCGGTGATGACTCCCCTGCCCTTGTCGGCCTCGGCCTTGCCGGCCTCGAATTGCGGCTTGATGAGGGCGATGATTTTGCCGTCCTCCTTCAGCAGCGGCACGGCGGCAGGAAGGATTTTTCGCAGCGAAATGAATGAGCAATCAATCACGGCCATGTCGGCGGGCGCGAAGGGCTTGGAAAACTGCGCGGCGGTGAGATGGCGCGCGTTGGTCTTTTCCATGACGACGACGCGCCTGTCCTTGCGGAGTTTCCACGCGAGCTGGCCCCGGCCCACATCCACGGAAAACACCTTTGCCGCGCCGCGCTGGAGCAGGCAGTCGGTGAAACCGCCGGTGGAGGCGCCGAGGTCGAGCGCGACCAGGCCCTTCACGTCGAGTTGAAAGTGTTCGAGCGCGTGTTCCAGCTTGTGCCCGCCGCGACTGACGTATTTTTCTCCAGCATCGAGCGTGAGAGCGTCGTCCGGTTTGACTGAATCGCTTGGTTTGCGGGCGGGGTGGCCGTTCACGCGGACCTGTCCGGCGAGGATGGCGCGTTTGGCGCGTTCGCGGCTTTCACAAAGGCCGCGTTCCACCAGCGCTTGGTCGAGGCGAATCATGGATGGCTCCGCGCCAGTCAACGGGCGCCGCGAAGGTCAGAGCGAGGAGACGTGGTTTTGGACTTCACGAAAGCTTTTGAGGAACAAGGTGTTTTCAGCAACGGCCTTTTCAATCAATTGCTTGAGCATGAACATCTCCGAGCTGTTGATGACGACGTGGACGCTCTGCTGGAAGGCCTCCATCGGGGCGAAGGTCTGAAAGGAATTGCCCAACAGGATGATGGTGGCGTGGCGGCGCTGGTTCATCGGCATGGTTTGCAGCGCCTTCAAGGTGGAGTTTTCATCCAGATTGTTTGCGCCGAACAATTCCTCGACGACGACGACCTCGTAACGGACCTGGTTGAAGCGCACCAGAAAATCGCTGTGCGTGGCGGCGGTGTGAACCTTGTAACCAAGGCCCTTCAACGCAACCTTCACCGCATCGAGCCAGTCCGGCGTGGAAAAGGCGATCAGCACCGGCCTGTCCGCCGCGGTGATAAACTGGGTTTCAAAGGCGCCAGACATGGTTATTTGAGTTTGAACGAGGAAGCGACCTCACCCGATTGAGATGGCGAATTCTTCATTTTCAGCGAGCCAAGGGTTGAGGTGATTTCGCCGCGATCCTTCTTGATCACGTCAATGGCGCGGGTGACGACACCGCGCTTGGTGCAAAAGAGCAGGGCGGTTTCCTCGGTGATGATGCCCTGCTCGAAGGCTTCGATGCAGGCATGGTCGAAGTTGCGCCATCCGAAGGGATGGTTCGCCTCGATGATTTCGTAGAAGGTCTTGCCTTCGCTTTCACCGAGGCGGATGGCTTCCTCCGTGCGGAGGTTGTGCCCCATGATTTCGAACAGCGCGTAGCGGGCGCCGCCAATCTTCGGGGTCAGGCGCTGGCTGACAACCCAGCGCAGCGAATCAGCCATGCGGATGCGGATTTGTTCCTGCTCCACCGCATCGAACATGCCGAGGATGCGGTTGATGGTTTCGCCGGCGTTGATGGTGTGCAGCGTGCTCAGGACCAGGTGGCCGGTCTCCGCCGCGCTCAAGGCGATTTTCACCGTGTCGCGATCGCGCATTTCACCGACAAGAATGACCTTCGGCGCCTGGCGCAGCGCGGCGCGCAAACCATTGGCAAACGAATCGAAATCCACGCCGAGTTCGCGCTGGTTGAACGTCGCCTTCATGTGGAGATGGACATATTCCACCGGGTCCTCCAGCGTGACGATGTGGACGGACTTGGCCTTGTTGATTTCGTGGAGGATGGCGGCCAGCGTCGTGGATTTGCCGGAGCCGGTCGCGCCGGTCACCAGCACCAGGCCGGTCTTTTCCCTCGGGATTTCCTTGAGGATTTCCGGCGTCTTTAATTTTTCCAGCGTAGGAATAACGGCGTTCAACTGCCGGCAGACGATGGAATAATTGCCGCGCTGCGAGAAAATGTTGACGCGGAAGCGGGATGTTTCCGAAAGCGCATAGGCTGCATCGCACGAGCCGTGGCGCAACAGACTTTCAAGATGCGGCACATTGTCGCCGATGAGATTGAGCGCAATCATCTCGGTCTGGAATGGCGTGAGCCTGGAAATTGGCGGATCGAAATCAACCGGCGTGAGTTCGCCGTAGCATTCCACCTGCAGCGGGCGATCCACGGTAAACAGCAAATCGGACACCTCCGGCTGCGCGGCGTGCATTGTGGTCAGAATCTGATCCAGCTCGAGTCGTCGCATACATCAGGCGTCTTCGTCTTCCGGCGGATGGGCCAGAAAGGTGCGGAACTTTCTCCGTTCAATCGCCTTGTCGTAGGCGTCCTCCGGCGCAATGCGCTTCATCCGCAAATGCTCCATGATGTGGTCGTCCAGCGGCTGGTTGCCGATTTTCTTGCCGACCTGGATCATTCCCGGAATCTGGTGCGTCTTGTTTTCGCGGACCAGGTTGGAAATGGCCGTGGTGAAAACCAGAATTTCAAACGCCGCCAGGCGGCCCTTCTTGTCGATGCGCTTAAACAAGGTCTGCGCCACCACGCCTTTCAACGACTCGGAAAGGGTCTGCCGGATTTTGTTCTGCTGGTCCGCCGGGAAAACGTCAATGATGCGGTCCACCGTCTTGGCCGCGCTCTGGGTGTGCAGTGTGCCGAACACCAGGTGGCCGGTGCTGGCGGCGGTCAGCGCCAGTTCGATGGTTTCCAGGTCGCGCATTTCACCGATGAGGATGATGTCCGGGTCTTCGCGCAGCGCGCCGCGCAACGCCGTGGCGAACGACTTGGTATGAATGCCCACTTCGCGGTGGTCCACGAGGCAGTTTTTGCTCTCATGCACGAATTCAATCGGGTCTTCAACCGTGATGATGTGGTCTTTGCGGTTTTTATTGCAGTAATCCACCATGGCCGCGAGCGTCGTGGATTTCCCGGAGCCGGTCGGCCCGGTGACGACAATCAAACCGCGGTTGAGCATGCAGAATTTTTTCAGCACGGCGGGCAGCGGCGCGTCGAACTTTTCAAAATCCTCGAACGACAGCACGCGGGTGGGAATCTGCCGGAACACGGCGGCCACACCGTTTTTCTGGTTGAAAAAATTGACGCGGAAACGCGAGATGTTGGGAATTTCGTAGCCGAAGTCCACGTCGCCGGTTTCCTCGAACTGTTTGACTTTGTATTCCGGCGTGATTTCGTAGAGCATCGCCTTGAGGGCGTCGCTTTCCAACGGCGGGTAATCCACGCGCATCAACTCGCCGTTGATGCGCAGTATCGGCGGGTTGCCGGAGGACATGTGCAGATCGGACGCCTTCTGCTCGAACATCAGGTTGAAAAATGCATCAATTTTGGCCATAAATCCTCGTTCGAGCGCATCTTAACCAAAGCGACGCGGAATGCAAGCCATGAATTTACTATCCGAAATCATCCGTTCCGAGGCCGCCCGGCGCGGTGTCCTGACCTTTGCGCGCTTCATGGAACTGGCGCTTTACCATCCCGAACTCGGCTATTACGAAACGCCAAACCACAGCCCCGGCCGCCGCGGCGACTTTTATACGAGTGTCAGCACCGGCGAACTGTTCGGCCAGCTCCTCGCCTGCCAGTTCGCCGGATGGCTGGAGGAAATACGGAGTGCGGAGTGCGGAGTGCGGATAATCGAGGCGGGCGCGCACGACGGGAAACTCGCCGCCGATATCTTGAACTGGCTACAAATTCATCGCCCGAAGCTTTTTCCCGAAATCGAATACTGGATCCTGGAACCCTCGCCTCGCCGGCGGGAATGGCAGCGCGGAACATTGAAGGATTTTTTGCCAAGAGTCCGCTGGTTCGCCGATTTCCATTCAATCACCACATCCACTCCGCACTCCGCACTCCGCACTACGCGCTTGAACGGCATCATTTTCAGCAACGAACTCCTCGACGCCTTCCCCGTCCACCGCTTCGGCTGGGACGCGAAAGACAAAACATGGTTCGAGTGGGGTGTTGCGGTGGGAGGTGAAAAATTCATCTGGGCGCACTGTCCTGACTCCCCCGCCCCGGAGATCGGGGAGAGGGCCGGGGAGCGGGGCGCGTCGCCATCCTCCATTCTCGATCTTCCATCCTCGCTTCTGGCCGTCCTGCCCGACGGCTACACCATCGAAACTTCGCCCGCCGCCCAAAACTGGTGGCGCGAAGCCGCCGGCGTTCTGGCACGCGGCAAACTGCTGGCCATTGACTACGGCTTCACCGCCGGCGAAATGTTTTCTCCCGTGCGCACCCGTGGAACGCTCCGCGCCTATTTCCAGCATCACGCCAGCGACGACATTCTGGCGAATCCCGGCGAACAGGATTTGACCGCGCATGTCAATTTTTCAGCGATTCAAAAGGCGGGTGAAGGCGCGGGGCTGAAGACGGAAAGTTTTTTGACCCAATCGCAATTCTTGACGCGGATTCTGGAAAAGGCCGCCAAGGATGAATCCTTTGGCGAATTTGTCGCGTCGAAGCGACTGGCCGCGTCGCAACACAGTGAAGACGGGAGCGAAGACGGATGGAGCGCGAAGCAGACGCGCCAGTTTCAAACCCTCACCCACCCGGACCATCTGGGCCGCGCCTTCCGCGTGCTGGTTCAATCGCGCTGACGCCGCCAAATTCCCGGCGCACACGTCACCGCATGGCAAAGAAATCCGCCGCCAAAGGCGGGGCGGGCAATCTCTTGCCCGCCGTCCCACAATCCGAAGACGGCGCGCAGACCTTCGATTCTTACGGCAAAGACATGATTGATTTGAGCCACCGCCTCAACCCGGCCATCTTCCATCCGCGTTCGTTCCCGACTTCGCTTCCGCCCGCATCTGACTTCGGCGGGACAAGTCGCTACGACGCACAAGGCATTCCGGCTAAATCGTTCCCCCGTCGTAACGGCGCTGTGCGAGCGCCGGCTTTTGCAGACGACCGGCATCATTTTCTTTGATTGTCTCGAATTCCTCCTTCGCAACAATCAGGAATGCGGCAGCTTGGAATTGCTGTTTATTCGTCATTTTCGAGCCAGTTGATAATCTGGTTATATTGTTCAGCGGTTGAAATGTCTTCACCATTAACAACAAGAGTGCCGCCGGATATAAATTGAAACGCCGGGACGCTCTGAACAAATTGCACCGATCCATCTCTAAACAAACAGTTGAAACCCTGGCTGGGATAATGGGCAAACGTGTCCGGGCTGTATGCTCCAATGCCACCGCCCAGATAGTCACTTCCAAAGAGAGGATTGCCGCCGCCACCGGGTTCGATCCAGATGCTGCTCGTTTTGGGGAATGCCCGATGATTGTCGCCATTGGTTGCATCCATCATGCGTGGATTGTATAGCATGGTGTCGCGAATCCGGGGTGAACCCATGCTGCCGTTGTCCGTGCTCATAAATGCCGGGTTTGAATATTTGATGGGATTAAACGGCGAATTCAGCGGAAAACTGGGACACCAAAGGACTCTACCGTCGCCTATTCCATGGGTCGCATATAAATAGCCAAGGTTGTCAAAGACACCGACGCGAATGCCCTGCCCGATCAGGACGTTGACTCCGTAGAACGTCTGGTCGGGTGAAAGAACGAAATATGTGTAAAACTCGCCTCGGAGATGATTGAAGTCACCCGTGCCCCAATGAGTCGTGTCCGGCGGGAAATAATCGTTGTTGTCGTTTGCGTAGACGTTGCAGGCCACGAAAATCTGGTGAAAGTTGCTCTGGCACTGCGTCAGCTTTGCCTTCCGCTTGGCCGCCGCCAGTGCCGGCAGAAGCAGCGCGGCTAGAATGGCAATGATGGTAACAACCACGAGCAGTTCGATGAGGGTAAAGCCGCTTGCACGGGAAAAACCACGTGCAGCAGCCCATTTATGATTTGGAGCAACGCAGTTCACAGAATTTAGGTTAAGTTCATTTTATTCAATTTTCAAGACTGTGCATTCAATGAACCGGGCGGGAGACACAGTCGAGCAGTTCGACCATCGCGGATTTGCAGGATGCGGTGTTCCCCGCGCAGTGAAACAATCCTTGAACGGGCGAGAAACCGCCCGCCCTACCGATTCAATTCGTAATTCAGAATCGAAAGGCAATAAACCGCCGCGGTCTCGACGCGCAGAACCAGTTTGCCGAGTGAAATCGGTTGCGCGCCGGAATTTTGAATTGCCTTCAATTCTTCCAGGGTAAAATCGCCTTCCGGCCCGATCCACACGGCGGCGCTTTGCGGACGGCGCCCGTGTTTGGTCTGGAATTCCTCAAAACATTCGCGCGGATGGCGGCGTTCGGCCTGCAATGAGCCGACGAGCGACAATTCAATTCTTTCCGGGCGCGCGAGGAATTGCCCAATCGTCACCGGCATTTCAATTTTTGGCAGCCACAGCGCCCCGCATTGTTTGATGGCTTCAATCGCCACGTGCTGCCACTTCTCGCGCTTGTCGGCTGCGGCTTCGGCATCGAGGTGCGTTGCGACGCGCTCCGTCAGCAGCGGCACGATGCGGCGCGCCCCCAGCTCAACGGCTTTCTGGATGATGTCCTCGATGATTTTTCCCTTGGGCACGGCCACGAGCAGCGTGACGGGGCAAGGCGGGGATGCCGTGAAGTTTTTTAGCGACACGGAAAGCGTGACGGCATCGCGCAAGCAATTGTCAACGGTGCAAAGGAATTCATTCCCGATGCCGTCCAGAACAGCGACCATCTCGCCGTATTTCACACGCAGGACGCGCAGCGCGTGGTGCGCCTCACGTCCGTCCAGCCGCAGAGCGGCCCCGGCGCAACTTTCGGGCGGCAGATAAAAGCGGTGCATTTGTTGAATTGTAGGAGACGACGTGATGAGTCTCACTCTTTTTCCGTGGGTCAACTCGGAGACCCGCTGCCTCGTCTCCTGCATAAATTCACCGGAACAAATTTTTTGCTTTTTCGAAAAATCCCTTTGAAATCGGATTCACGTCATTGTCGCACAGCGCGGCGAATTCCTGCAACTTGGCTTTTTGCTCGTGGTTCAACCGGGTCGGCACCTCGACCTGGACGCGCACGTGCAAATCGCCGTGACCGTGGTCCTGCAGGTTTTTCACGCCCTTGCCTTTGACGCGGAACGTCGAATGCGATTGAGTGCCGGCGGGGATTTTGATCACCGCCCTGCCCTCCAGTGTCGGCACCTCGATTTCCGCACCGAGCGTCGCCTGGACAAAACTCACCGGCACTTCGCAAAGCAAATCGTCGCCATCGCGCTGGAAAATTTCGTGCGCCTTGATGTGCAGCAACACGTAAAGGTCGCCCGACGGCCCGCCGCGGAACCCGGCCTCGCCGTTGCCGGACGAACGCAGGCGTGAGCCGCCATCCACGCCCGGCGGGATGCGCAGCGTGATTTTTGAGGTGCGCTGGCGCTTGCCCTCGCCGTGGCACGATTTGCACGGCTTTTCCAAAATGTGTCCCGCGCCCCGGCATTGCGGACACGTTTGCGCGATGCTGAAGATGCCGCGCGACATCAACACCTGTCCGCGTCCGCCGCAGGTCGCGCACGTTTTCATTTTCGAACCGTGCTCCATGCCGGAACCGTCGCAGGCGTCGCATTTGTCGGGCTTGGTGACGGAAATTTCCTTTTCGCAGCCCAGCGCGGCCTCTTCGAGCGTGATTTCCAGATCGTAACGCAAATCGTCGCCGCGCTGCGGAGCCGATGGATCGTGGCCGCCGCCGAAGAAACTTTCAAAAATGCTCCCGCCGCCCGCGCCGAAGACCTCGCGGAAAATGTCGAACGGATCGTGGAAATTGCCCGCGCCGCCAAAACCGCCGCGACCGGCGCGCTGGCGCGGGTCGAACGCGGCGTGGCCGTATTGATCGTAGGCGGCGCGCTTTTGCGGGTCGCTCAACGCCTCGTAAGCCTCGCCAAGTTCCTTGAATTTTTCCTCGGCGTGCTTGTCGCCCGGATTTTTGTCCGGGTGAAATTTCACGGCCAGCTTGCGGTAGGCCTTCTTGATTTCATCGGCGTCGGCTTCCCGGTTCACGCCGAGGATTTCGTAATAATCACGCTTAACCATTGATGATCTCGTGTTGCGAATCCTGAATTATGGATTGGTTGCGGGCTTTTTGGCGACAATCACAGTGGCCGGGCGCAGCAGCCGTTCGCGCAGCTTGTAACCTTTGCGTAATTGTTGAATGACGTGATCTTCGGGAATTTCCGAAGTCTCCTGCTGCGAAACAGCCTCGTGCACCGCCGGGTCAAACGGTTTGCCGGCGGCGTCAATTTCCTCAAGGCCGGTTTCAGCCAGAACTGTTTTCAATTGCTGTTGAATCATGGCGACGCCGGCTTGTAACGAGGCAAGCTTGTCACCTTCCGCCGTTGCTTTGCTTTGGCGCGACGAGTGCGCGGTTTGCGCGGCGGCCTGCGCCATTTCTATATGGTCAAGCACGGGCAGCAGTTTTTGAACCAGGACGGCTGCGGCGGATTGCGCCGTTTCGATGCGCTCCCGCGCGGCCCGTTTTTTGAAATTCTCGAAATCAGCGGTCGTCCGCAACAGCCGGTCCCAGTTTTCGTCGGCCCGGTCTGCGCGCGCCTTGAGTTCCTCAATCTGTTGAGGAGTCAACGGCACAACGGCAACCGGTTCGGACGCGGCAGTTGCAATTGGCGCGGCGCTGTCAGTTCTGTTGGTGTTGGACTCGGCTTTTTTCATGTTGTCGTGTTGGCGCAAATCAGCGCGAGCCGTCAAGGTAGACGATATTTCGGCGACCGGCAACCCGGATGAACCGGCGGGTTACTTCGGCGAAACGACTTTTTGGAATTCCGGCAGGCCGCGCAACGCGTCGAAGCGCGGGTCGGAGCGGTTGGTGGCGGCCAGATTGCTGGCCCTGGGATCGCGCTGGAGGCGTTTGGCGCTCAAATCCATGGCGATGCGCAAATTGTCAAATGCTTCGCTATTTTTCCCCAACACGGCTTCGAGCGCGGAAAGGTCGTAATACGCCTCCGGCCGGATTGGTTCGGGCGAGAGGGTGACAAGTTTTTGGAGCGCGGCCTCGAGTTTGTTCAGATAGCCATAGCCCATTTTGCTGTAGGTCTGGGCAATGGCGGCCACTTCATTGTAGGAAATCGCCGAATTGGTGAGCGCCTGATCGAACAGGACGATGGCATCGTTGGTTCGCTGCATTTGAAAGTAGGCGCTGCCGAGCATCAGCAGGTTTTGAACATTGGTGGGATGCTCGCGCGCCTCGGTTTCTATTTGTCGCAACTGGGAGGTCGCCTGGGTGTTATTGGCGATCTGCTTTTGGATTTGTTCAATTTGATCAATCAGGCCGATGATCTGGCCGTTGTAGGGATCGAGTTTCTGACATGTCTTGGCGACGATGAGCGCATCGTCGAAACGCTGGAACTGAAAGAGGAAATTGACATACCGGATGACCGCTTCCGGGCTGTATGGACAGAACGCAAATGATTGTTTGAAGGCGAAGTCGCACTCGCGGCGCAACTGCTCGACTTCCACGTCGCTCTTAGGACGGTAACGCAGGTATTGCGGATCGGGCGGCGGATTGGGAAACAGCAGCCGGAGCCGCCAGGCATACACGCCGGCCTGTGAACTGCGCAGCTTGGAGAACGCCTTTTGCGCGTCGTCGTCGCGGATGAATTTCCGGTCGCCCGTGAAGCCGCTGCGATCGTTGCGGAGATAAACCTTTTCCACCCAGTCGGCGATTTGCTGGACGCTGGTATCATAGGTGATCCAGTTGCCAATCGTTCGCTCGGTGTATTTGCTCCAGAATTCATGGTCCCGCTTAAACACATCATCGGGCAGCGTCTCGATGGGGTTGCGGTTGATCTTCATGATGATGCCGAAGGGCGTCTCGTAGGGATACATCCATTCGAGCGGGAAACTTTCCTCGATGTAAAATTCGTTCGTCGGATTCTGGTCGAAAATGACCTTGCACAGCAGGCCGTTGATCATCATGACGGCGACCTGTCCGGACACCTGCACCCGGCCGCTCGCCGGATCCACTTGCACATCCTCGCCCGGTTGGAGCCGGCCCTCGGCCTGGCGTTTCTGAACGTCCCGCGTGTATTCCTCGAAACTACGCGCCGAATCCACCGGCGACGGTATGTAAATTTCCTTGGGCGGATAGACGCCCTCGGCACGACGGCGGTCTTCGACATGTTTGCCAAATTTGGTGAACGGTTCGTCAAGGATGCGATACGCGGCTTTTGAAATGCCATCAACGAACCCGGTAGCATGCCGGAAAAGAACCTGGTAATAAATGACGCCGAAGATGACGACCCAGACGGAGCCGATGATTATGGCGCTGCGGTTCCGCCGTGGATTGACTCGAATAAAATCCGTTAAAATCCACAACGCGCACAAGAGAAGTCCCCCGGCTATAAACGACAGCCCATATAGCGCCAGAAATTCACTGAAAAAGGGCGGGTCCACTTGCGCGCTTCGAAAGTATTGCGCGCGGAGATAATCCAGATATGTGCCGTCAGCCAAAGCGTTCTGCGTGATAAGATAAACGTCGCGGCGGTCGAAGTTCGGGTCCATCGGCTTGTCCTTCGCCGGAACAAAACTTTCGCAGAAAATCATGTAGGTCGGACAGAACCGGCCGGGGTCGGTGCCGCCAAAAAGAATCGTGTTGCGATCCATCTCCGGATAAACCAGATTGCCGTTCGGCCCTTTCATCATTTGTTCGCGCAGCTTGGCGTCGTAGCTGAATTTCCCATCCGGCCCGACAAACGGCGGCGTGAACATGTCATGCCCGAACCAGTAACCGAACCAGTGGTTGCGCTGCTCGCCCTTCGCCCAGTGGCTCAAACCCGAACAAACCGGCGTCAGAATAAACAACCCCAGCATGATGATCATCGGCGCGCGGCTGCGATAAATCACCAGACCGCCGATGAAGGCCACGACAATCCCCAGGTTCAACAACGCCCCCCAAACCGGCAGGCTGTATTGGTGCGGGGCAAAAATCCGCGGCAACGCTCCATAGACTTGCTGCAGGCCCAAACGATCTTCCCCGGAAAAAGCCAGAAACATTGAAAAGGCCACGAAAAGAAGCGCCGCGCCGGCGAACATCCAAGCCAGGGAATTGTCATCCGGCGAGTCCTTGGCTTTCTTGATGAACCAATGCGCGGCTACGGCGGCAAAGACAAAAGCCGCGACCATGCCCAAAAACAAGAAAAGGGTTTTCTGATAAGTCATCAACCCAACACCGCCGTAAAAGGTGGTGCCGACGCCATCGTAAAGGACAACGACGGCAGGCAGGAGCATGATCGCCCCCAGCATGAGGCCGGCGGACCGGAAACTGCGATAATGCGTCGCCATGTAAGCCAAGAGCAACGCCAGCCCGTAACCAATCATGATGGCAACCAGTGCATGCGAAGCGGTGAAAAACACCTTGTTTTCATCCGCCGATTGCCGGTCGGGCGTCGTGTTCATCACGACGGTCAATAAAATGCCGACGCAAAGATAAATCGCCGCCAGACCAATAATCCAGGCGCGTTCGCGCTTTTGCATTTTGAGGATGAACAAAAATGGCATCAGGGCGATGAACAGGTTGCCCCAACCGAACGAATTGGCCACGCCACTGACCTGCATCCCCAATTGCATGAGGAACCGCATCTTTTCGTGGAGAATGTCCGTTGGGTGCGCCTGTTCATACTGGCCGCGCGACAAGGCGTGAAAGAATCCTTCCACCGTGCGGGGATAACCCCATTGCATCGGCGGGTCGGTCATGCCGGAAACGGGTTCATAAAAATAAAACGCCACGCCTAAACAAAAGAAAACAAGGGCGAGGATCACGACTTTCGTTTCCGTGCCCAGCGCCTTGGTCTTGGCGGTCAGCCAGACGCAGGCGGCAATCGAACTGATGCCGACCACATGGAAAATTGCGATGAACACCGGGTCAAGGTTGGCAAGAGCCGGCAATTTACCAGCATTCATCGCAAATAAGCAACCTAGGTAAATAACGCTGTTCCCCAAAAACAAATCACGTCCAATCCTTATCGAAGTCATGGCCACGACAACTTCAATGCCCATCGCCGCCACGAGCATCGTCTGGTGAATCGTGATGCACAGGCCGAAGAAAAACATCGCGATGTAGAGATAACGCCGCTGGTGCGGCGCATAAATCCACCGCATCAGGCACGCCGCCACCAGCATCAGCCACGGCACGTCGAACAGCGAAATGCGGTTGATGGCCACCGATTCCTTCCACATGAAATTGTCGAAACCCAGCAGCAGTCCCGCCGTGATGCCGCAAACAACGCAGATGGCGCCCTCCCATTTGCGGTTCATCTCCTTCAACTCCACGATGCCCTCGATGAGCATGCTGCTCCCGCGCGAAACCATGAGGGCCACCAGCCCGCACGCCATCGCTGCCGCGAACGATTCGCCCACCTCCACGCGCCACGTCACGCTGCCAAACGGCACGATCACCGTCCAAAGCCACGAATAGATTGCCCAGAACGGATAACCCGGCGGATGCGGGATGCCCGCGTAAAACGACGCCGTGCACAACTCGCCGGAATCCTCCAGCGTCAGGTCCGGCGCCAGCGTGAGCAGATATGCCGTCCATATCGCCGCGAAACTGACAATCAACGCCAGCCAGTCTATCCCTCGGAACAGCGGCGTGACTTTTACGGGCGCAGGGACTGGAGCGGACGCCGGCTTGGCTGCCGGCATTTTCCCTTTGTTCGGTTTCGGTTTTTCCATCGGCTGCTAATTAGTTTGATTGCGGATTGGCGTAAAACTCAAAGTAGAACCCGAACCGCTGCGGTTGGTCAAATCAAATGTGAAGGCGGATGGACTGTTTTGATCGGACTGGCGGCTCGTTGCATATACCGCGTAGCTTTGGTTGCTGATCATGGCCATGATGGATGGCTGCCGGTGGACGCCGGTGGGGATGGCGTTTTCAGAATTCAGGACCAGCATCGTCAGCAGCGCGCAGGCCGTGGCCGGCGTCAGCCAACCCGCAACCCGGATCATGCGCGGCACGCTCGCGACGTGCGCCAGAAACAGGCGCCACTTAAGCGTCGCCGACGCCCGGCGCGGACGCCAGGAACGCAACCGGGTCTCCAGTGATTTCATCTCGTTCTCGTTCATAAACAGCTCCTTCCAGTTGGAGTTTGATTTTCTGCAAACCATAGCGGTAACGGCCCGCCGCCGTGTTCGGCGAAATGCCCAGCAGCCCGCCGATTTCCTCGAATGTGAACCGGTGCCAGATTTTCAGCACAATCACCTCGCGCTGTTCCACCGGCAGTTGGGCCAGGCAATCCATCGCCGCGCGCTCGGCCGCGCTTTCCCCCGGCGATTTCTCGAACCAGCGCAGGGATTCCAGTTCCCGCGTCAGCCGCCGCCACAACGAGCGGCGATGATTCAGCGCGCGGTTCCGGAAACTGCGCACGCAATAATGTTCCGGCTCCAGAGGCACCTTGCCAGGTGGTGGCACCACCATTTGCATCAGCGCCAGGAACGTTTCCTGCAAAACGTCCTCCGCCTCGCCATGCGTCAGGCCCAGCGCGCGGCCATAAAGAACCAATTCCGCCGCTTTCGCCTCATACAGCGTCTCGCACCAGGTAAATTGTTCACGACCAATCACGGTTTCACAGGATAGACACCATAACCGGGGAATTTGTATAAAATATTTTGAAATCGCGCCGACTTTGAACCGGGAAACGCCTGCCCGCACCGGTTATCCCCTGCAAGCACCGTAGGTGCGAAATCTTTGTAGTCGCACAGATCCATTTCCGCAAGGCTCCGTTCAGGAGCGACATCGTCGCAAGATGCCGCCCCGCCGGGGCTTGAATTTTGTTTGGGTTGTGATTCTACAAATATGCCGCGCCTACGGCGCTGGAAATTGGAAAACCAATTTTCAGTGGACAACTCGCTTTAAAAGGAACAAGGTCGAACCCATGAAAGCCAGACGAAACCTCATTCAAATCTGGCTGCTATGTGCGGCGATGGTGCAAGCGGTCACCAGCGGAGCGCAACCGGTGACCAAGATTGCCGCAGGAGGATACCACAGCCTGTTTCTCAAGAGCGACGGCAGCTTATGGGCTATGGGCTTCAATAACTTCGGCCAGTTGGGCGATGGCACTTACAACAACACCAACCGACCCGAGCAAATCGTGGCCAGCAATGTCACGGCCATTGCTGCAGGACTCCACCACAGTCTGTTTCTCAAGAGTGACGGCAGTCTATGGGCCATAGGTCTTAATGACTCTGGCCAATTGGGCGACGGCACCTACAACAACGCCAACCGGCCCGAACAGATTGTATCCGGCGGTGTCACAATGATTGCCGCAGGGGGATACTATAGCCTGTTTCTTAAGAGCGACGGCAGTTTGTGGGCCATGGGCCATAACTCTAATGGCCAATTGGGTGACGGCACTTTCACCAAAAACAACCGTCCCGAGCAGATTGTGGCCAGCAACGTCACGGCGATTGTTGGAGGAGGCTTCCACAGTATGTTTCTCAAGAGCGATGGCAGTCTGTGGGCGATGGGCAACAATCTTGTTGGCCAGTTGGGCGATGGCACTCACAACAACACCAACCGACCCGAGGAGATTGTAGCCAGCAATGTCACTGCGATTACCGCAGGACACATGCATAGCCTGTTTCTCAAGGGCAACGGCAGTCTGTGGGCCATGGGCACCAACGGCTTTGGCCAGTTGGGCGACGGCACTTACAACAACACCAACGGACCCGAGCAGATAGTGGCCAGCAACGTGATGGCGATTGCCGCAGAAGGCCAAAGTGACCACAGCCTGTTTCTCAAGAGCGCCGGCAGTCTGTGGGCCATGGGCTTGAACTCGAAAGGCCAGTTGGGCGATGGCACTTTCGGCAATACCAACAAGCCCGAGTGGATCGTAGCCAGCAACGTCACGGCGATTGCTGGAGGAGGAGGCCACAGTCTGTTTCTCAAGAGCGACGGCAGTCTGTGGGCCATGGGTGACAACCAGTTCGGCCAATTGGGCGACGGCACTTACAACCAGACCAACCGCCCTGAGCAGATAGTTTCACCTTTGGTTTACGATCGAATTTACTACCAGCTTTCCAGCGGCACGAATATGCAATTGTCCTTTCTTGGCATGGCCACAACGAATTATGCGCTGGACCGTTCACGCAGCCTGTCATCTCCCAACTGGATTCCGCAGACGACTAATCCCGCCAACTCAATCGGGGTGGTCTTGTTCACCAACAAGCCGGACACCACCACGAACAATTTCTGGCGCATCCGCTCCGTGCAGTAGGAGATGGTAGGGACAGCGCGCTGCGCTGTCCGGACGCCGCAGCGCGGCGTCCCTGCCCAAGGTTAGAGCCGACTCACGTCGGCTGCTACATCCTTCGGCGCGTCCGTTCCGCGTCGTATTCCTCCATCGCAGCCTTTCGTCTTGAGTCCAACCCGCTGTGCGGGATACTTGGCACATGAACCGACGTCATTTCATCAAGCTCGGTGTCGTGGGCACCGGCGCGGCGCTGGCCGGCGTGGAAGCCGTGTCCGGCCAAAACCTCCCGGCTGCATCCAAACCCTCCACCATGGTGGCCATGCCCATCAGCGTGGCCCCGCTCGCGAAGGGAGATCTGGACGCGATGTTCGCTGACATGCGGGAGCGCGCCGGTGTGAACGCGTTGTTCCCCTTCATCTATTCCCACGAACCGCATCGCGCCGGGTTGGTGCAGGAGGGCGGTCGTGTTGGTGACTTTCACGGCGGCAATTACGCGCGGCCACATCTTCAATTTTACAAGGACACGCCGCTGACCTTGGCGGACATGACCGCGCCGGAATTTGGCGGCGCGGATGTTTTGGAGCGTGTTATTCCGGTCGCAAAGAAGCACGGCATCCGCACATTTCCCTTTTTGCTGGAGGACAACACGCTGCCCGCGCTCGTGCCGCACTGGCAGGGGCTTTACGAGGTGGACCATCATGGCCGTCCGACGACCGGACATCCGGGCGGGCCATGTTTCAACAATCCCTACTACCAGAATTTCACGCTGGGGCTGGTGGAGGATTACGCGCGCTCCTACTACATCGGCGGGATCATGTGGGGTTCGGAGCGCCAGGGCGGATTGCTCAACACGCTTGGCATTTCGCAGAGCAGCGGCCAGGATCCCGGCCGCACGACGTGCTTCTGCGAATTCTGCCTGAAGAAAGGACGCGACCGCGGTATTGACGTGGAGCGCGCCCGCCGCGGATTCGACGAGGTGGAAAACTATGTGCGCGCCTGCCGTGCCGGGCAGCGTCCGCGCGACGGTTACTTCAGCACGTTCTGGCGGTTGCTCCTGAATTATCCCGAAGTGCTGGCGTGGGAAAATCTCTGGGCCGGCAGCCGGCACGAATTTCAGGCGGCGATTTACCGCAAGGTGAAGTCCGTCAACCCCGCCTTGCAGGTGGGCTGGCATGCCTGGCAGAACATTTCGTTCAGCCCATTCCAGCGCGCCGAGGAGAACAACGCCGACGTGGCCGGGTTCTCGGATTTCATCCGGCCCGCGCTCTACAACAATGTCGCCGGTGGCCGGTTCGTAACTTTTGTCAGGGGCGCGCGCAACCCGGTCTTTGGCGATCTGCCGCCCGAGCTGACGCTGGACATGCTGTATCGGGAATTAAATTACGACGGCGAGGCGCCATACGACAAGCTGGCCGCGACGGGATTCTCGGCGGATTACGTGGAGCGCGAAACGCGCCGCGCGGTGGAGAGCTTGTCCGGGCATCCGGTGCAAATCTGGCCGGGCGTGGACATTGATGTGCCGGTGAGCGCGGGCGAAAGCCATTGCACGCCGGAGAGCGTCGGGCGGGCGGTGAAGGCGGCGTTCAAAGGCGGCGCGCAGGGCATCATTCTTTCGCGCAATTACACGGAGATGAAGCCGGAAAACCTGTCCGGCGCAGGTGCTGCACTGAAGGAACTGGGAATAATTTAGAGAACCTGCTCAAAATTGAGATGCACCCGTATTGGTGGCAACTCTTTTTTGCTTCAAGGCAGGCAATAATTCCGGCAGGATACGCCGGAGTTTCAGGAGCCAATGTATTTCAAAAAGAAAATCGTGGTGGTGATGCCCGCTTACAACGCGGCGCAGACCGTCATCAAAACCGTGGAGGAAGTCCACGAACAGGGCATCGTGGATGAAATCATCCTGGTGGACGACCGCAGCAGGGACAACACGGTGGCGGTGGCGTCATCGTTGCCCGGCGTGTGCGTCCACGTGCATGAGCGCAACACCGGTTACGGGGGCAACCAGAAAACGTGCTACCGGCTGGCCCTCGAAGCCGGCGCGGACATCGTCATCATGCTGCATCCGGATTATCAATACACGCCCAAGCTGATTCCGGCGATGGCGTCCATCATCGCCAACGGGCTGCATCCGTGCGTGCTGGGCAGCCGCATTCTGGGCAATTACTCGCTCCAGGGCGGGATGCCGGTGTGGAAATATGTGGCGAACCGGTTTTTGACGGCGGCGGAAAATCTGCTGTTGGGCGCGAAATTGTCGGAATACCACACGGGCTACCGGGCGTTCTCGCGGGAGATTCTGGAGACGCTGGACCTGTCAAAAAATTCGGACGACTTTGTCTTTGACAACCAGATGCTGGCGCAGATTTTGTGGCACGGGTTCACGATTGGCGAGGTGAGCTGCCCGACGAAGTATTTCAAGGAGGCGTCGTCCATCAATTTTCGGCGCAGCGTGAAATACGGCTTCGGCTGCCTGAACGTCGGGCTGAAGTTCCGCCTGGCGAAATGGGGGCTTGCGCAATCAGAACTGTTTCCAGGACCCAAGACCCCGGAGCCGGGACCCTAAATCCGAAATTACTTCAAGCGGCCGAGCGCGACGGCGAGGCGCGATTTCTTGCGGTTGGCGGTCGCGCGGGCGACGACCTTGGATTTGACGGCCTTGTCGTAGGCGGAATGGACACCGGGCAGCGCCTTGGCCGCCTCGTCCTTTTTGCCGGCGGCGAGCAGCGCGCGGTAATCCTTTTCCATGCCGCGCAGTCTGGATTTGACGCTGCGATTGTGCTGATGCTTGCGCTCATTGCCGCGCATGCGGCGTTCGGCTGACTTGGTGTTCGGCATAAATTAATTTTTAGTTTCGCTTAAAAGGTCGGGCAGTTTGGACGAACGCGCGCAAATGTCAACGGCGAAAGCCGCTCATCGGCGCTTTACTTTGACGGCGTTTCGGCGTTTGATAGTTTCCTGGCGATGATGGCTGGCATGAGCCGGATTGGGGTTATGGAATGAACAGACCACTGCACATTTTGCATTTGGAAGACGAACCGGATTTTGCCGAGTTGGTCCGGTCCCTGTTCGCGCAGGACCAGCTCGACGCCGAGATAAAATTCGTCGGCGACCGGGCGTCGTATAAACAGCAACTGGAGGCGGGGCCATTCGACGTCATCATCTCGGATTATCACCTGCCGTCGTTCACCGGCTTGGAGGCGATGGCGATGGCCAGAAAACGGTGTCCCCAGACGCCGTTCATCCTGGTATCGGGCACGATTGGGGAGCAGGCGGCGATTGACAGCCTCAAGGCGGGCGCGACGGATTACATCCTCAAGCAACAGCCGGAACTGCTGC
>Ga0265337_1000418_pt1 | contig 22706 bp, 33 predicted proteins | sample 42122metaG_FD_192441 | JGI IMG/M metagenome (GOLD analysis project Ga0265337, IMG submission 192441) | Rhizosphere microbial communities from Carex aquatilis grown in University of Washington, Seatle, WA, United States - 4-21-22 metaG | ecosystem: Host-associated > Plants > Roots > Rhizosphere >... | reverse complement strand
GGCCTTGGTCGTATGGTGCATCAGCACCCAGATAGGCGTCAGCATATTGTCCAAACGTGTTCTGGCCCTGCATTTTTGGCTGGGTCAGGAACGATTGATTATATGAGAGCAGGCCACCCTTTGTGCCGTCGCCGTATAGCAGTTCCTGCATGCCCGGGTTCAGGTTACTTTGCGACGTGCTGGTCTGAGCCTGCCCTGATTTGCTGGCTGAATATACGGCGGCACCAGCCCCAACAACTGAGGCGATTGCCGGTAGTGCGGCTGCTATTGGCATAGCCATTCCTTTCTTGTGATGCCGAGCATCGTTTGATCAATCAGTGCGCCGTTTTTGAAATAACTTTCACGATTCACGCCTTCTATTTTCATTCCATTTGCAAGTGCAAAGCGCAGAGCTTTTTTGTTATTCGCAGGAACATTGGTTATTATTTTTTTGCATTCAATGACCTGAAACAGGTACCTTAAAAGCAGTTGCGCTGACTCGCTTGCCTTCTGGCCCCAAATTCTTGGTAATAAACTTGTATGCATTTCGTAGCAAGACTGGTTATGCGGATGAACCATAAACACGCCTGCTGGTTCATCTTCATCAATCACCAACAGCCAATAAATCGCATCAACATCAACCGGATTTATTTCTACCATTCCATCCTCGTGGATATGCGGGAGGATGCGCGGATGCATCAATATCCCCCTGACGACCTGCATATCATGAGTGCGCTCGATTTTCATTGGCTGGCGTGCTGTAATACAATGTCTGCTATCTGTTTTAACACCTGAGGATTGTCCTGGGCTTGCGACAATGCCTTTACAAATTGCATAGCCTCAGGTGTTTTTTGTTGCGTTAATTCCGCTATGATTTGCTGCGCCACTTCTGGCGTCGGGCTTTTAGACAACATTGTCGCCATTTGAATAGCCTGCGCTGTATCGCCACCAGCTTGCGGCGCTGCCTGTGGTGCACTTTGCGGCATGGCAGCAGGCATTCCGCCAGCCATACGCCCCAGAAGGCCGCCACCAGTCGGTGCTGCGCTTGCATTAAATAATTCGTTCATATTTATCCCAAAAATATCCAAACAGATGTTGCGCCCTTGAAGTAGTACACGCCGACGCCTGACCCTGGGTTCCACAGCGTGCCATCTGCGTACCTGATGTCACCATCGCGGGGCTTTGTTGGCGCAACAGTGGTTTTATCCAGATGGCCCAGGGATAAGCCCGTGATAGCCGCAGCTATTTTTTGCAGCTCAGAAGTAAAGAAACGCTGCATTTCTGCTGCATCTGTCGGCACTTGCCCAGGTGAATACGAAATTGTATTGTTATTTGCTGTTCTCATACTATTTAATACGTTTCAATACAATTATGAATTACCAAGCACCATTAGTTTCGATATCCAGATCAACTGAATCAAGACGCCATTGGAAAGCCGAGCCTGATGCATACCGATGCGCGATGTACCGGCCACTGGCGAACAGATCAACAGAAACGGTTGTGCCTATCGTGTAAGTGCCAGATACCCATGTAGGCTCATCGTATGGTGTATTCGCATATCCAACACTGACAGTGACTGTTTGCCCAGCATTGCCGGATATACGCGGACGCACGCCCTTTACTGTTTTGATGCTCTCTGGCGTATCAAATGACAGCCCGCGACGCTCCAGGAATGCGGCAGGCAAGCTTCCGTTAAAACTTGCCGATGCGTCCAGCATGTACAGCTTTTGGTCTGTCGATGCCATCAGCACCCGGGCTGTGTCTGGCGTGTAGTCTGGACCATTCCAGAAGGTCAGGTCAGAGTCCCATGAATCTGAATCTTGAGACCACAGCCCGCCCAGGTCATTACTGACAGAGCCATAGTTCGCGTGGTTCAGATTGGGCAGATCACGGAATGACACTGTCTTATCAACAAAGTTGTACACCATCGCCTTATCGCATGAGCTGGCACCGATGGATGGATAGCACAGGAAAATCTCATTCAGGAATGGATTCTTGAACACAAACACCATGCTGCGGTTTGTCACATCGATAGTCTGAAAGAACGAGCGCCGCGTCATCTTATCCAGTACCGATGTGGCCGCTTGGCCATCGTGCACAATCACATCTGATCCAGTGACAACGAAGTGCCAGCCATCAAATTCAACTGCGCAATTCCGGTTGAGCATGCCCGACATGCCCATGATCTTGGAAAACCTGAAAACAGACTGGCCACCAACATAATCCATGCGGTGCGTCGAATTCTCTGTGTAAATGATGAACGAGTCGCGCAACGACAGTCCATCAACTATGGGGCTTGTGGCCTCAGCAAGATCAGTTTCACCAGCATCCTTGGTTGCATCTGTCGCATCCCATGATGATGGGAAGGCGCCAGGGTCTGCTGGGTGTGACCACTTCACAAGGAAAGGCTTGCCTGTACCGGCTGCTGTGACATTGAGCGCCACCAGGAAATTCTTATAGGAACGGAGCGACTTGCAATAGGTTCCTGCAGGCCAGTTCGCCAGGTCAATAAATTTGTTCGCAGTGTTCAGGTCCCATGACATCGGGACTTTGGACGTGTCGCCTACGTTCAGAACTGGCAGGCCAGACAGTAAGGCATGCGTCCACTGATTGACTACGCCAGTGCGTGGTGTTGCGTGCGTAATATCAGTATGGGTTACCACGCCACCGGAATAAGTCACAGCATAGGACTTTGCCGCCGACATATACACCCAGTAGCGGTTGCTTGAGATATTCACAGGCAAGACATACTGCGGCACCACAGAAGGCGAATTGTAGACTTCACCATGCCCATAGAACTGGTAAGCATAGCCATCCAGAAACCGAATGTTACGCGCATCAGTCCAGGCATTGATGGGCAACTCATGTTGCGACAGGTCTTTATTGACCCCGAATTGCCCTACATTTTCAACCTTAACGAGCGCCATATGCACTTAACAACCCGTAGCGGTTGCCCTGTGGTGTTTGCTGTTGCTGCTGACCTTGAAACCGCTGCAGCAGCCCTTGCTGCGGCTGCTGATAGCCTTGCGGCTGCCTTTGCTGATTCCGGTAGGGATTTTGCACCTGGCCACCCCAATTCTGATTTACAGACTGCCCATAAGCAGCTGTTTGCTGGAAAGGCTGCAAATATGGATTCTGTTGTTGTTGCGCCTGTGGCGCTTGATAAGGCGCTTGCTGCTGTTGCTGACCCTGCCATGGCATTGGCTGAACAAATCCAGTATTGCCGGCCCATGGGTTATACGAACCCTGCTCAGTCGTCATTTGCCCTGTGTCTTGATTGATCTGTCCTGGCAAGCGTGGTGCCTCGCCGCGATACGTGTTAATCGGGACAAAACCTGGATTCTTTTCCATGTACTGCTTCAGATGAAACTGTACAGATGCATCGTTTAGGTTCTGGCCTGCGAACGGGTCTTCGCGCTGATAATTGAACCCGTTATCTTGATATCCCATCTTGTTAGCAATGGAATTATCTTGCTGGTATGCCTGCATTGCACCGCCGCGCAATTCTAGCAGCGGGTTGTAGTCTGGGTTTCTTACCCATGAAGTGCCGGTGTTGATGTACTGGTCATTGGTCGGTGTATTGCCTACTGGCTGTTGTGCTGGCTTTGCGACTTGCGCATTACCTGCCACGTTGGGGCCACCAGCGCCGCCGAGGAAATTGGCCGACTGATTTTGGTTCAATCCAAGTAGGCCACCGCCAGCATAGCCAGAGAGCGCACCGGCAACGCTACCAACAACAGCACCGGGCACATCATCACGACGCAGACCAGCCGCCGCAACTTCAGCCGGAGTAGATGCGCCCATGTAATTATTGGTGAATGCGCTGTCGTATGTTGGATCAGTCGCAGGGCGAGTCATTAGATCATTCGTCATGAACTCCGCTTGGGGATCAAGCGGATTGAACCCATATCCACCAGTATTGTATTGATTGGCTGCCATTTGATCCCCCGTTTAAATTAATCTGTCAGACGTGCGCAAATACCGATGTCGTTGCCGCTGGCAGTGATCACCATACCGCTCTTCATAGTGATTGTGGCTGTCCAGAAGCCGCCGCCAAATGTTGTATAAGCGCAGCTAGTTTTCTTGATTGATTTAATGGAAACCTTGCGCAGTGCATTGCTGAAGTACTGAGGTGCCCAATACCAGTCAGCACCCTGCGCACGACTCCCAGTAACGAAGTTATCGAATACTGCATTGAAGTCGGCAGATGTGCCATAGACCCAGTTTTCCACCGTTACGCCATCGGCATATGTGATGGCGATTGTTTTTGTCGCTGGATTTGCATCTACGAGCGCCACATCCAAAGGGCTCACTGATTTCGCCTGGCCCAGCGTGATGTTATTGTAGACAGGCTGATCTGTGACGAACTTGCCATTTTGCGCAAATACCGACGCAGACAGAAAACAAAGTGAAACAAATAAAAGTTTAGTAAATTTCATGATAGTCCTTATGTGAGTGACACTGATTAACCTAAAACTTCCACTACAGTGCCGTTAGGGAAGGTGGTACCTGTGAGCCTATAGCCGCTGAACAACTTGCCGTTCGGCGTGACGGCCAGCGTTTGATTAAACGATGATGCAGATTGCGTTGTGATTGGTAGCGATGCTTTGACATCTGCCACGCCTGTGACTTCATAGCCGCCAGCCTCAACGGTCAATACCCATGCCTCGGTCATGCTTGCCGGAGTCGTCAGCGACATAGCGACTTTTCGGTTATTGATTGAAGTCATGATTAAATTCGTCACAGCGCCAGTCCTGAAAGTGGTTTCGGTGTAAGGCGTTGCAGTCGTGCTTGATACGCTTGCCGTTGCAATCTTGAGTGATGTGCCAGTAACGTATGAATAAATGAACCTGCTGCCATCTTTCAGGCTTGCCAGTGTGATTTCGCTCGGCGTTACTGAACTCATCAATGCGGCTGCCGTGCCAGGTGTGATTACATTGCCAGCCATGTTCTGCACCATGTAGACCAGATTCGTGCTGGCAGTGGTGTAGAGAATAACTGCGGTTGTTGCTGACAATACTGCAATGTTTTGGTAACTATTCGCTGTTGCCGCAACTACTGGGCCAGCCGAGCCGCCCGTTATCGTGGTGCCAGAGACAGTCAAAACTTTAGTGCTCAGGTTGTTTGATGTGTCGTTGTACAAAACCATTGCAGTGGTGCTTGAAATGGTCTGCACATTGGTGAAGTTCACACTGCCAGCATTGAAGTTGAATGCAGCGCCGACAGAGCTGATCGTACTGCCAGAGATATTGATGGTTTTCGATACGCCATTTGCGCCAGAGCCATCTTGGTAGCAGACAATTGCCTGGGTAGATGACAGCGCGCAGATGCTGATAAATGTCGGGTTAGTTGTGGTGTGAAATGACACCTCAGTGCCATATGTTGGCGTAGTGCCGGAAACATCAACAACCAGGCAACGGCCCAACGAGTTCGTACTGTCAGAATACGCCATGACAAATTTATTATTGCCAAGCGAAGCAACAGCCATACGGCCCTGGGCGGCATTGATCGCCTTTGCAGCAACTTGAACAGCAGAGCCAGCATACATCTGGCGCAAGCCCATGCCATCGTATGACAGATTATGGGCCTTCCATGTGCCTGTGGCTGTGCTTGCGTCTTCCAATGTCGTGCCAGCGGCTTGCCAGCCTTCGACAATCGCGATGGTGTCTACTGAGCCATTTGTCACGATGCGTACAGGATAATCGCCGCGATTGATCGCTATCAATGTCTGCGAACCCTTGCTGGTCGTCATTGTCGTGGCGTCAGGCAAAATTATCTTAAAGCCTGGGCCAGTTGGATAGACGACTTGCACACGGTTACTTGTTGCAGTCAGCGTCAAATCAGACGACATAGGATTAGTTGTGGACGCGCCACCATTGACGGTGATATTGCCCCACTCAGCAACGCCTACAGTTGTCTTGCCACTGATTGGAACCATGCCGACAGTCAATGCGCTTTGCCCAGGCAATGCGGCTGTCATGGCCACGCCATCAACATAGGTTTTGTTTGCTGCGTTTGAGCCGGTTGATGGCGTTGCGGTATTCAGCGTCGCGGCAGTGAAATCGTGCGTACCTGCGTAAGTCTCGCCAGCCTTATTGGCCTTGGCGGTCATGCTTGGGCCAGTCAAGCTGCCAGACACTGATAAGTCACCCGTAAGCGTCCAGTTTCCTGTAATAGACCAATTGCCCGTAATGACCTGGTTGCCGGTTCGTAGAAGTTGCTCACTGCCAGCGATAATGACAAAGTTTGTGCCGTCATAGCACAGTAGCAAAGGCTGATTTGCGACGATATCGCCCGTAGTAGGGTCGGCACCGAGCAAGGTTTTTACGTTTTTAGCACCCAAAGCCGAGACATTCACAGTCAACGCGCCTGTGCCGGCATTCACGGGACGATAAAGCAGCAGCAGCCCGGTTGTGTAGGCAATCAGCGCTGTTGCTGGATTGAGAACGTGTGCATCCGCAGTGCCTGTCTCTGTGGCAGTAATAATTACCGCGCCGGTAAAGCCAGCAAAACACTCCTTCAATACCGCTTTCAGCATGCGAATATGATCATCGCCCTGGCTCTTTGGATCGCTGGCCGTAGGATTCGTGATCGTCAGGTCATTGATATAGTTTGCTGTTTCCAGTGCCATTATTTTGCCCTCACGCACATGGTTGAGCCTGAATACCAGTCTATGGAATTAATGGCATCCACACTGTTTAGATACAGCTTTTCAAACGTCGGAATGCGTGCGTCATTCATGATGAAAGGCTGGGCTGCACATAAAGCTGCGTACAGGTACACGTTTGGAAAAGCTGCCAACAGCCAGTTGCTGGTGTTTGTGCCAGACAGTGACGGTATCTTTTGTTTGTATGTCAGCTCAATCGAATAAGCAGTGTCAGGTATCGGCGCAAGCTGTATCTGCGAGCCAATGACAGTAAAGGTTGTGGGCTTGCCTACCTGCGCCGTTGGAAACTCTGCTGTGATTTCATCCGGCGCCGCATAGCGAAGCACATAAACAGGATCAGTCACCAGCAACAGCCTGCGCATTTCCAGCATGTCAGAAGGTAGCGTGACGTATGCATTGCTGATTGTTGCAGTCAGATTGGTGCGAACATCCATGGGGCGGGCACTGATATCCGCCGACATTTTGCCCTCAGCCAAACTAATAAAGTCAGGCACAAAGGCTGTCAGATCGGTGCGATGCAACCAGCTTGAAACTGCAGTCTGTAGACTGGCGTAATCGGTGATCGCGCTCATACCCGTCCACCCCATACGCGAAACGCAGACAGGGCCGGATCAGCCAGCATGCTCTTCACATGTACCGCTTCCGCCATGAACTCCTGAAAGCTGATGCCTTTGTCATTCAGATATTTCTCTACAATCACCATAGGAAAAGATGCTGCATGCCGCATTTCTGAGGTGCCATGTATGCCTTCTTTGTGCAAAGCCTGGGTATGCTCAGCGATGGCCGTGCAGTCCTGCACGCGCTCAAACGTGACATCGCCGCCTTCGACATGAATATTGGTCGTGACTGCCATTACATATTCTCCAGCGGGGAGACCTGCACCACGCCTGCAGCAGATACCTGTATTGCTGCTATCTTTGTGTTGCCGTTCACGCTGAGGATTACAGCGTCACCTGGCTGGACTTGAAGATCAGTTGTTACTGCAGTTGGCGTACCAGAAGCCGCCAAACGCACACAAGCTGCAGCGGTAGCAGCCACACGGATAAAGCGCGGCAACTCACCGGTTGACATGTTCGGTATTGTTGCGCTGGCAGACGTGCCGGATGTGGCAATTGAAATGCCAGTGGTTGAGCCTTGGCTTGATACGGTTATTGCACCATCCATGAAATTCTCCTGCGCTTCTCAGCGTTTAATTAAATGGCGGGACTTTCACCCGCCTGTTTTTAGATCACGTAGTAGTGGATATACACGAAGCCAACTAGGCCAGCTGTAGTCGCAGAGCCTGTGCCGGTCACATACTGCGAAGTCGTCATTTTCTGCACGAACTTGCCATTTGTAGAACCGTCGACATGGTTATCAACTACCTTCTCAGTGCCGCCTAGCGCATAGGTATCGATCAAGTTTGCGCTTGATGTGGTACCGTTTGCTGCCACCCCGAACGAGCCATTGGCCGCGCCTGTTGATTTGGTTGTGATATCGATCTGGAAGCGCTCAATGATGATGGAACTATTCTCAGGATTAGCCCATGAGAAAAGCGCACCACCAGTGGTAGCCGCAACACCAGCAATAGCGATCTTTGCTATCTTGGCGCTGCGATAGTTCTGTACGCCGCCACCAAACGAGGCCACTGCAGCCCCGTTGGCATCCTGCAAATCCGCACCACCATCTGGACGCTGTATTAAATTAACTGACATTTGTATCCCCTTCCAGAGCGGCCTAAGCCGCCCTATGCTGTTAATTACAGAACGTCGTAGACCGCACCATGTGCTTTCGGTGCGCGACATTCCAGCGTGTATTCCACCACCAGTTCACGCTGCACTGCATCGCCTGTCGTCGCCAGTTCGATAGTGCTGAACGGGCGCAGGTAAGCCAGTGCCAGCTTGTCCGCTTGCAATACAAACACGTCGTTGGCATCCTGGAAGCGGTTCGGTACCACCTTCAAAGAACCAAAGTCGGAAACGTACACGTCAATTGCTGCGTACAGTTTGGCGTCTTCGGATTTGTCGAAGCGGGTTGCATTACCACTGAATGTGGAAAATGTTTGCTTCTGTGCAGGGCCTACCATCACTGTGTCAGGCTCGCCACCGGCTGTATAGCACTTCTGCAGCACGTTTTTCAGCTGTGCCTCAGTAAATGCCCGTGCTGTACCTTTTGTGCGTCCAGTGTTGCCTGTGTATGACGCCAGGGTGCCGCCGTTGCGGTCGACGTTATCGACAACCCAGCCGACCAGGCCACGTGCCTGGCGTGGCGATGTTGCGGCCACGTCCAGCTGGCACAAGGCCGATTCCATATCACGCTTCAGTTCCAGCGAAGCCATGGACAGCTGATACGCCAGTTCATCCTTGCGGCCTGCCGGGTTCATGGCCTGTTGAGTGCCGGACACGATCACCGTTTTAGAGGCGATCTGAGTACGGTTACTTATACGAACAGTCGGTGTAACAGTTTTGGCACTTGCGTTGTCGCCCTCGGCCTGTGCATTGGTGGTTACCGCAGCTGCCAGATCCTGTGTTTGCCATTCATGCAGCGTATTGCTGGCCTTGGCCTTGGCTGCCATGTTCATCAAAGGCGTGGCGGTTGGCGAAATGCGATAGATGATATCGCTGAGATCTTCCTTGTTACCAATCGCCGATGTGGTCACATAGGTATTGCTTGGTGCTGTCATGTCTTTCTCCAGCGTCTCTCGACGTTAAATGAATTTTGCGAAAAGTGAGGCGGCGTCTTCAACCCGGCCAGATTTTGCCAATTTGCGCATTTGCGCGGCGTCTTTGTCACTGTCCTGGTTGTTGCCACTTACACCTGGTCTAATTACTTTTTGCGGCACTTCTGCCACCTTTTTGGCGGCAGCATTCGCCTTTGCCATCATTGCATCGTAAAGCATGGCTTTGCGGGATATCAGAATTGTCTTCGCGTCAGTGACGGAATCGACAGTGTTCTTATCAAAGCCCTGCTCAGCCAGATAGCGACTGATAGCGGTTGATTCTGCCTCTGCTTTTTTGGGGTCTTTCCAGTCAGGCACCTTGGCAAGCAGCTCAGCTTGCTGGTCTGACAGGTGACGTGCCAAATGCTCGGCTTGTTCTTGCTGGTTCAGTGCAGCGATATGCTGCTGTTGCTGAATATTTTTCTGATACGCGAGTTGTCTCTTCTCAAAGAGGTCTTTTTGCATCAGATATTGACGCGGGTCATTTTCAAGCAATTCTGACCAGTCTATTCCTTGTTGCTCTTGCAGCACTTCCTCAAGTTGCGCTGCCATTTTCTGCAAGTTGTTTGCATAGGCTTGGCGCTCTTGTTGGGCTTGCTGGATTTGCGCATCAGCAGCTTTGCGCTGCTCGGCGGCTTCCATGGTCTTGCGCGTGTAATCAGCCTGGCGCAGACCGTTTTTGTAGGCATCTGCCAGCTCAGCAGTACTCAAGGTCACATCCTTGCCATCCACTTTGATGGTGACTGTTTCCTGTCCTGCATCGAGCTCTGCCTGTTGCAACTCTAGGTCTTGCTCTTGTTGCTGATTAGGCTGCTTGGTTACGTCTTCCAGCGCTTCCTTTTCCAACTCTTGGGCGCTCTTCCCGGGTGCCTCTTGCGGGTCCAGAAAAGCGGCGAAGGCTTGGGCCCCACCGTCAACATTTAATGCTGTACTGCTATTTTCACTGCTGGATTCAGATGCCTGATTGTCCATTTTCTACACTCCTGGTCATTGCCCGGTTGCCCGGGCGCGGCGTCTCACGACGTTTTAATTACTGATTAATAGTTTATAGGACCATCAACCACACTGATAGGCCACTCTGCATCAATGGTGCGTTTCTTTGGCGATGGATAAGAAACCTTATCATATACACGGCCTTGGCTTTTGCATTTTTCAATGACTGCTGCCTCGAACTTATCCCACGCTTCCTGTGCTGCTACTTCTTCTTCAGTTGGCTTTGCCATTTTCAACCCCAATCTTTAAGGCGCTCAAGCATCGATTTTTTATGCTCAAGTTCCATTGTCGCCAATTTTCCTGTTTCCAGCGTAGTTTCAAGCTGAGCTTTTACTTTCTTCAGCATTGAAAGATACATCCAGAGTTTTTCCCTGCCTTCAGAATCACGGGCTGGCGAATTTGCCCACTTTTCACGAATTTCGTTTTCTATATCAGAAAAAGCCTGCTGAAAAGCTTCGTTTTCCAATACTTCTTGTGCCCTTGCCCCATTATGGCGGCGCTGCTCGATCGTTGTCATGTTATGCCGATGTCACAGTTTCCCAGGCAGCAGCCACACGAATGCAGAGCTTGCCAAGGGTTGAATCATAGACGAGCAGGCCAGGCGTAGGCCCTGCTATGGCGTTCTTTTGGGTCGTGGTCATGACTGGCAATTGCACGCCCTGGGTGGTGCTGGTAGCCGATATGACCGCATTCGCTGCTGCCTTGGCACCAACACCAAAGCCCACCACACCAGAGCCGCCAGACATCCAGTATTTGCGATTGGTCAAGCTAGCAAATCCATTGGTACCAAAGATGATGTCATTTGTGCTGCCGGTGCTATCCGTAGCAATGATCATGTTGCCAGTCTTACTGGCGCCAGATGGCGCGGACATGAAAACATAGCCTTCATTAGCCACCGTAATTGCGTAGGCGGCCTGGGCGTACGCACTGGAAGTAATGCCCACGTCCATGAAACCAGTCAGATCTGAGGATGTGACATTATCCGGATAAGCAATTAAGTCAGCACTGGCATTCGCGCCTGCAGATTTGTTCTGTATTGATATCTGGGTGTAGTTATTGACAGAGTTTGTGGCTTGTAACGTCGGATTCGTAAGCGTTGCAGGCGTACCAGCCACTATTGCTGATATCTGCTTAGTAGTCAGAATATCCTCAGGCTGCGCACCAATTGCAGCATTACCACGACTAGGTCCATTGCCCAATTCATAGAGCACACTGCCCGCAGTCGCTGTGATGCGCACTACGCCGGAAGCGGGAAAATCTGTCTGCACTGGTCCGCCGAATTCGCGCTCCAAGAAGCCAGAAAGCCCGGATACAATGGTCAGCTTACCGCTACCACCAGGCGCAGGAATGACATTCAGCACATCACCATTATCTGTAATCGTGACATCAGCCGTATTGCCTTGGGTTATCGTTGTGAGTGCCATTATTCGCCTTCTGTTTCGTTAGTTTCCGCTTGCTGGGCGGAGTGTTGGTTAGACATGTCTTGCGATGTCAGCTTGGCCTCAGCATTGATTCGCGCAACCATAAGTTTGGTTTCATTATCAACTTGTGTTTTCCAGCGCTCGAATTGCAGCTTTTCCAGCTCCAATTGATGATCAAGCTGCGCCTGCAATGCATCAGCCTCGATCTGCTTGGCCTGCAACTCAGCATCCAATTGTGCCTTATGCTGACGCTCCCGCATGTCGTTTTCAGCTTGCTGTTGCTGCTTCTGCGCCTCAAGCTCAAGCTCCTGATGCCGCTCCTGCGTCTTCATTTGCACTTTGTACTGCTCGAGCTGCAACTGATCTTGATGTTTGGCGTGATCAGCCTGCATTTGCGCTTGCGCTGTCTGCTGCGCGGCCTGGGCCTTGACTTGCTCTGGATCTGGTGGCGGTGGTGCTGGTGGATTCTTCGCCGGATCACTGAAAAACTTATCGCTGTTCTTGAAGCCAAGCAAGCGCGAAAGCTCAGAGCTTGACTGGTAAATGCCCTGAGGATTTGCCACGCCGAGCGGGAACACCTTCTCTTGCTGTGCCAGCAAGGCCATCAGGTGATTAACCTTTTGATCCTTGTTGCCCAGGCCTATGCCGACATTGATACACACGTCGAACTGATTGCGCCATTCACGCGGATCGATGTCTGTCCAGCCATTAGAAAGTCTGACCTGCACTTTTTTGTCCTGGTGCTGGCAAATCAGTTTCAGGACCAGTTTAAACAGGTCCGTAAAGCCTTCGGCGAAGTTGCGCGCTATCAGGTCAAGGCGCATGTCGGCCTTGTTGGTAATGATGTTCATGCCCTGCGCAGTCTGGTTCAGACCGTCAGCGTCATTGCCCTGGCTGTAGCGCGTCCAGCCTGTCTTATTCTCCAGATCCTGCTGCGTGTAGTCCAGCAAGCCCATCGCGTCGCCGGTATTGCCCTGTCCCTGATCGAGGCGGCCAACTGCGTTAGGCTGCTTGATACGCACCACGCCACCAGGGCGTGAAGTCAGCAAATCATCCAGATTCACCTGGCCTTCGACTGCGTAATAACGTCCATTGACGTTCAGATACAGATTATCGAGCTGGCTGCGCAAGATGCTGGTCTTGGTCTTCTGGCTCTCCATGGCCAGGTCAGCAATCGACAGGCCAAAGAAAGTATGAGGCAATGGCACCGGCGTGATATCAACAAAGGGGATAAAATCCACCTCTTCATTATCAAGCAACTGATTGCCAGCCACCGTCACCTTGCGCAATTCGCTGATGCCGTCGCCGTCGAAGTCGCAGCGTACATAGCATTCAGTGATCCAGACTCTGCGCTGGCTTTCATCGCCGTTTGTAACCTCATCAGACAAGTAGGCGTTTTCATCGTTCCAGCTCAGACGCTGGATGCGCTCCAGGTTCACAGCCTGGCTTTGATCCTCGCCGCTGATGTCGTCGACGTTCTTATAACCCATCGACTTGAGTTCAGAGATAGTACGCTGGACGCGGTGTCCGACAAACTTAGCATCCTGAATATTCTTGGCATTGCGTGCAATCAGGAATTCCTCGGGCGGCACATTGTCAATTTGTATCTTGCCGTCAGTCTTCACGCGCTTGCATGTGATGTCGTACAGCAGTTCAGGCGGCTGTGCCTGGATTTGCTGCAACTGTGCCTGCATTTGCTGCGCTGTTTGAGCTGCTTGCTGATTGCCCTGCTGTGCGGCTGCCATTGCCTCTTGCATTTGCTGCGTCATCTGCTCAATAGCCTGCTGACGCTGCTTGGCGTCTTCCTCGTCTGGATAGGCATTTTGGGCAATGACCTCGACCTCTGGGTCGTCCATGATCTGGGCAAGCTCAATCTGGCTCAGCCCTTTGTATTCTTCTTTCTTTTCCTCAAAGCGTGTGTCCCACCACACCTTAACGATGCCATTTTTCTGCAACAAGGCATCCTTCATCCAGACATAGGAAATTTTGTGGCCGTTATTCTTCTTGAAGAATAGGTAATTGATATACTCGGTCGCTGCCTTTGCCCTGGCTTCATCGTCAGGGTTCTGTGGCTCAAATTCCACGATAGTTTCGCCACCGCAAAACGTCACCATCAATTGCGGCAGCATTGATTCTATGGTGTCGCGCACGTCGGTTGATACAACAGAGGAACGGCCTTCTACCTCAGGCGGGGAAAGGTCGCCGACTGCCATACCCAGGTAATAGTACTCAGCCTTCTGTCTGGCTTGCGAGAGTTTGGACGATGAATAGCCCAGGCTCTGGCGCATTTCCTGCCCGGCCAGCGCCTTTAATTCATCCTCTGACATCTTTTTTGCCATGCTTACCTAATCCTGCCGCAAGCGCAGCGCGCTATATCCATAGCACTACCAATGCCAGCGCCGAGGTTTGATGCATTAGCATATGCATTGCCAAGCAGTTGAGCGTTTGCTTGATTTGAGCCGCCAACAATTGCTTTGCCAGCGTTTCCTTCTAATGTAGCAATCCAGTTCGCCATAGCCTGAGCATTATTAAAAACATGCTCAGCTTTAGGGAAACTCGGTGAGCAGTTTTCTGCCATTTCACTGAGGATCCAGCCATTGGCTACCTTGCGTATTCTATAGTCGCTCATAAAATCACCTATGCATTAGTAAATTTTGGGTAAGTCAATTTGCCGCCCCATTCTTCATTGGTCATTGCTTCTGCATTGATGCAGATATAGCGCAGGTTGTCGGCACCGTGGCTGAATTCATCATGCATCGGTGCGCCTGCCTCATTCGTTGTCTTGCTGATCACCCGGCGATAGCGCTTTACACATTCAATCAGACGGGCAGTCTTTTCTTTATCAAAGAACATGCGCCCAAATGTCATGCGCGTGAGCCTTATGCCATCTTCCACACTCATGCTGGGTGTGATTGCCACGTCCCAACCCAGCGCCGTCATGATTTCTTCTGCGCTCTTGCCAGTCTTAAAATCCTTGTTGCGGCCATCATGTGGCAAGAAGAGCTTGCCCCAGTTTAGATTTTTGGCCTTCAGTTCAGCCGAGTAACTGTCCAATGTTCTGTGGCTGTCTTCCAGGTATTCAATCACTCGCAATTCTGAGCTTTGTCTTTGCACCAGGCTGATTGCCATTGCATCATTCCAGCCCAAGTCAACAATCACATGCACTTTCAGCATTGGGTCGTATGGGACATTTGTGATGCGCTTCTCAGCTGCCGCAACCTCGTTGTAGTAGATCGCGCCGGTAACCGCTGGCTTACACTCGCCGTCCCAGATGTTTTTATATCCTTCAGGGTCGCGCTTCAAGCAATCCTGGCGCTCTTTTTCAAGCACAGGAGAGAACCAAGGGTTATCCCGCCAGTTCATCAACACTGAGACGCAATCATCAGGTGGCTTCACAACAAAGCGCTGATGCGTCGGATCTGTTTCCAGCTCAGGGTTATAAGTTACCCAGATTTCTGAGCCTGCTGTGCGTATCGTTGGTATGAGTATTTCCCATGACCTACTTGTGATGCTCTGGCCTTCCTCTACCCAGACCTTAGTGCAACCCTCAAAGGATTTAATACTGTCAGCCGTCTGGTCAGACAAGCCGCTGAAATAGAACCGCGTGCCATTCTTGCCGCGAATCTCTGTTTCCAGTACTTCGTAAATCTCACCCAGGCCAAGTGCGGCGACCTGGTCGCGTAGCAGTTGATGTACAGACTGCTTGATAGACTTCTGGATTTCCCGGGTGCAAAGTACGCGCTCAACTGCCTGCACACCCAGCAGCAGCAAGGCACGGGCAAAGCCCCATGACTTACCGCTGCCGCGCCCACCACGCGCCACCTTGTACCGTGCTGGCTGGAACAGGAATTCCAGCTTCTCCGGGAACTCGCACTCAATCTGCATTCGGCTTGATCAGTTTGATAGATATAGTGCTGATCAAATGCTCGCCATTCGCGCCAGCGCCATTTACCTGCAATGGCAGCAGCTTAAGATAGATCGTTCCCCAGAATATGCGCTCATTGGCCTTATCTGCTTTTGCCCAGGCTACAAGGCGTTTAGCACCGCCAAGTTCTTCTGCAGCGTGGGCAATAGCATCCTTTGCTGCCTGCGTCGTTTTGTTCAGCGCATTCTTTGGCCTGCCCTTACCTGCGGCTGGCGGCTTCTTCTTTGCACTATTGCTCACTATTTTAGTGACCATGCTTTTCAGGGTTCCTTTCGGATTATCCTGCCTCTGAATAAAAAAGACCGCATACCCTCCCTCGAAGATATGCGGCCAAGTACCACCCTTTATTTTTTTCGCAGCGCTTGGGCTTGTTGCTGCTTGCGGTATTCTTCTTGCAACTTCCAGCCGAGCATTTCTCTTATGCGCTCAAGGCTAGGTGGTGGTGCATGCTCTTGTGATCGCTGCTGCATATATTCGCGTACTTGCTCTTTGCTTGGCATGGCGATCTCCAAAAGCAAAAGCCCCGATCACGAATGACCAGGGCTTTTTCATGGGGCGCAATTCTTCCCAGTCGCAAATATAGGTCAGTTCCCAGAAAAAAGCAACTAAGGCACAAATTTTCTTTGCGCACACATGTACTGCAGCTCTTCCAGCGCATTGATAAATGCCTCGTTCGGGTCAAGCTTGGGATACTTCCAGAAGTTCATGAGGCCCATGCGCTTACAGATTGCCCAGTATGTCCAGGGCTGTTCCAGTCGCAAATCATTGATCAGAGCGTCTATCTCCCTGACCTTCTTTTCCCGCTCGATGTCCCAGACTGAATGGCAATCGTCAGCAGCTACCGAGAAATTGCTAACCGCGTTTTTTCCGATGGATTCACCGCCAGCGCCGGTGTCCCTGGCGATTTCTGCATGGTTGTTGTTCATCCACAATGCCCACTGGTCCAGCCAGTAAATCAGAAGATCGCGCTGCTCTTGTTCCTTGTCAACCGCATGGAATTTTGCTGTCATTGCCTTTCCTTTATAACAATCGTGCGAGCTTTGAAAGGCTCTGTGGTGATGTAGCCCTTACGCTCCAGGGCCTTGATATGGCTGTCTGCTGCGTTGGTGGAACGGAAGCCGAAATGCGTGGTTAGCTCCTGCCTGGTGGGCGTCAGGCCCTTGCTGTCGAACATCTGGCAGATGTGGGCGTAGACCTCGGCCTGGCGTTGGGTGAGTGCTGCAGTCATTCTGCTAACGCCGTTCCGCGATGGGATGACCACTTAAACAAAACTGATGTTCCGTTTTCCTTGAGGCGGTCATAGCTACGATCACCAAGAAATTCGCGCAGTCCTTTGCTGTTTTGATTTGTTAGTAAAATTGTAGGCATCAAGTCCCGGTACCGTTTATCGATGATGTCGAACAGGGTGATTTGCTCGGCTTCTGTCCCGTACTGGACGCCCACCTCGTCCAAGATCAGCAAGTCGATGCTAGCCAGCAATGACAAAATCTGGCTTTCGGTCTGCGTAGATGTGCGGCTCCAGGTGTCGCGGATCATGCGTACAGCATCGATAGCAGACGTGTACAGCACTGTTTGCGTCAGCATGACGTGTTTGGCTATGCTGATGGCCAGGTGACTCTTGCCGGTCCCTGGTAGCCCCAGAAAAAGCAATGTGGATCCAGTCGCACGATGCTTTGCGAAGTTGTTTGCAAACTCCATAGCCACGACCAGGGCTTTTTCCTTTTCGTCGGAATCCGCAATAAAAGTGCCAAAGTCCTTGGACCGGTACCGCATCGGAATGCCGGTCTTGTTGAGCCTAGACTCCAGGCGCTTTTGCCTTTCTTCCGCGTCACGCTGCGCTGTTGCTTGCTCGCGCTCAGTCTTGGCACTGGCAGCGCACAACGGACACGCTGACCAGTGCAAAATTCTGTCGCCAAGCTTGAATGCTGTCGAGGTGTAATCACCATGGGATTCACAACTCGCTGCCCTTGTATCCGTTGTCATATTGATTCTATTCGATTCGTCCATTTTTCATCCCCGCGTCATAGTCAATTTTGTCAAAACCTGAGTGCTTTGAATGCGGCGAAGCCCGGGCTTCAATCGCCCAATCGGCCTTGTAATGCTCTCCAGGACCAAAAAATGTAACCGGCTGTTTGACGAATTTTGGTGCGGTACGGTCGCGGTTCACGTACTGCGCGTATCGCAGAACGCCAGCAAGCAAATCCTCAGCCGTCACGCCTTCCTTGCGCCGTGCTGCCCAGGCTTTGTACGAATCTTTTTTGCTTGCACCTGGCCTCGGTGGGTATGCCTGCCAGATTTCCTCGAACTCTTCGGGATATCCATCCGGCGGCGAAGCCGACAAAGGTTTTTCTTTACTCTGTTTCTGTATCTGTTCTGTATCTGTTCTGTTCTGTATCTGGGGCGTTACTGTAACGTTACCACCCGTTACATCATGTGTTTCGGGTTGTTTTTGGGCTTGTCTTTTTGCCTCTCGATGCCTTGCAACCCTTGCTGCGCTTGAGTCTGAGGCAAATTGCCTTTTGTCCCAGTTCATGACCTCCCATGCATCATTAACAAAACCCTTTTTAATGAAAAGTGATTTTGTTTGCGCGAGTTCGTCTTCACTGATTCTTAGTGCAAAAGCGATCTCGTCATCATGTAACGTTACAAGGGTGTTACTGCAACGCAGACATAAAACCATTATCAACCTGCGCTGCATTGGCTCGGTCATGCTTTGGACTTTTGGGTCTGAAGCAAATTCTGAATACATGCGGAACCATTCGAGCGCCATTAAGCAGCCACCCCTAACAAGTTACTGACATGTACAACAGCCGATGGCGTCTCTGCATACCGCTTTCGCAGGAGTATCTCAACCACCTGGGCATCATCGCGCCAAACAATGCCGTTGCAGCCATCCTTGAGGCCTTTTAGTACGTTGTCTGCGTCTGGCTTCTTGGTAGGCAGGACGATGCCTTGCATAGCCTGTAAGCGCTTCTTGTTTGACCAGCTGGCGGGTATTTGCATGTATAGATGAACTTCGATCGCCAACGGTTCCGCGCTCGGCTCCTGACCTGACATAGCATGAGCGGCAGCAAACTTAACCAGGTTCTCAAAGCTTTGTGTTGCTGCGTCTGTATATGTGCGCACAACTTTTCCCTGCCTCGAAAATCTGGGCCTGCCCTTTGCAACCGGCTGGCCAGGTATCGTGAAATTGACTCTGAATGTCATAGCAATCCTTTTCTTTTAAGTATCCGGTGCGTGTGTGCCACGCCTTCTTTAAACTGCACGCTGGATCGCTTCATGCAAACATCTTCCTTTGCGCGTTCTCTGCTGTGAATTTTTCGGCAACACTTGCGTTCATCCAAAGCACTTCGGTTCTTTCCTTGGCGCCATCGGCAAAGGCCTTTCTTTCGATTCTTTGCCAGCCTTTGTAAAGGACATCGTATAGGTCGCAGTGGTAGCCGCTGAGTATGACCATGCCTTTAAGGTTATGAAGTGACTCAGCAAGTGCCTCATGATCTGCGTCGGTCATTTCATGACGGTAGGTATGTGTTTTATTCTTCAGATACCTGGTGTCGTGTACGTATGGCGGGTCAACGTAGTGCAGCGTGGTTGGTGCATCATGTTGTTTCATGCATGATGCTGCATCCCGGTTCTCAATCACAACGCCACGCAGGCGCTGTATGAGTGCACGCAAAGCATCTGGGTAATTAATCCAATCATGCGCTGGCGTAGTCCCTGAGCGATTGCTATTTGCTCTGAAGCCGCTAATTTGGTGGCTGACTGATGCGCTGCCAAAGCCCATGAAGCTACGCACCAGCGTGCGTCTGGCCTGTTCTAGTGAATCTGATGCGGGGCTATAGCTGAGTTCAAATTCACTGCGTGCAAAGGGCGTGATTTCGCACAGTTGTGCTAAAGCTTCGCCTTGATCCATTGCTACTGTGAACAGATTGACGATTTCACCATCTAGATCGTTATAAACCTCCGCATAGCTGCGCTCTTTCCTGATAAGAACCGAGCCGCCACCGCCAAATGGCTCGACGTAGCATTTGTGTTGTGGAAAATTGCTGATAATCCATGGCGCAAGCTTCCACTTGCCTCCGTGATATCTAACAAGTGGCCGTGTTGGTGCGGTCATCATTACCTTTCAAACTGCGTCAATATGGTTTCCATGCTCAACTCAGCGACAGCAGCCGATGCGTGCGGGAATAAATATTTCTGAGCATGTGGCGTGCGCAAGAATTCAATCACGCCATCGCAATACACTTGAAAATCGCCTTCGTCGCACTTGGCATATGAAATTGATTTTGGTACCGGGAATACGCCACCCTTCGGACCGCTACACCAGATAACCCAGCCAGATCCGACTTTCAGCCAAAGCCTGAACATGTCGCGATTGTGGAAACGCTCCTGGTTGGCAAATACCTCGCCCTCCAGTTTCATCTGCTTGCGGTGAGCGGGGCCAAAGCGCGGTATCAGCGTGGTGATTGAGAAAAACTCACCAGATCCCATGCGCCAGACGCCGTTCCAGAATCTACGCCATGCGCGCTGGTCTTCCTCGGCCTGGCCGTCAACCATGCCAAATAGGCAGTCGCGTAAGACTTCACGCTGAGCTTCGGTCAGCTCTAGGTCAGAGCGTTTTGATAGGACTATTTCACCCATGGCTAGACCTCTTTCCCATTGCATGCATCGCATACTTCCAGTGGCTCATATCCATAATCCCATTCTTGAAACAAGAAATCGATTGCCGATAGGTCTTTATCAGTTTGGACATAATTGAGTTTTGGCCTGATTATTCCGTTATCAACTACGAAATTATCACCAAGCTGCTCAAATGCTTTTTCTTCTGAGATTCCCCAGATTGCTCTTAATTCATCGGTTGCTTGAGGCATTATTTTCCCCCTCTGCACAGTTTGCAAAATTTGAAAATAGCGTCGCCCTTGTCATTGCGGAACTGCTGTATAGAGCGATATCGGCCACGGCAGCGCGGACCGGTGCAGGGCAAAGTCTTCGAGACCGTATGCACTGGCGACAGGTTTTTATTGACCACGCCGTGAATGTATTGGGTTGTTGCGGAGGATTGGTAGCTCATGCAAATAAATCTCCAACTGCTAATTTACTTTTGCGCGTAATGCGAGCGTTTTCTATATGGTGCTTGTGGTCGTAACGCAAATGGCAGCGTTGGCACCATGCCCGCAAGTTTTCTGGATCGCAATTTTCTGGTGTGTGGTCAAGGTGCGCTATGGTTAAAACAATATCTACCATGCTGCCCACTTCATAATTCGACATGGGCATACGCCCAAAATATTCGCCAGTGTCGGCGCAAAATACGCGAGCATCATTCAGCATATAGGTGTCAATATCCTTGCCTGCGCCTCTTGCAATTCGTTCACGATTGGCTACCTTACATTTTTCACAGCAGTTACCAGCGCGCTCTAATATCTGTGCACGTATCTGTTTCCAGTTTTCAGGATATCGAGCTTTATTCTCTGGTTTGATGGGCATGATCACATCCCCTTAAACAAATCCCGCACAGCCCGCAGGCGACGGATAACTAAAATACGCGTCCAGAGCAGCTCCAGGCGCAAACGGTCACGCAATGCCGGCGTCATGCTTCCACCTTCGCCAGCTTCTGCACCAGGGCCAGCAGCTCGGGCATTTTCTTCATCAATTCAGATGCAGCTGCCCTTTGTGCGACTTCTTCATCCACCAGATATTTCTCGACCAGGTAATGAATAGGCGTCATGTCACCGGTAGCCGCCAAGTACCTCTCGAAATCTTCCACAGACATCCGGCGCGGGTCGTCTGGATTACCAGCAAGCTTGCGTGACAGATCGGACTGGCTCATGTCCATATCCGCGGCTATCGTCTTGAGCGGGTTGCGCTGCGTGTAGGCGGACTCGCGCACGCAGTCGAGTAGGCTTCTGTGCCGCTCGGTCAGACCGGGCGTGAAGTCCAGGGTCATTTGGGTAGTGGCTTTTATTGACATAAGAATTGCCTATAGTTTCCTGTAGGTTGCGAGGGAAAATAAAAGGCATCGAGGGAGATGCCTTGGGGTTTAGTTTTTATTGGTATTAAGCAAATGCTTTTGAAGCAGCCCTTCAAGGCCAATGACCACGTCAGCAGATGGCCGCGTGCATCCAGACTTGCCGGTAGCCATTTCGGATATCGTCGCTTGGCTGCGGTTGATGGCTTTGCCAATTTCGACTTGTGTAAGGCCTGCATTGAGCAGCCTTGAAAGGGTATTTTGTATGTCCATGGAATGCAGTATAGGAACTCCGATATTTAATGTCAATAGGAATTCCGATTGCAATTGTCGCAATAATATCGGAATGTCAATTGGAACCAGAATTAAAGAGTGCAGGAAAGAGCTTGGCCTGACGCAAAAACAACTTGCATCCAAGGTCGGCATCAAACAAGGCACTCTCTCAGAGCTTGAAAACGGCGAATCGGCCGGGACTACTCTCGTCGCAACATTTGCAAAAGAATTGAAGGTCAATGCTTTGTGGCTGGAGACGGGGCGGGGGGATAGAAAACTAGAGCCTACCCTTACAGTGGAGTCTGTATTCAATCATGATGATCACAAAGTTGCCGAGATATCTTACTTTGCAGCAAAAGGGTCTTGTGGTGGTGGCACCTTTAACGAAGATATAGAGCCCAAAGGCAAGCTTCTCAAGGAAATTAGCTTCTTTAAAAAATACCAAGTCAAACCAAAAAACCTATTTGCGATATATGCCGATGGTGAAAGCATGTCGAATTTCATCATTGATGGCGACATGGTCATATTTGATGTGACAAAGCGCGAACTACAGAGCAACAGAATTTATGCAATTGAACATCCGGACGGGCTGCGCATTAAAAGGCTACGCAGAAAAATCAATGGCTCATGGGTGTTGGAAAGCGACAACCCAGATAAGCAGAGGTATCCAGATGAGGAAATCAGCGCTGCCGACGCCGAGCACTTAAAAATTCACGGGCAATTTGTTTATAGGCAAGGCGGGTGATATGGAAAGGCTGGGAATCTTGATAATTCTGACTCTGCAG
>Ga0265337_1000415_pt1 | contig 22788 bp, 17 predicted proteins | sample 42122metaG_FD_192441 | JGI IMG/M metagenome (GOLD analysis project Ga0265337, IMG submission 192441) | Rhizosphere microbial communities from Carex aquatilis grown in University of Washington, Seatle, WA, United States - 4-21-22 metaG | ecosystem: Host-associated > Plants > Roots > Rhizosphere >... | reverse complement strand
CGGCACCAGCCAGATGCCGGCCATCCACATCGTGTGCGCGGCAACTTCCGTTCCCGCGAGATGCACGCTCAAGCCGCGCACCTGACGGCTGAACATCGCCCACAAAACACTCGATGCCAGACCGAGAACTTCGCCGAGCAGGCTCAACTTCAGCGTCTGCAACGCCGGCCAGAACAAAACCACCACGCCCGCCAGTGCCAGCAGGGCCGCGCCGTAACGCCGCGCGCTCGCCCAAGTCCGGCGCGGCTTCTCCTCCCATAACAGCGCCCAGACCGGCGAGGCGCCGAGGTAAAGCGCCACGTGCGACGCCGTCGTGAACCGCAACGCCCAGTTGAAGGCGGCAATATAAACGGCCAGCGTCAAACCGCCGCGCAACCAGAGTTGCCGGCGCAGTTCCGGCGTCAACGGCTGGAACACGCCTAGAAACTTTGTGAAGCGCAGCACGCCCAGAAGCAGAATTCCGGCGCAGAGAAAGCGGATGCAGCCGGTGAACACCGGCGGCCATGACATCACCAGCCATTTCGTCCCGGCATTGTTCCCGCCCCAGAGGAAGACGGTAAATAGCAGGCTGCCGGCAATGACGGCGTTGTTTTTTGGTTGCGACACGCCGCGAACTTAAGCCAAAGCCGAAAAGTTGCGAATGAAAATTGCGCTGACTTCTCCCTCTCCGCCAACAAAGTTGGGGGAGAGGGCTGGGGTGGGCACGGGGCAAGGACATAGGTTACACTTTCTTCGGTTTGGTCGAATGCTTGTGGACGTAGGCCGCAGGCCGGAGGCCACAAGCATCTGCCAGGCGCAACTCGCCCAGTGGGACTCGCGCCAAATATACGATACGCCTGCCTATTCCTGTAGGTTTCAAGCCGACTTTCAAACCAACGAAAGCTTCGCCCACAAAGCGAAGCCTCCCCTGCCACCGTATCTGCCCATTGCTGCGGACACTGCGCACTTCCCAGGGCTTCGGATATTTCAAGCGCAACCGCGGCCAACCAGTGTCCCAGCGACTTTTCCGGTAACACTCGGCCGGAGTTCTCTGGCCCAAAGCTTCGTGCGGACGCACTCCGTTGTAGCAGCCTATCCAACGATCGGTTCGCCGTTGCTGGGCTCGCATGGTGCTCGAGGCCGGAGCCGCCAGATCGGCTTTCAATTCCCGGTGCATTTGCTCGTGCGCTCCATTCTGTTCGGGATGGCCCGGCGCAATAAATTCCACCTTGATTCCCAACGCCGTCCACCAAGCGCTCAAACGCGTAAGCCCCGCTGGCCCGCTCGATCCAAAGGGGCCGCCATTGTCCACGCGAATAATCCGTGGCAAACCAAAGCGCTGGAACAACCGCACAAAGACTGCACGCGCACGCCACCATCGCTGGTCGGGCAACAGCCGCACCGCCAGAAGATACCGACTGAACAAATCCCGCACGGTCAAGGGCTCGATCCGCTGCCCGTCCGTCGTTCGGAACCAGCCTTTGAAATCGGCCGTCCATACCTGATTGGACCGCGTCGGCACCGTCAACGGCGACCGCGGCAACCAAAAACCTCGCGGCGACCGTGGGCGCCGCCGCCGCGTCAACTTCCAGCGGGTCAGCCACAACGTGATCGTGCGCACCGCCGGAAGATGTTGCCGGGGAAATTGTCGGCGCAAGCCTTGCCGAATTTTCTTTGCACCCCAGCGCCGATGGCGGCGGCGCAACCGTTTGATGGCTCGCAGCCAACGCTCGGCCGTGCGCCGGGGCGACCTTTGGGGCCGACGCGATCGATCGCGCATTCCGCACCCGCCACGCTCCCAAAAGCGTTGCCTCCACTTGTAACCCGTTTTCCGACTGATCCCAAAAACTCGGCACACTCGGACCATGGGTTCTTGGGCCTTCAACAGCAGTTTCACAAGACGAGTTCGCGCTTGAATCAAAGTAATAGATTTCCAGGGCATGGCCCCGAAAAAAAACGACATTCTTACCAATTCTGTTACCCATGTCTATGCCCTCAAGTGTTACCCATGTCCTTGCCCCGTGCCGTGAGGAGCCATGATTGAATGATGAAATAATGAACCCCTCGCCCTAACCCTCTCCCCGCTTGGGTGGGGCGAGGGGATGATCCTTTAACCACCACGGCACGGAGCGGATGCGCCAAGAATTGTTCGGGGTGGCGTCCGGCGGGTCGGTGAACCCCAGCGCGTCGCCGCTCTCGTCCTACGGCGAGCGAAGTCGGTAGAAACGGCCGGGATAATTCGTCCACTGCGGATCGCTGAAATAGAAGACACCACCCGTGAGAGTGTTGGTCTGAAGTGGCAGCCAATTGGGGATGATTAAATCACTACAGGCATCAATAACAGCGATTTGATTGGAAATGCCGGTCAGATCAAACCCAAAAGCATTGGATTGAAGGCCGAAATTGGCATCACTCATAATTTGGGGCAGCACCGTTAATCCAAAAACCACGCCGCCGCCGTTAGTCCCGCCATCTACGGCGGTTCCGAAAAGCACATTGCTGCTCAACACAAATTTTGAATCGCATTGAGCGCCGATACTCATATCAAAATGTTTTAGCACCTTGAAATCCGCGCCGTTGGTTTGGATCATAAAAATGGTTCCTTTGTTAGAGAGACCGCCCGCGCCAGTTGTCCCATAGAGTGTGCTGCCATTAAGAAGCAGAGTATTGCGGGGGAAAAAACCGTCGTTAGGCAGAAAATCATGCAGATTCACAAAACGAGTGCCATTGGTATTTAATTTGAAGATGCTCCCGCCAGCTCCGGCTCCTCCGCCAACCGCAACTCCGTAAAGCGTATCACCGTTCAAAGTCAACCCAGCAATCGGTGCTGCACCATCGCTGTTTGTGCCAGCGCCGAGTGCTCCTGAAATACTCGAGAAATATTTCAGAACAGTATAGCCACTACCATCGGTTTGCGTGGCGAAAACAACGCCATTGGAAGTGCCGCCATGATACGTCGTGCCGTAGAGCGTGCTGCCATCCAAAACCAAACTGCCAATTGGCCTTGAGCCATCGGTGTTGGTTCCAGAAACCAATGGATTCCCGAAGATAACGTTCGTGCCCAGAAAGGTGGCTGAAAAAGTTTTGATCACTGTAAATCCCGACCCATCCGTGTTGATCTTGAAAACCGTGCCATTGCCATTCGTGCCGCCGTATTGGGCCGTTCCGTAAAGCGTGCTGCCATCCGTTAGCAAATCTCCTTGCGGCCGGTTGCCATCGCTGTTAGTGCCCCAGATTGACGGCACCGTCGCCGAAAAGCTGTGCATTTCGGTGAAACCGCTGCCGTCGGTGTTAATTTTAAAAATATTCCCGTTGCGGTTGGTCCCGCCGGTGAACATCGTGCCATAAAGAGTATTGCCGATTAAAACCATTCCGCCTTCGGGACTGGGGCTGTTAGTCAGACTTCGGATGATGCCATACCCGTTGCCGTCGGCATTGATCTTGTAAATGGTGCCGTTGCCGTTCGTGCCGCCGCTGGCGGTGGTTCCGTAAAGCGTGTTGCTACCAAGGACCAAATCCGTGAGAGGAGCGTAGCCATCTCTGCTAATACTGCCAAAGTTATGCAGGATATTATAGGTTTGCGCGAATAGGCTTGTGGCATTCAGCACCAGCGCCATGCACAGCAGCCAGATTTGAATCAGGTTTTGTCTGGGTTTCATGGTTTCGAAAATGCGGCTGCACCCGACTCAACCGTTTTTTGGTCGCAGTAATCTTATAGTCCCAAAGTCGCGAAATTGGAAGCGTGAATACGCCCTTTTGAACAAGTAGAACCGCGGGTGAAACAATGAATCACTTTTACTGAATAAACGATGGTGTTCAATTTCGGTCTTGTTTTAAATTGCGTCGCTGACCGAATCATCTCGTCTGAATTTTGTTTGACCGTTCGGCGCGGTGATTTAACTTGCCCGCATGGATCATTCACCCGGTTTTCTGAAATTGACGAACGACGCCAAGTCGCGCGTCCGCGAAATCTCCATTGACCAGGCGCGGGCCTGGCTCCTGCAAAATCCCAAGGTAGTGCTGCTGGACGTGCGCGAAGATTCCGAGTGGAGCGCGGGACACGCCGCCGAGGCGTTGCACCTGGGCAAGGGCGTTCTGGAGCGTGACCTGGAGAAAATGATCCCCGACGTGAACACCGAGATCATCATGTATTGCGGCGGCGGGTTCCGCTCCGCCCTCACCTGCGATGCGGCGCAAAAAATGGGCTACCGCAGCGTCCACTCGCTCATCGGCGGTTACAAGGCGATGGTCAAGGCCAACTGGCCGATGAAAAAGGATTGATGTCAAATTCCGGCGGCAAAAAGAAACGCAAGGCAATCATGCTTGGCGTCGGGTTGGATTCCGACGGTCACAAGCGGCTCACGACGGGCGAGAACTTTGCGCTGGTGGGCGGCACGGAGGAAACGCACGAGCAGATGACTGAGAAGGCCGTCAAAATCAACGAGAAGCTCAAGTCGCGCGGCAAGCAGCTCGAAGAAGTCAGCCGCGAGGAGTTCGACGACATCGCCCACGAGGTCGGATTGAAGAAGTTCAAGCCGCGTCAATGATTCGTGGCAGCGGACGTAAGTCTGCTCATTTTCAGAAGTTGGAGCCGGCTCACGCCGGCTGCTACACCAAGTTGAAATTCACCAAAACTGCGCGGGATTTTTCCGGCGTTTCGTGGACAAAAGCCTTCCAGCCGCGAGCCAGACCGGCTTGGATATTTTCCGAACGGTCGTCCAGATAAATAATGTCCTGCCCTTTCCGTCCGCATAGTTCCTCCATTGCCGCGTAAATTTTCGCATCGGGCTTCATCGTGCCAACTTCGTAGGAGTAAATGTAGCCGTCGAAGTTTTTGAAGAAGGGAAAGTTCCTCTCGACGTGCTCGATGGCGAGGTCGTTGGTGTTGGAGAAGATGTAGGTTTTGAATCCGCGTCGGCGCAGTTCCGCGTGCAGCGCAATCATGGGCGGGATCTCGGTGAAGATGTCGGCGAAATAGCCGCCGAATTCCGCGAGGTCGCCATGGAAGCCGATGGCGTCGCGGATCTGTTCAAAGAATTCCTGCCGGTTTACCTCGCCGCGTTCGTATTGAATGAGCAGCGGCGAGGCGCTCAAAAAGGAAGCGAGATCCTCCAGGGATTTCGTGCTGCTGGCCGCCACCTTGCGGGCGGCAATCGAATAATCAAAATCCACCAGCACCTTGCCGAGATCGAAGACGACTACGGGGTTCACGACATTTCCCTGCGGCCTTCGAGCGCGCGGCTCAAGGTGAGTTCATCCGCAAATTCCAGCCCGCTTCCGGCAGGCAGGCCGTAGGCGATGCGCGAGATTTTGAGACCGTTGCGCGCGAGGCGCTTCGCGAGATACGCGCTGGTGGCGTCGCCTTCCACGTCCGTGCTCAATGCAATCACGATTTCCTTGATTGGCTCCAGCGTGAGACGTTTTTCCAGTTCGGCAATTTGCAAATCCTCCGGTTCCACGCCATCGAGGGGTGAAATCCGGCCGCCGAGGACGTGGAACTTGCCGCGAAAGGCGTTGGATTTCTCGATGCTCAAGATGTCCACGGCGCGTTCGACCACGCAGACGAGCGAGGCGTCCCGGCGCGAGTCGGCGCAAATCGGACAGGGAGATTTCTCGGTCAGCGCGCCACAGATGGCGCAGAACTGGATTTTTTCGCGGGCGTGAAGCATCGCGTCGGCGAGCTGTTTCACCGCAGCGCTGTCCGACTGGACAAGGTGCAAGGCCATGCGCTCGGCGGAACGCGGCCCAACACCGGGCAGCTTGTTCAAGGCGGCGATGAGGCTGACGATTGATTCTGGAAGCATTGTTGTAGCGGCGGTCTGTGACCGCCGTTATGCGACGCTCACAGAGCGCCGCTACAGTTTACCCAAATCCCGGCAGATTCAACCCCGCCGTGACCTTGCCCATTTCGGCATTCGAGATATCCTTGGCCTGGGTCAAGGCCTGGTTTGCGGCGGTCACAATCATGTCTTCGAGCAACTGCACATCGGCGGGATTGAGCGCCTGCGGATCAATCTTGATGGAGGCGAGCGTGCCGTCGCATTTGGCGATGGCCTTGACGGCCCCGCCGCCGCTGGTGGCTTCCACGGTGCGCGCGGCGAGCTGTGCCTGCACCTGTTCCATTTGCTGTTGCATGCGCGCTGCCTGTTTCATGAGTTTTCCGATGCTGGACATAAAATTAGGAGTTGGGGGTTGGAAGATTGGAGTTGGTCAAGCGCGGACTTCGACAATCTGGCCTTTGAAAATTTCCAGCGCCTTTTGAATCAGCGGATCATCCTTGAAATCATTCTTGTTGAAAGTGACCGGCGCGGACTTTTCCCTGGCCGGTGCTGCCGGCGACGCGGCCGGTGCCGGGGGAATCATCGCTTGTGACCGGACGCGGTCTGCCGGAAGCTCCGCCTTGATGAATTTGATCTGCGCGTTGGGATGGCCAATCTCAGTGAGTTTGGTTTGCAGCAAGGTGTGGTTGCGCGGATTGTCAATCAGGGCAAGATGATCCGCAAATTCAGGATCGAAGCCGATGATCAGCGTGTTTTTCTCGAACGAAACCGGACCGGCTTCCAGCAAATAAGTCCGGATGAACGGGCTGACGCGGCTGACGGCTTCAACCAGCTTTGTCCAAAGCCCGGCGAGTTCGGCGGAGACGGCGGGGGTTTCCACAAGCGCAAGAATGGCGGCTGTGCCCGGAGCGCCGGGCACCGGCTCGGCGTGTTTGTGCGCGCCAGCCATTTCGGACCTGGCCGGTGCCCGGAGCGCCGTTGTCGGCGGCTGTGCAGGCGAGACGCCCGCGCCACTTTGTCCGCTGCGCAACTGGTTAAGCTGCTTCAGCACGGCATCGAGCGGCATGGCGTTGCGCGCCTCGATGGCCCTGAGCAGGGCGACTTCGACCATGATTTTCTTGGAGGCGGCGTCGCGCAGGCGAAGTTCCGTGTCCGCGAAAACTTCGAGGATGCGCGTGAAGGCATCGGTGTTCGCAAGCGCGGCTTGTTCCTTGAGGGCGGCCACTTCGGCCTCGGAGACTTCGAGCAGATTCAGGTCGCCGCGCGAGACCTGGAAGATGAGCAGGTTGCGAAAATGATTCAGCAAATCGGAAAGCAGGCGGCCCAAATCCTTCCCATTCTGAGCGAGTTCGTTCAATTGCGTGAGCGCCGTTTGAATCTCGGCGTTGAGGACGGCCTTGCTTAATTTCAAAATCTGGCTTTCGGCGGCAAGCCCGAACATCGAAAGCACGTCGGCTTCCTCGATTTTTTCCCCGCAAAAGCTGATGAGCTGGTCCAGCGTGGACTCGGCGTCGCGCATCCCGCCGTCCGCACCGCGGGCGATGGCGTAAAGCGCGGCCTCGTCAATCTTCACCTTCTCCTGTTTCGCAATCAGCGCGAGATGCCTGGTGATGAGCGCGGAAGGAATGCGGCGCAGATCGAAGCGCTGGCAGCGCGAAAGAATCGTCGGCAGGACTTTCTCCGGGTCGGTCGTGGCAAACATGAACTTCACATGCGCGGGCGGCTCTTCTAGCGTCTTGAGGAGCGCGTTGAAGGCCGCCGTTGAGAGCATGTGGATTTCGTCAATGATGTAAATTTTGAATTGCGAATTGGCGGGCGCGTATTTGCAGGTTTCGCGGAGTTCGCGCACCTGTTCGACGCCGTTGTTGCTCGCGCCGTCAATTTCCAGAACGTCCAGCGAACGGCCCTCGGTGATTTCAATGCAGCGCGAATCCTTTTCGTCGAAGTTGATTTTGGGGCCGCCGGTGCAATTAAGGCATTTGGCGAAGATGCGGGCGATGGTGGTCTTGCCGGTGCCGCGCGGGCCGCAGAACAGGTAGGCATGCGCGATGCGTTTCTGTTCGATGGCGTTGGCGAGCGTCTGGGTGACGTGCTCCTGCCCGACGACCTCGGCGAACCGCTGCGGGCGGTATTTTCTGGCGATGACCTGATAGGACATTTTTATTTACAATTTACCATTTACGGACGAATTGCAATAGCGATGGCAATCGTAAATCGAAAATCTCAAATCGTAAATGAAGAATGCCGGTTTTACGCTGGGTGGGAAGAAAGTGCCCCGGGACGGATGAGCAGGAACATCCTCGTTCCTCAAAACCCGGAAACGAGGACGCGGGAGATTGGAAGAATCAAATCAGCAATCCTAGCTTAGTGGGGCGCATCGTTTGTCGATCCGACATTGTCAACAATCGCAGGCCACTCAACATGACCGAGTTTGTGGAGCTTCTTCAGCGATTGCACAATGCGCGGGTCGGACCAAGGACCGGGGTCATCTTCGTTGGTTCGTGTCTCCGAAAGAAATAGGGTGTTCCACTCCGGCAAGGGACTTGGCAAAAGCGTCGGAGTTGTAGTTGAGAAAGAGGAGAGTGGTGTCCAGAAATTCCCAAGGAAAATCCGTTGTCCATCCACCACCAAAATAAACTGTGTCCCCCAGACTGAAGCCTTTGGCAGCCTGTCAAATACGACTGGTTTGACTTTCATCAGTTTGTTAGAGAAGTCAATCGTTACGATGTCCTTTTCAGAAAAGACCGGGGGCGCAATAAGCGCGACGTTTGTCCAATCGTTGGTTGAGGTGACATTCTTGTTGAGTGCGGACGCAAATGGACCACCGGCAATATGAAATCGATCCGGCTCCGCAACACGTTCGGCGGTGAGATAGATTGCAAAATGGTTTGAACTGCCGGTTTTGCAAGCGCCAGCCAAGCCGAGCAGCACCATAACAGCACAGACTTGAGCTTTCATGTTTTCGACCTTGCCCCCAGTCAGAGAGTTTGTCCAGCCGTTTAACGGATGATTTGCCATGACATGTCGGAAACGGACGTTAATCTAGCGCTGGCGTGAACGGAACCAATCAGAGTTACGAGGCTTACGCTTTCCATCCCGAATTAGGCGAGGAGATGGTTGGAGGAAACCTTTTTGTCGAATATTGGAAGCTTTGTTTCCAGGGCGGCACGGGCAGGCTTGAAATTCCTCTGGACCAAGTCGTGGTTGAGCTGGCCGAAAAGGGCGAACAAGTGTGGTTCAGCGACCGGGAGCACCCGGACGTGAGGTTTTTCACGTTTGATCAATCGGTGCTGGAAGACTGGGCATTGCTGCGCAGCCGCCCGGTTCGCGAGCAAGTGAAGGAAATCCTGCAGCGCGGCGACATGGCGCGACGGTGGAAACTTGTGCTCTACGCCTTTTTCGCGTGCATTCTGGCAGCGTGGCTGGGTTCGTTGGCCATGGGCGCGGCGGTGCATGTGGCGGTGAACCGGATTCCATTGTCCTGGGACGCAAAGGAAGGCAATGCGCTCATTAAGAAATTGGAAAAAAAACTGCCGTTTGTAAACGACTCGAACGTGGTGGCGCAAGTGACTGCTTTGGCCGGGCCGCTGGCGCGCGCGGTTCCCACCAACGATGTGCAGTTCAAATTTCACGTGCTCGCCTATCCGCAGCCGAACGCGTTTGCGCTGCCGGGCGGACACATCGTCGTCACCACGGGTTTGTTGAAACTGGCGGATCGGCCGGAGGAATTGCTCGGCGTGATTGCCCACGAGATGGCGCACGTCACGCAACGGCACGCACTGCGGCATGAGATTTCAGGAAAAGGGCCGATTTATATGGTGCAAATCATCACGGGCGGGCGAAGCGGAGCATTGGAGGCGCTGGCGTTTCCGTCCGAACTGCTCGCCTATGAAAGTTTTTTGCAGGAATACGAGCGTGAAGCCGATTCAGCCGGCTGGAATTCCCTCGTGGCGGCCAACATCAACCCGCACGGGATGATTGACATGTTCCGCAAACTGGAAACGCAGGAGCCGAAGGGGGAAGGCGAGGGTGGACACTCGGCGTTTGACAGCCACCCTGCCTTGGAAAAGCGAATCGCCTGGCTTGAAGCGAAATGGGAAAAAATCCCGGACAAGACCAGTTTCGTTCAACTGACCAATCCCGTGCCCAAGCTGCCCGAAAATGATGTGCAACATTCGCTGGAAAAGCTGCTGCGATAACGCAGCGGATTCAGCGGCTCAACCAGCCAAGTTCGTCCTTGTTCCTTCGGCAAAGCAGGCCGAGGATGCGCATCAAGACCGCGAGCAGGTAGAGACCAAAGAAGTTGCTGATGATGGCCGGCAGGATGTAGGGAACGCCCAGGAGTTCCGGCAAAACCTTCACCGCCAGCCAGCGCAGAATCAGGATGAAGACAAACAGGACAATGGTCAGCGCATATTCTCTCGGGATTTTCAATATTGATGGAATGATCAGCAGCGGATTGACGGCGGCCAGTGAATCAAACATGGCCACGGCGGTAAACGCCATGGGAAAATAAACCGCGCCGATGATAATCGCGGTTGTCGTCGCCCAGCCCAGCCACGCGCCGCCTTCGCTGAAGGCTGCATAAATCGTCAGTAAAATGGCGGGCAGAAAACAAAAAACCACCAGGCCGAGAAATTGAAAGAACGGCGAGGTGACCTCGCTGCTGTAGTCGGAGAGATCCGGCCAATCCGGCATTTCGTCGTCCCCGTGCGCCGAACTCGTCACGATATTTTGCAGGTAGCGGGTCAAATAGCCGGTTCCGAAGATTGTCAATAAAATCACGGCCACCAATCCATAGATGAAGGCGAATCGCGCCAGAAAGGTCGCCCCATCAATCAACAGAAACAAGAACCCGCCGCAAACCAGAAGAATCATTCCGTCTCCTTTGACGGGGTAGCCGAACGCACCTCGCGCCAGGCTCAAAAAGGATTCTTCCGGCGCGGCCTGGACAGGGACGCGTTCCAGCCGCAAACATTCCTCGCTGCACGCGCGGCAAAAATAGCCCCCCTGGCGGTGGCTCACACACAAGTTGCAGAACGCCCTCTGGCATTTCGGGCAGCGGAATTCCGCCGGCGAATGCGGATGAAATTTGCATACGGCCGCGGCGGCGGGTTGTGGTTGCAGAACAGCGCCGGGCATCGGACGGGCGCGCGGTATCGGGTCGCCTTCAAAGTGCAACACAACGTCGCCGAGCCGGATGACCTGTCCGTTTGAAAGCGTCGCCTCGTCCACCATCGCGTCATTGACGAAGGTTCCGTTGATGGAGCCGAGGTCCTTGATGACGACGCTTGAATCCGTGACCGTCAATTGGCAATGCGCTCCGGAAACAGAAGGATGTTCGATGGGGAAGTTATTTTCCGTTCCGCGTCCCAACGAAATTACGCCGGGCTGGAGTGGAATTTCCCACGCGCTCTCGGTCCCAGGATTGACAATCAGCCGGAGCATGTCCCCATGCGATAGAGGGAACCAGTCCAACTGTCAAGGCAAAGCATAACGGCGGGCATGGCGCGCAAATCGCAAGGGGAAATGCCAGGGTGACCGCGGCAGATGTCGAGCAGACTACCGTTGCTGCCTTCCGGCCCTGGCGGGGTTTGTAAGTCCACATTCCACGGGCCCTGGCAGCCAAAGGGTGCAGGAGACAGACGCTGGCTTCAAGGATAAACGCTCCGTGGCGCCGGAAAGATGTTTTGAACTTGCGTGTCCGAAAACACGTGTTACCTTTTTCGGTCTAAATTCGTCTTCTGACGGTGGTTAGGAACATCATGGCTGCAAAGAAACGAAATGCGAACCATTCGGACGCCGGTGTAACCATTCAGTTACATCTGCTGGGAATCATCGTCTTCAGCGTGTCCCTGGTGCTGGCTTCGGCGCTGGTGACTTATGGGTTTGTGAAGGTTCACGAAGCCAGCGGAGGAGGAAGGAATTCCCCCAAACTCTATGCTGTCACCAATTCCATCGGAACTGTTGAAACGGAAATGACGAACGTTCCGTCTTGGGGACAATTGACCGTGCATGACATTGATTTGGAACAGCCGGAAGAATATGTCGCCTACGAAATCAACACCAACCGCGTGGAGACATGGACGTTTGAAGGCATAAATCCCGACGCCGTCCGGACGGTCATGCGATCGTCCGGGCTGTCGGAGGAGCAGACCGAAAAGGCGTTGTCGGCCGCTTCCATGATTTACACCAACTCAAACACCATCGTCACACCGGACAGCGATCTGGTGTTTTCACTGCCGCCCGAAACGCGCGCGAAACTTTACGCGGTGCTGTGGCGCTTCAACTCGAACGAGCTGATACAGTTTCCGTTTTGTTTTCCCGGAAACTCCTTCGACACTCGGGTTGATAAAACCAGGATCAGCGACGCGACGCTGGCATTGCTTCAAAGAATGCTTTATCCGCGCGGCAACGCTCAATGCTTCAGCGATTTGGAGGCATTGCTGCATTCCATTCCCGACGAGGCCGAACGGATGCAGACCGTGAAGGCGCTCTCGCATCAATCCGCCGTCTTGTTGGGCATTCGTGTCTGGCCGGATTCGGACATAGATAAAATCATCAATTACTGGGATGCGACCGGGGTTCGCGTTGTGGATGTCCGGCCGTTCCTGGATTCGCTCAAACGGGAACCCACTGGCGGCGCCGCCAGCATCCTCTATTTCCTGCCGCCGTTCGCCCGCGCGCGCCTTTACACTTATCCCCTCCCCTCCCAGGCCGGCGACCCGGCGATGGATTGCCATTGGAGCACCATGAACTTTTTCAACGAGACGCCCGACAACCGTTTTTCCGATCCCAAATATACCGTTGATTACCTTCTGTCCCACTACTACAAGATCGCCAGGCCGACCAAGTATGGCGACCTGATCTTTCTTTTGAACAAAAACGGCGACGCCGTCCATTCCGCCGTTTATCTGGCCGACGACATCGTGTTCACCAAGAACGGCAACAATTCCGCGCAGCCCTGGATGCTGATGCACTTGAAAGATTTGCTGGCCGAATACAGCACGGACAGCGCGCCCGAAATCATTGTTTATCGGAATAAGAATTCGTGAACCATCGCCTGCCACGGGCACATTTTTCACCTATCAATGCAGAAACTCCTATTGCGGCATTCGCCAAAAACATCTAATCTTGTGCCTTTATGAGCAAAACACTTCAACTCGGCAGATTTTCCTTCGGCATGGGCGACCGCTTTGCCCATCAGGCCAAGGCCCAACTTCAGGCGTGCATCCTTGCCGCCAAACAAGGCGTGGACATCGTTCCCGTCTGGAACAAATCCAATCGCGAACACACCATCATCGGCTCCGAACCGCCCAGCGTCCGCGCCGCCGCCGCGAAGGCCGTCAAGGAACTCGGCTGGAAGAAGACCTGGCACATTGACGCCGACCATATCCGCCTCGAAACCGTGGACCGCTTTCTCGATTCCTCCGATTTCTTCACCATTGACGTGGCGGATTCCATCGGCAAACCCGCGTCGTCCGCGGACATCAGCGCGTTCGTCAAACGCCACGCCGAACTCGTCGGCGAACTGGAAATCCCCGGCATCAGTCGCCCGATTAAAACCACCCGCGCCGACGTGGAGCGCGTTGCAGCCAAATACCTTTTCGCCGTGCAGGACGCCGGGAAAATCTACCGCCATATTGCCAAGGCCAAGGGCGAAGGGAATTTCATCACCGAAGTTTCCATGGACGAAACCGACAGCCCGCAGACGCCGCCCGAACTCCTCATCATCCTCACGGCGATGAGCGACGAGAAGATTCCGCTCCAGACCATCGCGCCCAAGTTCACCGGCCGCTTCAACAAGGGCGTGGACTACGTCGGCGACGTGGCGCAATTCGAGCGCGAGTTCAACGAAGACCTCGCCGTCATCGCCCACGCCGTCTTGAGATACGGCCTGCCGGAAAACCTCAAGTTGAGCGTCCACTCCGGCAGCGACAAATTTTCCATCTATCCCGCCATCCGCCGCGCGGTGAAGGCGTTCAACGCCGGCCTCCACATCAAGACCGCCGGGACCAACTGGCTGGAGGAACTCATCGGCCTGGCCGAGGCGGGCGGCGACGCCCTTGCGCTTGCCAAGGAGATTTATTGCGACGCGCTGGATCATTGCGCCGAGCTTTGCGCCCCCTACGCCAGCGTCATTGACATTGACCCGAAGAAACTGCCCACAAAGGAACAGGTCAACGGCTGGACTTCGGCTCAATACTGCGCCGCCCTCCGGCACGATCCGAAATGCAAGGATTACAATCCCCATTTCCGGCAACTGCTCCATGTCGGCTTCAAGATTGCGGCCAAGAAAGGCGACCGCTACCTCAAGATGCTCGAGGCCAACGAAGCCATCGTCGGGCGCAATGTGACGATGAACCTCTACGAACGGCACCTGAAACCGCTCGTCGTATAAGCCGGACGGCTGGAAACTCCTTTCCTGAATTCATTTTGGTATGGCCGATTGGGCACGGCGCGTTTGGATTTGTAACCACGGATGAACACCGATGGACACGAATGGGAAAATCGGCGGTGAACGCGCCGCAATCCAAATGCTTCGCGAACTTTTGGGTCGCCCGACCATCGCGCCAGCGTCTGGACTGCGGTGGCTTTAGCACCGCTTTTCGGGCGCACCCGCAAAAGGGACTTGTAGTGTCGGTGCTTTGCGCCCGATGGTGGCCGTCCGCAAAGACCGAGCCACAGGCTCGACGCTACATCCGTAATACGAATGGTAGCAGCGGACGTGAGTCCGCTCATTATGCCGCGGGGTAACTGGCAGAAACCTCCGCAAAACCCACCATGAAATAGCCTGTTTCTATATCATCTTATTTGGCCTTTCGGGGGACAAAAAGCGTGGATTGACGGAATTCTGAAATTGTGAGCATATCTGAAGTGCTGTGAAAGATTCAGTCCTCCTATGAAACCCAAACGAAACCTGATTCAAATCTGGCTGCTGTGTGCGGTGCTGCTGCTCGCGCTCAACGCCGGCGCCCAAGCCATCCTCCAGATTGCCTCGGGCAATGGAGTCAGTTTTTTCGTCAAGAGCGATGGCAGCCTGTGGAGAGGAGATGTTGCCCATAAAAACGCAAAGTGGGCTGAGCTGGTAATCCGCGCCAAACAAGAACGCGAACAGCACCTGCAGTCAAGCCAGACCGAGGCACAACTGAACGAAATGGGGAGTCATTTGACCTCTGACAACTTCGAACCTGTTGACCTGATCGTTTCCAACGGCGTAACCACTGTTGCCAAGAATACACAGGGCGACACCTTCTTCATCAAGGATGACGGTAGTCTGTGGGCCATGGGAAATAATGATGGTGGTTTTCTAGGTGATGGCACTTTCGACACTCCTGATCATCCGCTTCAGATTGTGCCGAATGGCGTAACAGCAGTGGCTTGTGGCCAATCGTTTACGGTGTTTCTTAAAAACGATGGTAGCCTATGGGGATTTGGCGAGAATTACTCTGGCGAATTGGGAGAAGGCGTGGGAGGTGGCCGTATCATGCAACCTAAACAGATTATAGCACGTGGGATCGAACGCATTGCAGTCGGTTATGATCATGTTCTCTTCATAAAAAGTGGTGGCAGCTTGTGGGGCATGGGAAATAATGGCTACGGACAGTTGGGGCTTGGCAAAAATATCAATCACACCCCTTCACCCGTTGAAATTGCAACATCCAATGTGGTGAGCATCGCCGCTGCTCACGGTCACAGTTTATTTATCAAAAGTGACGGCAGCCTGTGGGCAATGGGCATGAATGTCTGGGGACAAATCGGTGATTGCACCATTGATTGGTCTTATCGCCCCAAGCAAATCGTATCTAATAATGTCGTGGCGGTTACGGCAGGTTATTCGGGGAGTCTATTTTTAAAGAAGGATGGCAGCCTATGGGGCATGGGAATGAATTCTTTTAGTGATTATGGCGAAGGAATAGAATTCAGTTCGAAATGTCCGACGCAGATTTTTACCACCAACAATCCGGCTCTGGTGGCCGGCTATTACTACAATGCCCAACTCAAGACATGCGTCAGTATTTGGGCCGGCAAATTCAATAACAACTCGTCTTTTGTCGGATCAGCCAGCAGCAAATCCGGACTTTCTTCAAGTGTTGCCGGTCTTCCAGGATACAATTTGATCACCATCGAACAGTTACAGAACGGCGATGTCCGATTGATTTATTCAGGCAATGCAGGTCTTAATTACGCGCTGGAACGCTCCAGCAGTTTAGCCAATCCGAATTGGGTATCCTTGGTCACGAACAAGGCTCCGGTTGGAGGGGTGTTGGTCATCACCAACACGCCAGACACGAGCATAAACAATTACTGGCGCATCCGCTCCGTGCCGTAATTTCCCGTAACGCAGATAAATTGTGTAAGGCAAGCGCAATCTGATTCAGCTTACGTGCCAGTCCCTATCGCCAGAATTGGCGATGGCAATATCATCAGTATTGGCGATGGCAGGGATTCAGGGGAGGCCTATGGTTTCCATATGAAACCATCATCAGCGATCCGCAGTGGACAAAATAATCCGGTCGTCTCTACCGCATCCGGTCACGATGGTTTCATCCGCGCAGATAAACCCAAAACCCAATAAATCCCATGAAAAGCACCATTGGAAAACCGTCAAATGCGTTCACCCTCATTGAACTGCTGGTGGTCATTGCCATCATCGCCATCCTCGCGGCGCTGCTGTTGCCGGCGCTTGAAAAGGCCAAAAAGACCGCACAGCGGATAAAGTGCACCAACAATCTCAAACAAATCGGCACGGCCTTCAAAATCTGGGAGGGTGACCACGGCGATAAATACCCCACCGCCGTCAGCACGGCCAAATTCGGCGCGATGGAGAACATCTACAGCCAAAACGGTGCAGCCAGTTCGGTTGCGGCTGGATATTCAGCAAGCACCGTCTTTGGTGTCATGTCCAATGAGCTGAACACGCCCAAGGTTTTGTATTACCCTTCTGACGCCTCCAAAACCGCATTGCCTGGTGATACGGGGATCGCATCGGGACCTGCGGCATCTGCGGCGTTGAACTGGGGCGTTTTCACCAATGTTAACCTTAGCTATTTTGTCGCAGGAGACACGTCGGATAAATATCCGAAAATGATCCTCATTGGGGACCGCAATATAGGAAATCTTAGTGGCATTGTTGCCATCACAGCGGCGCAGTTCGGAGTGATGCCCGCCACGAGCATGAACTTTGTGGGCAATGCTTACGCGAATACGGCAGTTACTGGTGTGACCGCAGGTTACACGGTAAAGCAAGGCTTTTTAACGCAAGGTTGGGGCTGGACGGATACTGATATTCACGAGGGCGCCGGCAATCTAGGCATGGCCGATGGCAGTGCCCGGCAAGCGTCACTTAAAGGTCTGGCAAATGCCCTTCTTGACACCCAAAACGCCAGGGGGGTCTTGGGCTTTGGGAATAACTATAAGAACGTAATTTTGAACATGCCGTGATCAAGAACGAGCCGCCTCGATTTCAGCGATTCGCGGTGGATGGATTATCGCGGTCGTTTCTTTCGCCTCTGTTCGCATTAAAGTGCGAGTGGCGATGGCCGATGCTGGTTTAGGGTGTTGTTCTCAAAGCGGCAGAGGTCTGCGTGAAATTTTCACGCACTTTTGAGTGAAGTTCACGCATTTCGAAAACCCAGTTGTGCAGAAGTCCAATAAAAATGAGCAAAACGAAACTGGCATGTTCAATGCCTACAAGAACGCAACCATGAAAACCAAACGCGGCCTGATTCCAATCTGGGTGCTGTGTGCGGCAGCGATGCTGCCCGTCGTAATGCAAGCCCAATTCACCTACACAACCAACAACGGCGCGATTGCCATTACGGGATACACCGGTTCGGGCGGCGCGGTGGTTATTCCGGACACGACTAATGGCTATCCGGTCACCAGCATCGGGTATGAGGCGTTCTATGGCAAATACAGCGTGACCAGCGTCACAATCGGCACCAACGTCATCAGTATAGCTGGCAACGCGTTCGAGTCGTGCGATTACCTAAGCAGCGTCATTATTCCCAACAGCGTGGTCGGCATCGGAACCAATGCGTTCTTGGGCTGCTTCCGCCTTACCAACGTCTCGATCGGCACCAACGTCGTCAGCATCGGAAACGGGGCGTTCGCCGCCTGCTCCGGACTGACCAGTGTGGCGATGCCTAACAGCGTTACCAACATCGGGAGCGATGCGTTCGGTTCGTGCAGTTACCTGGCCAGCATAACGATTCCCACCAACGTCGTCAGCATCGGGAACAATGCTTTTTCCGGCTGCACCAGGCTGGCCAGCGTGACAATTCCCGCCAGCGTGACAAATATTGGCGGTGTTCCGTTCAGTGGCTGTAGCAGTTTGACGGCAATAACGGTGGATACAAACAATCCCGCCTATTGCAGTGTGGCTGGGGTCTTGTTCAACAAGAGCCAGACCAAGCTCATCCAATGCCCGGGAGGCAAAGCTGGAGCTTACACTGTTCCTGGCAGTGTTACCAGCATTGTAACCAATGCATTCGCATCCTGCACCACCTTGAGCGGTGTTTATTTTCTGGGGAACGCCCCCAGCGCTGATTCGACTGTTTTTTCTGGTGATAACAATCTGACCGTCTATTACCCGCCCGGAACCACGGGATGGGGCCCGACATTTGCAGGTCGTCCGGCATTGATGTGGTTCCCGCCGGTGCCAGTTCAATATGTTTATACGACGAATAACGGCTCAATCACCATCACGGGATACATCGGTTTTGGCGGTTCGGTTTATACGTTGGGTGTTCCCAGCACGATCAATGGCTGGCCAGTCACCAGCATTAGGAGCGGGACGTTCTCCAATTGTTTCAACCTGACCAACGTCACGATTGCTGACAGCATTACCACCGTCGGAAGCAATGCATTCAATGGCTGCACGAACCTGATCTTCCTCACTATTGGCACCAACGTCACCAGCATCGGCGACTATGCGTTCTTTAATTGCAACCACCTGCCCAGCGTTGTGATTCCCAACAGTGTCACCAGCATCGGGAACTCTGCGTTCGCATCCTGCACCAGCTTGACAAATGCCACGACCGGCAACAGCGTTACCAGCATCGGGAACTCCGCATTCGCATCCTGCACCAGCCTGGCCAGCTTCACCATACCCGCCAACGTCGCCAGTATCGGGGACTATGCCTTCGAAAACTGCGGCCTGACCAGCGTAACGATTCCCGCCAGCGTCACCAGCATCGGGAGCTATGTGTTTTCTGAGTGCATCACCCTGGCCAGCGCGACAATCCCCAACGGCGTGACCAGCATCGGGTATCAGGCGTTCTCTTACTGTGGCAAACTGACAAACATCACCATTCCCGGCAGCGTAACCACCATCGGAGGTCTTGCGTTCTACTACAGCGGCCTGACCAGCGTGACAATCCCCAACAGCGTCACCAGTATCGGGAACAATGCATTCTCTTTCTGCAGCCTGACCAACGCGATTATCGGCAATGGCATCACCAGCATCGGGAACTCCCTGTTTGCTTATTGTGGCAGCCTGACCCACGTGACAATCCCCAACAGTGTCACCACAATCGAACCCCTTGCGTTCTTTGGTTGCAGCAGCCTGACCAGCGTGACAATTCCCGGCAGCGTCACCAGCATCGGCAACTTTGCGTTTCACGGTTGCAGCGGCCTGACCAGTATTTATTTCCAAGGCAACGCACCCGGCGTTGATTCGTCCGTGTTTGGCGGTGAAGTCCCGACGGTCTATTACTTGCCGGGAACCATGGGTTGGGATGTCTTCTCCGCCACAACTGGTCTTCCGACTACGCCATGGATGCTGCCGAACCCCATGATTCTGAGTTCCGAACCTAATTTCGGCGTGCAGACCAACGGGTTTGGTTTTATCATTTCCTGGGCAACAAACCTTTCCGTCGTGGTGGAAGCCTGCACGAATCTGGTCAATCCGGTGTGGCAACCAATTGAAACCAACACCCTCACCGGCGGCTCATCCTATTTCAGCGATTCGCAGTGGACAAATTATCCCGGTCGTTTCTATCGCCTCCGCTCACCTTAATCAAAGATTCGTCTTTCTGAGATGAGCCGACATTCAATTCCTGTCGGCACAATTTTCACGCCTCTTTGCCAAATTGCGCATTGAAGTTTTGCGCGCGATGGATTATACCGTAAGAAAATTGCCCATGAAAATGATCCGCCTCATCCACCTCCTGTTCTCTTTCACCCTCCTTTTGACGATTGCCATCGGCTGCCGCTCGGTGCAGCCGGGCAGGATGGCCTACAACGTCCGCGCCTTTGGCGCAAAAGGTGACGGCAAGACACTGGATCATCCGGCCATCAACCGCGCGATTGATGCCGTGGCAAAGATGGGCGGCGGCACGGTGGTGGTTCCGCCGGGCGTTTATCTGTGCGGCTCGATTCATCTCCAGAGCAACATTCGTCTTGAGATTGAAGCCGGCGCCACGATTCTGGGCGCGCCGCAAAGCATGAACGCCTACGACCTGACGGAGCCGTGGACGAACAATCCGTTTCAGGATGGCGGACATTGTTATTTCCACAACAGCCTCATCTGGGGCGAGAACCTGACGAACGTATTCATCACCGGGCACGGGATGATCAACGGCGGCGGGCTGGTGCGCGGCGACCGGCTGCTGGACGTGATGTGCGGCTACTCCAGATGGAACCCGACCAATTATGTGCCGGTGCAGACGAATTATCCGCCATGCCGTCTGGGCAACAAGGCCATTGCGCTCAAGCTGTGCCGGAACGTCCTCATCCGCGACGTCACGATCTACCACGGCGGCCACTTCGCCATCCTCGTGACCGGTTGCGACGACATGACGGTGGACAACGTGACGATGGACACCGATCGCGACGGCATTGACATCGATTGCTGCCGCAACACGATGGTTTCCAATTGCCGCATCAATTCGCCCAACGACGACGCGCTTTGTCCGAAGAGCAGTTTCGCCCTGGGCCGGAAGGTCATCACGGAGAACCTGACCATCGTGAACTGCCAGGTGTCGGGTTTCGAGGTGGGCACGCTGCTCGACGGCACGATGAAACCAGGCCGCGGGCACAATGGCCGCATCAAGTTCGGCACGGAGGCCGCCGGGGGGTTCCGCAACTGCACTGTGGCCAACTGCACCTTCCGCGGATGCAAAGGACTGGCGCTCGAGGAGGTGGACGGCGGCATCATGGAAAACATTTCGATCAACAACCTGACGATGATGGACGTGCCGGATTACGCGATTTACATCACCACCGGCAAACGCAATCGCGCCCCGGTGATCGAATCGCCCAGCGTGTGCCGGAACATTTCCATTTCCGATGTCATCGCGGACGGTGTGGGCAGAGCGGCCAGCATTGAGATTTTTGGATTGCCCGATCATCCGGTGGAAGGCGTCCGGTTGGACAACATCCGCATCATCAGCAATGGCGGCGGCTCGGAGACCAACGCCACCCACATGCCCAGGGAGCTGGCCTATGATTATCCCGATCCAAGCCGCGAGGGCACCATGCCGGCGTATGGCGTGTTCGCCCGGCACGTCAAGGGCCTGGAACTGGCGAACTTTAATTTGAGCTTCAAGACGAATGATTTCCGCCCGGCCATTCTTTGCTCGGACGTGAACGGACTGGAGATTGACAACTTCAAGGCGCAGGTGGCCGACGGCGTGAAGCCTTTGGTGCTCTATGACAACGTGAGCGGCATCGTCATTCGCAATTCGCCGGTGCTGGAGAAATAATTTGGAGCTCTCCCGAATTGCTGGATGAGTTCGCTCAACAATTATTTTCCAGTTTGGGCCGACTCACGTCTTCGGCTCAATCCGCAATCCGAATGTTAGCAGGATGATGAAAAAGTCATGCAATTTAAAAACCGCAAAAATATGCCGTTGATATTCAATGATTTACATGAGTAAAAATCGTCCGTTTTGAGTTTTTCAGCAGCCTGTTAGCAGCGGATGTGAGTCCGCTCATTATGCCACGGAGGTAACTAAAGGAAACGTCCTTTAAACCCGCCTGGAAACAGTCCGGTTTGCTATCGCCCTATTTGGACTTTCGAGGGACAAAAAGCGTGGATTGACGGGATTCTGAAATTATGAGCATATTGAAGGTGCTGTGAAAGATTCAGTCTTCATATGAAACCCGGACGAAACCTGATTCGAATCTGGCTGCTGTGTGCCGCGATGCTGCCCGCCGTAGCGCAGGCCCAATTCACTTTCACTACCAATAACGGCGCGATCACCATCACGAGCTATACCGGCACTGACGGTGCAGTGGTCATCCCCAGCACGACTAATGGTTATCCGGTCACCGACATTGGAGACTATGCGTTCTCAGGTTCTGGCATGGCCAGTGTGGTAATCCCCAGTAGCATATTGCGCATAGGAAACTTTGCATTCTCGTCTTGTAACAGCCTCACTAACAGTGTCACGATTCCCGACAGTGTGACGTATATCGGCAGTTATGCGTTCTCTTATTGCGCCAACTTAGTCAGTGTCATCATTCCCAAAACTGTCACCGGCATGGGACGCCTTCTCTGCTTAGGCAGCACAAACCTTCAAGCTATAACGGTGGACGCGCAGAACCCTACTTATATCAGCAGTGTTGATGGAGTCTTATTTGACAAGAGCCAGACCCTGCTCCTCGAATGTCCGGGTGGTAAAGCGGGCAGCTACACGATGCCCGACAGCGTTACCAGCATCGTGGGTGATGCGTTTCGGTCCTGCGTCAACCTGATTAGCATCACGGTCGGGAAGAACGTCACTAGCGTTTACAGTTGGGCTTTCGCATCCTGTTCCAACTTGACGGCGGTCTATTTCAAAGGTAACGCCCCTAGCGTTGTTGTTGGTTCCGATTTGTTCACAGGCGTAAACATTGCAATCGTCTATTATCTGCCTGGCACGACGGGATGGCATTCAACCTTTGGAACTCCGCCTGGACAACGTCCGACGGCATTGTGGAACCCGCAAGCTGCGACCAGCGATGGCAGCTTCGGTGTGCAGTCGAACCAATTCGGGTTCAACATCACCGGCAGCAGCAATCTGCTCATCGTAGTGGAGGC
>Ga0265337_1000414_pt1 | contig 22789 bp, 19 predicted proteins | sample 42122metaG_FD_192441 | JGI IMG/M metagenome (GOLD analysis project Ga0265337, IMG submission 192441) | Rhizosphere microbial communities from Carex aquatilis grown in University of Washington, Seatle, WA, United States - 4-21-22 metaG | ecosystem: Host-associated > Plants > Roots > Rhizosphere >... | reverse complement strand
GAATATTTAGCGTGTTCGCCGTGGTGATGAACATCACGCTGGACAGATCGTAGTCGACCTCCAGGTAGTGGTCGTTGAAGGTGTGGTTCTGTTCGGGGTCGAGCACCTCGAGCAAAGCCGATGACGGATCGCCGCGGAAATCGGCGCCCATCTTGTCCACCTCATCGAGCAGGAACAGCGGGTTCGAGGTCTTGGCCTTGCGCATCGACTGGATGACCTTGCCGGGCATCGAGCCGATATAGGTACGCCGGTGGCCGCGGATCTCGGCCTCGTCACGCACGCCGCCGAGCGACACGCGCACGAATTCGCGGCCGGTGGCGCGGGCGATCGACTTGCCGAGCGAGGTCTTGCCCACGCCGGGAGGACCGACCAGACACAGGATCGGCCCGGTCAGCTTATTGGCGCGCTGCTGCACGGCGAGATACTCGACGATGCGTTCCTTGACCTTCTCCAGGCCATAGTGGTCGTCGTTGAGAATCTTCTCGGCGCCGACCAGATCCTTCTTGACCTTGCTCTTCTTGTTCCACGGGATCGAAAGCAGCCAGTCGAGATAGTTGCGCACGACGGTGGCTTCCGCCGACATCGGCGACATCTGGCGCAGCTTCTTGAGCTCGTGCGTGGCTTTCTCGCGGGCTTCCTTGGAGAGCTTGGTCTTCTTGATCTTTTCTTCCAGTTCCTGAAGCTCGTCCTTGCCTTCCTCGTCGCCGAGTTCCTTCTGGATCGCCTTCATCTGCTCGTTGAGGTAGTACTCGCGCTGGGTCTTCTCCATCTGCCGCTTGACGCGGGTACGGATGCGCTTTTCCACCTGCAGCACGGAGATCTCGCTCTCCATCAGGCCGAGCACCTTCTCCAAGCGCTGGGTGACGATGGGCGTCTCCAGGATGTCCTGCTTGTCGGGAATCTTGACGGCGAGATGCGAGGCCACGGTGTCGGCCAGTTTGGCGTAATCCTCGATCTGCTGGATCACGCCGACAACCTCGGGCGACACTTTCTTGTTGAGCTTCACATAATTCTCGAATTCGGTGACCACCGAACGCGCCATGGCCTCGGCCTCCACGCGTTCGCCCATGTCGTCGGCGAGCACGGTGGCATCGGCCTCGTAGTAGTCGCTGCGGTCGGTGTATTTGAGCACCTTCGCGCGTTCGGCGCCCTCGACCAGCACCTTGACGGTGCCGTCGGGCAGCTTGAGCAGTTGCAGGACGCTGGCCAGCGTGCCGACCTCGAAGATCGAGTCGGTCGCCGGATCGTCGTCGGAAGCATTTTTCTGCGTCGCCAGCAGGATGAAGGTGTCGGAGCGCATCACTTCTTCCAGCGCCTTGATCGACTTTTCACGGCCGACGAAGAGCGGGACGATCATGTGCGGGAACACCACGATGTCGCGCAGCGGTAATACCGGATAAGCCCTGGTTTCGCCGGGTTGCAGCTGAGGTCGTGGCTTATTGGTCATTGGCCTAGTCCTTTTTGTTGTGCCCCTGTCCGTTGACCCGCTCAAGGCGGCATCGCCGAACAGTGCCGGGAAGGATGGGCAAGGAGGCGTCGGGAGAACGGAGGCCCGGCGCGCCATCAGGAAGGGTACGAAGCCCTCACCCACTCGGGAAACCACGATCTTTCGTACGCAAGTTCGCTTCGAACGCTATACGTAGGACGCGCCGATAGGGTCTGCAAGTAAGGCCCGTTTTTTCAGTAAAAGCGGACCCGAATACCCTCAGCACGCCACTAACGGCGCGATTCTACAAGCGGTTTCCTGCCGCCCGGGGGCGGGCGGGATCAGGCGCTGGCGCTGCCGGCTTCGGCCGTGCGGTCGCTGCGGTCGGCATAGATGTAGAGCGGCCGGGCGGTTCCCTCGACGACCTCCTTGGAGATCACCACCTCTTCGACCCCCTCCAGGCTGGGGAGATCGAACATGGTGTCGAGCAGGATGCTCTCCATGATGGAGCGCAGGCCGCGCGCGCCGGTCTTGCGCTCGATCGCCTTGCGGGCGATGGCGCCGAGCGCCTCCTCGGCCAGCGTGAGATCGATCGATTCCATCTCGAACAGACGCTGGTATTGTTTGACCAGCGCGTTCTTCGGTTGGGTGAGGATAAGCTTGAGCGAGGGCTCGTCCAGGTCCTCAAGCGTGGCCACCACCGGCAAGCGGCCGACGAATTCCGGGATCAGGCCATACTTCAGCAGATCCTCCGGTTCGACTTGGCGGAAGATTTCGCCCTGCTTGCGATCTTCCGGAGCGAGCACTTTGGCCGAGAAGCCGATCGAAGTGGAGCGGCCGCGCGCCGAGATGATTTTTTCGAGGCCGGAGAAAGCGCCGCCGCAGACGAACAGGATGTTGGTGGTATCCACCTGCAGGAATTCCTGCTGCGGATGCTTGCGGCCGCCCTGCGGAGGCACCGAGGCGATGGTGCCTTCCATGATCTTCAACAGCGCCTGCTGCACGCCTTCGCCCGACACGTCGCGGGTGATCGACGGGTTGTCGGACTTGCGGGAAATCTTGTCGATTTCGTCGATATAGACGATGCCGCGCTGCGCGCGCTCGACATTGTAGTCGGCCGACTGCAGCAGCTTGAGGATGATGTTCTCCACGTCCTCGCCGACGTAACCGGCTTCGGTCAACGTGGTGGCGTCCGCCATCGTGAACGGCACGTCGAGGATGCGCGCCAGCGTCTGCGCCAGCAGCGTCTTGCCCGAGCCGGTCGGCCCAATCAGCAGGATGTTCGACTTCGCCAGTTCGACGTCGTTGTGCTTGGTCTGGTGGTTGAGCCGCTTGTAGTGATTGTGGACGGCGACCGAGAGCACCTTCTTGGCGTGATCCTGGCCAATCACGTAGTCGTCGAGGACTTTGCGGATTTCCTTCGGCGTCGGGATGCCGTCGCGCGACTTGACCAGCGAGGACTTGTTCTCCTCGCGGATGATGTCCATGCACAGTTCGACGCATTCATCGCAGATGAACACGGTCGGGCCGGCAATGAGCTTGCGGACCTCGTGCTGGCTCTTGCCGCAGAACGAGCAGTAGAGCGTGTTCTTGGAATCGCTGCCGCCGACTTTGCTCATTCCATTCTCCGTCACACGCGTCGGTACATTCCGTGGTCGGCGATAGTCTCGATCACCCGCCTATACGCCACACACCGAACGAAGCAAGTTTCGCGCCGGAATTCCGGCTCGGCAGACCTTGATACCGGGAGGCCCGCAGTCCCTGCTACTCTCCCACACCCTAAGCGAAGCATGCTAACGGCGTGATAATCAAGAATCTATTAACGATAATGCCCATTCAAGGCCCACCGCGAAAGCGGAACTTCCGAGCTAACCCCGGCGATTGTGACAGACCGGCTGGGCGCCTTTTCGGAAAATATCAGGCGGGTTTGGGAAGCATTTCCTCCGTCCGCCGCTCGATCACCTTGTCGACCAGACCGAAGTCTTTGGCCGCCTCGGCGGTTAGAAAATAGTCACGCTCGAGCGCGTCCTCGATCTTTTTCAGCGACTGGCCGGTATGCTTGACGTAGATCTCGTTGAGCCGCTTCTTCAGGTTCAGGATCTCCTGGGCATGCACCATGATGTCGGTGGCCTGGCCCTGGAACCCGCCGGACGGCTGGTGCACCATGATACGGGCGTTCGGCAGCGCAAAGCGCATGTCCTTGGCGCCGGCGGTGAGCAACAGCGATGCCATGGAGGCCGCCTGCCCGACGCAAAGCGTAGACACCGGCGGGCGCACGAATTGCATGGTGTCGTAGATCGCCATGCCCGATGTCACCACCCCGCCGGGCGAGTTGATGTACATCGAGACTTCCTTCTTCGGGTTTTCCGCCTCCAGGAACAGGAGTTGCGCCACCACCAAAGTGGCCACTCCGTCCTCGATCGGGCCGGTGATGAAGATGATCCGTTCCTTGAGCAGCCGCGAGTAGATGTCGTAGGCCCGCTCGCCCCGGTTGGTCTGCTCGACCACCATGGGCACCAGATGCTGCATATAGTGTTCGACGGGATCTCTCATTTCGGCTCCTTCACGCGAATCATGTCGGCAGATTAGCCTTACCGTCGCGTCCGGATGATCTATTTTCGAAATACGCCCGCCGCAAGGCGCAGGCCCCGCTCAGGCTGCGGTCGAATCGTCTTCCTTGTAGAGCTCCTCGCGCGCGACCTTTTTCTCGCTCACGCTAGCGAGTTCGAGCAGGAAATCGACCACTTTTTCCTCATAGATCGGGGCGCGCAACGCGGCAACCGCCTGCGGGTTTTGCCGGTAGTAATCCCACACCCGCTGCTCCTGGCCGGCGAACTGGCGCGCGCGCTCCATGACGGCACGGCTCATTTCGTCCTCGGTTACGGTGATGGTGTTCTTCTCGCCGATTTCGGCCAGCACCAGGCCCAGCCGCACCCGCCGCTCGGCGATGCCGCGGTATTCGGCCTTGGCCTTTTCCTCGGTGGTGTCCTCGTCGGCGAAGCTCTTTTTCTCGTTTTCCATCTCGGCGAGCACCGACTTCCAAACTCGGTCGTACTCTTCCTCGACCAGCGACGGCGGCGGCTCGAACTTGTGCCGGACATCCAGCTCGTCGAGCAGCGCGCGCTTGAGTTTCTGCCGCGACATGGCGACATGCTCGCGCCCGATGCGGTCCTTGACCGCCTCGCGTAGCTTGGCGAGCGATTCAAGCCCGAGCGACTTGGCAAAATCGTCGTCGAGGGTCACCGTGCCGGGGCTCTCGATCGACTTGGCGGTGACCACGAATTCGGCGTCCTTGCCGGCCAGCGCTTTGTTCATGTAATGCGTCGGGAATGTCACCTTCAGGGTGCGGGTTTCGCCACTGCCGATACCGATCAACTGATCCTCGAAGCCGGGAATGAACGTGTTCGATCCGATCAGCACGGCGGAATCCTCGCCCGAGCCGCCCTCGAACGGCTTGCCGTCGATGGTGCCGGCAAAGGAGATGACGACGCGGTCGTCCTTGGCCGCCTTCCCGCCTTCCGGCTTGGCGCTATAGGGCTTGTTCTGCTCGCTGATGCGCGCGACGGCCTCGTCAACCTCGGCGTCGGTCACCTCGCTGGTGAGCTTGGTGAGCTTGATGGTCTTGAAATCGGTGAGTTCGATCGGCGGCACGATCTCGACCGCCATGGTGTAGTCGAGGTCGCTCTGGCCGGAGATCAATTTTTCGACCGCATCCTGCTCGGTCGGCAGCGTCACCTTCGGATCGGCGGCCAGCTTGTAGCCGCGCTCGCTGACGATCTGGTTATTGGTATCGCGCACCGTCGCCTCGATCACCTCGGCCATGGCCGAGCGCCCGTAGACGCGCCTGAGGTGGGCGACCGGCACCTTGCCGGGACGGAAGCCGTTGATGCGGACGCGATCTTTCAACTCGTCCAGGCGCACATTGACCTTGGCGTCGAGTTCGGCGGCCGGAACGACCACCTTGAATTCGCGCTTGAGACCTTCGGACAGCGTTTCGGTAACTTGCATCGATCACACACTTCTTTGTTTGGCCGCGCATTGCGCCGGGCTTGTCGAATGATGGGCAGCTCGTTCTTTTAGCCCTCGGCGTGGTGCGGGCGGAGGGACTCGAACCCCCACGACTTTCGTCACGGGAACCTAAATCCCGCGCGTCTACCAATTCCGCCACGCCCGCAAAGGGCAGTCTTAGGGACGATCCTGGCGCCGCAATCCGGCAAGGCTTAGCGCGCACGGCTTAACGCACCGCGGCCCGCCAGGGCAAGCCGCTACAGCCTGCCTTTAGGGCGGCGGCTTATATCACGGTAAAACCACACGACAGCATTAAAATAGGCGGCGCTTTCGTTCGCTCAAGGGCCCTTGGCGGCTTCTTGTCCCAGCTCGGCGAACAGGGCCCGGTAGACCGCCGGCAGTGCCTCGGGCAAGTCCTCCGCGATCAGGCCGGGGCCGAAGGCCTTGGCCGCCTCGCCATGCAGCCAAGTGGCGGCGCTGGCCGCCTCGAAGGCCGGCATCCCCTGTGCCAGGAGCGCCGCGATCAGGCCCGCCAGCACGTCGCCCGCACCCGCGGTGGCGAGCGAGGCCGGCGCATTGTCGGCAATCGAGGCGCGGCCGTCGGGGGCGGCCACCACGGTGTCGGCGCCCTTGAACAATACCGTCGCTCCGCTCGATCGGGCCGCTAGGCGAGTTTTCTCAAGTTTTGCATGAACATTAGTATCTTCATGTATCACTTTAAATAATCTCATGAATTCGCCCTCATGCGGCGTCAGCACTGTGGCGCGACCAGCCCGCTTGGCGATCATTGCGACCAGCACAGCAAGATCGTCCCCAAAACTCGTCAGCGCATCGGCGTCCAGGACCGCCGCCGCCGCGCTCGCCAGCGCCGCAGCCACCTGCTCCCGCATGGCCAGCCCGACCCCGCCGCCCGGCCCCAGCACCACCGCGTTGCGCCGCTTGTCGGCGAGGAAGGCCGCCAATTCGGCGGCGCCATCTACCGGCCGCACCATGACCGCCAGACTAGCCGCGGCATTGACGCTGAGCGCCTCGCGCGGGCTGGCGATGGTCGCCAGCCCCGCCCCCGCTCGCAAGGCGCCGCGCGCCGCCAGCCGCGCCGCCCCCGTGGTCGAAAGCCCGCCCGACACCACCACCGCGTGGCCGCGCGAATATTTATGGCCACCGGCGCGCGGCAGCGGGAATGAGCCTCCCCACAGCGCCGGCCGGTTGGCGCAGGCCGAGGGTTTGATTTCCTCCAATACCTGGTCGGGGATGCCGATATTGGCCACCTGGATCGCGCCGCAATGCAGCCGGCCCGGCAGCAGCAGGTGGCCGGTCTTGCGGCGGAAGAAGGTCACGGTATGGGTCGCGTTGACCGCAACCCCCATCACCGCGCCTGTGGTGCCGTTCACCCCGCTCGGCAGATCGACGGCGATCACCGGCGCTCCGCAGGCGTTCATCGCCCCGATCATGGCGCGCGGCAGACCATCGACCTCGCGATCGAGGCCGGCGCCGAACAATGCATCGATGACGATGTCGCAATCGGCGAGCGAGCCCGGCGAGGCCTGCTCGACCGGCCCGTTCCAACGGTCGGCGGCAAGCGCGGCATCGCCCTTCAGCCGCTTCGCATCGCCGACGAAGCTGACGCGGACCGCATAGCCGCGCTCGGCCAAGTGGCGCGCCGCGACAAAGCCATCGCCGCCATTGTTGCCGGGTCCCGCCACAACCACCACGCGCCGGTCTTGGCACGCAGCCCCGGCCGCATCGGCCACGGCGCGGCCGGCATTCTCCATCAACTCGATGCCGGGAATGCCGCCGGCGATGGTCAGCCGGTCGGCTTCCGCCATTTCGGCATTGGTGAGGAGTTCGATCATTGCGGTAGACACTAACGGCCAGCCGGTAGGCCGACAAATAGGTCTAATTGGCTGCGGTGCAGCATATCTCAGGCCGCTGGCAAAAGTTTTTGCAGGGTGCTTAATTGCTGGGCAACGGGCCGCAGGGATGCTGGGTAGTAACCGGCTCTCTACGCCCTAAAGTACTGTGGGAACTTACTTATTGCGCTCTCTGCGGCTTGGCACGGGACCTGCTAACCGGTAGCGCGGCGCACCGCAGCTTTGCGGCGGGCTGGGGGGAAGGAAAAAGCCAATGAAAAAAATCGAAGCCATCATCAAACCCTTCAAACTCGACGAGGTGAAGGAGGCACTCCAGGAAGTTGGCCTGCAAGGCATTACTGTCACCGAGGCCAAGGGCTTCGGCCGGCAGAAAGGGCACACAGAACTTTATCGCGGCGCCGAATACGTGGTCGATTTTCTCCCCAAGGTGAAAATCGAGATCGTGCTCGGCGACGACATGGTGGACAAGGCGATCGAAGCGATCCGGCGCGCCGCCCAAACCGGCCGGATTGGAGACGGCAAGATATTCTTATCCAACATCGAGGAAGCCATCCGGATCAGGACTGGCGAATCCGGCATCGACGCCATCTAAACCGCGTGGCAGCGTCTCGCGCGGGAACTTTCATTAAAAAAGGGGAATGCAATCCATGACGAACGCCAAGAGTGTCATGAAGATGATCAAGGACAACGACGTGAAGTACGTCGATTTCCGGTTTACCGATCCGCGCGGCAAGTGGCAGCACGTCACCTTCGACGTTAGCATGATCGAGGAAGACACCTTCGCCGAAGGCCAGATGTTCGACGGCTCCTCGATCGCGGGCTGGAAGGCGATCCATGAGTCCGACATGTGCCTGATGCCGGATCCGTCGTCCGCCTGCATCGATCCGTTCTTCGCCGAGACCACCATGTCGCTGATCTGCGACATTCTCGAGCCGACCACCGGCGAACCCTATAACCGCGACCCGCGCGGCATCGCCAAGAAAGCGGAGGGCATGGTCAAGTCGATGGGCGTCGGCGACACCATTTTCTTCGGACCCGAGGCCGAGTTCTTCGTGTTCGACGACGTCAAATACTCAGCCGATCCCTACAACACCGGCTTCAAGCTCGACTCTATCGAGTTTCCGTCCAATTCCGCCACCGAATACGAAGGCGGCAATCTCGGCCACCGCGTCGGCACCAAGAAGGGCTATTTCCCGGTGCCGCCGCAGGATTCGGCGCAAGACATGCGCTCGGAAATGCTCGGGGCCATGGCGCGCATGGGCTGCGTGGTCGAGAAGCACCACCACGAAGTGGCATCCGCCCAGCACGAGCTCGGCCTGAAATTCTCGCCGCTGGTCGTGATGGCCGATCGCTTGATCATCTACAAATACTGCATCCAGCAGGTGGCGCAGATCTACGGCAAGACCGCGACCTTCATGCCCAAGCCGATCTACGGCGACAACGGCTCCGGCATGCATTGCCACCAGTCGATCTGGAAGGCGGGCAAACCGGTATTCGCCGGCAACAAATATGCCGACCTATCGGAGACCTGTCTCTCCTACATCGCCGGCATCATCAAGCACGCCAAGGCAATCAATGCCTTCACCAACCCGACCACCAACTCCTACAAGCGACTGGTGCCGGGCTTCGAGGCGCCGGTGCTGCTCGCCTATTCGGCGCGCAACCGCTCGGCGTCGTGCCGCATCCCCTACACCACCAACCCGAAGGCCAAGCGCGTCGAGGTGCGTTTCCCCGATCCGCTGTGCAATCCCTATCTCGGCTTTGCCGCGATGACGATGGCCGGCCTCGACGGCATCAAGAACAAGCTCGATCCGGGCGCCGCCATCGACAAGGATCTCTACGATCTGCCGCCGGCCGAGCTGAAGAAAATTCCGACGGTGTGCGGCTCACTGCGCCAGGCGCTCGGCGAACTCGCCAAGGACCGCGCGTTCTTGACCGCGGGCGGCGTGTTCGACGACGACTTCATCGACAGCTACATCGACCTCAAGATGCAGGAAGTGATCCGCTTCGAGCACACCCCGCATCCGGTCGAATTCGACATGTACTATTCGGCGTAAGCGTTCCTCCCAAACATCGCGCGAGTTACGAAACTTCGCGATGCAACTAATCGGGCGCTCCGCAGGGAGCGCCCTTTTTTCTTTGCGAGATTGAGTTGTTGGGCCGGCGCTAGACGAGATGAGCAACGCTGTCGAACAACGTGTGCGCTTCGCTCAACGCCCGCATGCCACGCGATCTATTGCTCGCGCGTACGTTCCGCTTCCAGGATTGCTTCGTCGTGATACCAGCCGCTGCCCGACGCTGCTCGCGCGACACGCGGCGACAACGCAGGATTCGATGCAGGTTTAGGGTCCTCGCGCAGCGTGCCCACAGCGAAGCGACCCCGTGCAGGGAACTGGTAGATATTGGCCGAGCCAGAATGATCGTTCGTGGTCATTGTTCGGCGCTCCTTGATTCGCGCATGATGGACATAGTCACGCACATAACGCTTTGCATCCCGTTTACGCACCATGCGATAGATCAAATCATCGTATGACTACATTGTAGGCATTTCGCTTTTTGCCTCTTCGAGAAGCATCCGATCCGCGCCGAATTTGTCAGGTCGTGCCGTGGTCCGCGGCACCCGGTCATTTGGCATAGGAAATGCTTCGATGACGTCGGCAGTTGGCGGCCGGGGCGCCGTTGGCGGCTGTGTACGCAGAATCCCTCACGTATCGCGTCATCAGCAATGAGAGACCCGCAATGACAAAATATAAACTCGAATACATTTGGCTCGACGGCTACACGCCGGTCCCAAATCTTCGTGGAAAAACGCAGATCAAGGAGTTCGACAGCTTTCCTTCGCTCGAGCAGCTTCCTCTGTGGGGCTTCGATGGCAGCTCGACCATGCAGGCGGAAGGAAGAAGTTCGGACTGCGTTCTCAAGCCTGTCCGCGTTTTTCCCGACGGCGCGCGCAAGAACGGCGTTCTCGTGATGTGCGAAGTCATGATGCCGGACGGCGTGACCCCGCACGTAACGAACAAGCGGGCCACCATTCTCGACGATGAGGGCGCCTGGTTCGGATTCGAACAGGAATACTTCTTCTACAAGGACGGCCGGCCGCTCGGCTTCCCTGCGAGCGGGTATCCGGCGCCACAAGGTCCCTACTACACGGGCGTCGGCTACAAGAACGTCGGCGACATCGCCCGCAAGATGGTCGACGAGCATCTCGATCTCTGCCTCGCGGCCGGTATCAACCACGAAGGCATCAACGCCGAAGTGGCGAAGGGCCAGTGGGAATTCCAGATTTTCGGCAAGGGCTCCAAGCGGGCCGCCGACGAAATGTGGATGGCGCGTTACTTGATGCTGCGGCTCACCGAATCATACGGGGTCGACATTGAGTTTCACTGCAAGCCGCTCGGCGACACCGACTGGAACGGGTCCGGCATGCACGCCAACTTCTCGACCGCTTATTTGCGCGAGATCGGCGGCAAGGACTATTTCGAGAAGCTGATGGCCGCATTCGAAGCAGCGAGGGAAGATCACATCGCGGTCTACGGACCGGACAACCACATGCGGCTGACCGGCAAGCACGAAACGCAGTCGATCCACCAGTTCAGCTACGGCGTGGCGGACCGCGGAGCATCGATCCGCGTGCCGCACAGCTTCGTGAACAACGGCTACAAGGGCTATCTGGAAGATCGCCGTCCCAACTCGCAAGGCGACCCCTACCAGATCGCTTCGCAGATATTGAAGACGATTGCGTCCGTCCCGAAGGCCGCCAAAATTTCGGCCGCAGCGTAAGCTTTCGTCCCGTCATCACGCGCGATGCAAATGATCGGGCGCCTTCGCAAGGGGCGCCCTTTTTCATGCGACGGCGAATGAATCGTTCAGACGATCAGGAAAATGATGACCGCGAGCGCGGCGGCAATGCCGGCGGCAGTAGCCAGTTTCCGCTTGCGATGACGCTTGGGCCCGTAGACCCCGGCGGCGCGGCGCTCGGCGATCAGCGCGGCGTCGAATTCGGCCGAGGACGAATAGGCGCAGGCCAAGGCCGCGCCCGCGCGCTCGGCATAGGCTTCAAGCGCCAGGACGGCGTCCGCGTGCCCGCTATTGGCTATGCGCAACATCCGCGCATGCTAGCGCGCAGATGGTAAACGAGACGTTGCATTCTCCCCGATTGCCGCCAGGCCGACGGTTTTGGCGCGTCGGGCGGGCACCTTGCCTTGCGACAAACGCACCGGCTTGGCCGCTTGGCCGTAGCGTGCGGCCGCGAGCGGGCGGACATCCTGGCTCGGCGGCTCGGCGTCGGCGGCATACAGCCGATTGCGGCCGTCATGCTTGGCGCGGTAGAGCGCGGCGTCGGCGCGCGCAATCAGCGCGGCGATATCCGTGACCGGTTCATGTGACGTGGCGGCGCCGATGCTCACCGTCGCGCCGATCGCATGCTCGCCAATCTGAATGCCGGCGGTTTCGAAACTCACGCGCAGGCGCTCGCCGATGCGCGCGGCAAATTGCATCGGTTCCGCTACGATAACGGCAAACTCCTCGCCGCCAAGCCGGCCGACGAGGTCGCTGCCGCGCATGTTTGAGCGCGCCGCGTTTGCAAACACGCGCAGCACTTCGTCGCCGATGACGTGGCCGAAGCGGTCGTTGATCGATTTGAAATGATCGAGATCGAGCATCAGCATCGTCACCGGCTGGCCGCGTTCGCCTTGCCGGGCGCACAGGCTGAGCGCGTTTTCCAGAAAGGCTCGCCGGTTGAGCAGACCGGTCAGCGGATCGGTGGAGGCCGCGCTGCGGTAGAGGTCGACATCGTTGTCCTTCACCATCAGCAGCATGATGAACGCGGTGCCGACGGCGTAGAGGATCGATTCAAGCGTGAAGACATTCAGCCAGCTCGCAGCATAGGCCGCGGGCAAGTACGCCTGCATGGCGAGCGGCATCAGGAAGATCGCTGCATGCACGCAGGGTACGACGATCGCGGCCAGGCGCGAATAAAGGGTTTTGCGCCGCTCGCGATGCAACTCGAAGGCTATGAAGAAAGTGTAGGCCGCGACCACGACGGCGCCGAGCGCGATGCGCTCATTGTTGCCTTCCGCGAAGGCCGGCAATTGGCACAGCACGATCCAGATGAAGGCGCCAATGAAAGCGGCGGTCGGCAACAGCGGCCGCCGATGGAAGAGCCGCACGCCGTTCCAAATCATGCCGCAAGCGAGGAACGTGAGCGCTTGCGCAAACTCCTTTGGAATTGCGAACATAGGCGCCGGCGCGGCCCAGAGCGCGATCGACGAGGCGCCAATCAAATAGGCCGAGCCCCACCAGGCCAGCGCGCGCACATTGCGCTGCTGCACCCAGGCAAAGAGCAGCAACAGCCCGAGCAACGCCGCGATACAAACGGCGACGAAGGCCAGCGTCGGCACATCAAGCGGCAATAGCTGCGGTTTCACAGCAGCAAACATCGACTACCCCCCGAGCTCGGCCAGATCTGGGCCGAACAACGGTATCACTCTACGCGCAGGCTATGGGAAAAGCCTTGCGCGGTTGCGCCACCTTCGATGCAAGACTTGCGAAAATTGTAATTAAATTTGCGCCAAAAGCCGCGGATGGTGCGCGCAAAAAGGGCGCACCTGCCGGCGCGCCCTTTTGCGAACCCGATTTTCTCGAACGATCAGCGCTTGGAGAACTGGAAGGAGCGCCGCGCCTTGGCCCGGCCGTACTTCTTGCGCTCGACCACGCGCGAGTCACGGGTGAGGAAGCCACCGCGCTTGAGCGCACCGCGCAGGTCAGGCTCGTAATAGGTCAGCGCCTTGGAAATGCCGTGGCGTACCGCGCCGGCCTGGCCGGACAGACCGCCGCCGGAGACCGTGCAGGTCACGTCGTATTGCCCGCTGCGATTGGCGGCGACCAGCGGCTGCTGGATCAGCATGCGCAGCACCGGACGCGCGAAGAAAGCTTCCACCGTCTTGGTGTTGACCAGAATCTTGCCCGAGCCGGGCTTGATCCAGACGCGGGCGACGGCGTTCTTGCGCTTGCCGGTGGCGTAAGCGCGGCCCTGCGCGTCGATTTTTTGCACGTATTTCGGCGCTTCCGGCGCGGCCGGCTTGAGGCTCGCCAAACCTTCGAGCGATTGTACGGTCTCGGCCACGGTCAGGCACTCCTCACGTTCTTGCGGTTCATGGCGGCGACGTCGAGTGTTTCCGGCTTCTGCGCCTCGTGCGGATGTTCGGGGCCGGGATAGACGCGCAAATTGCCGAACTGCACGCGGCCGAGCGGTCCGCGCGGCAACATGCGTTCGACCGCCTTTTCGACGATGCGTTCGGGGAAGCGACCTTCGAAGATCGACTTGGCCGTGCGCTCCTTGATCCCGCCGATGAAACCGGTGTGATGGTAATAGACCTTCTTCTCGCGCTTGCGTCCGCTGAACACCGCCTTGGCGGCGTTGATGATGATGACGTTGTCGCCGTCGTCCACGTGCGGGGTGTAGGTCGCCTTGTGCTTGCCGCGCAGCCGCATGGCGACGATCGTGGCGAGCCGGCCGACGATGAGCCCGCTGGCGTCGATCAGCAGCCACTTCTTCTCGATGTCGGCGGCCTTGGCCGAATAGGTCGTCATGACAAATCCTTGGAGGAGCAGGTGATGCGGTTCTCTAGCCGAGCGCGCTTTCCCGGTCAACGCCCGCGGCGTGAGGCTTCATAAACAGGATCAATGGGTTATAAGAATGGTATTTTGACACCATCGGCTAATTAACGGGCCTGCGGGATCGAATAGGTGGCGGTGACATGGGCCACCGGCTCATCCGTACCCTCCGAGTAGATGGTGACCTCGCCCACCACCAAGCGCTTGCCGACCTTCATCAAATGGGCGTCGGCCAGTAGGTCGGCCCGGGTCGGCTTCCGCAGGAAATTGATGTTGAGATTGGTGGTGACCGCCAGCGGCTTCGGCCCGATCGCCGAGAACACCGCGACATACATGGCGAAGTCAGCGAGCTCCATCATGGTCGGTCCGGACACGGTACCGCCCGGGCGCAAGCTGGCCTCGTCAAAGGCCCAGCGCACGCGCACGTCGCCATGCTCGACGCGCTCGATGCTGTGCCCGCAGCCCGGATAAAACGCCTGCGGGAATTCCGCGTGCAGCAGCTTCGCGATGTCGTCGGCCGATAGCGCCGGTGCCGGCATGCCCGCCCCCTTCGCCGGACCATCCGGCGCCTTCGTCTTAGACGGGCCAGCGATCCGGTCAAACGGTCTTTTGGGGGCCTTGCCTTGCGCGCCTGGCTGGCCGGGTTAAGTATCAGCCGTCATGACCGCGCGCAGCAGCAGCCCCGATTTCGCGACGTCACCCGTTTTGTTGCGCGGCGATATCGACGGCATCGCCCTACTCTCGCTCAACCGGCCGCAAGCGCGCAATACGCTGTCGGAGGCGATGCTGGCGGCGCTGCAGGACCAATTCGACTCGATCGCCGGGGACGAACAGGTTCGCGCCGTCATCGTTTCACATAACGGTCCGGCCTTCAGCGCCGGCCACGACATGAAGGAAATGACTGCGCACCGCTCCGACCCCGATCGCGGCCGCAGCTATTTCAAGGCCCTGATGGAACGCTGCAGCGCGCTGATGCTGTCGATTCAGAAATTGCCGCAACCGGTGATCGCCGCCGTCGAGGGGGTCGCCACAGCCGCCGGCTGCCAGCTCGTCGCCACCTGCGACCTCGCGGTGGCTTCCGAAACGGCGCGTTTTTCGACACCGGGCGTGCATATCGGCCTGTTCTGCTCGACCCCGATGGTGGCGCTGTCGCGCAACGTCTCGAACAAGCACGCCATGGAAATGCTGCTCACCGGCGACATGATCTCCGCCGCCGACGCCCATCGCATCGGCCTCGTCAATCGCGTGGTGGCGGCCGGCAAGGCGTCCGAACACGCGCTTGAGTTGGCGCGCCAGATCGCATCGAAGTCGATGCTGACCGTCAAGCTCGGCAAGGAGGCCTTCTACCGCCAGCGCGAACTCAATCTCGCCTACGCCTATAAGCTCACCATCGATGTGATGGTCGATAACATGCTGGCGCGCGACGCCGAAGAAGGTCTTAACGCCTTCATCGAGAAACGTGATCCAACCTGGGAAGACCGCTGATGGCCATCAAGGCCGCTGCGATGAACCACGACACTTACCCCGACAGCTATATCCGCGGCATCCTCAACACCGTGAAGACCATCGCCATGGTCGGCATCTCGCCGAAGGACAATCGGCCGAGCTATTTCGCGTTCAAATATCTGCAAGAGCGCGGCTACCGCATGATCCCGGTCAATCCGGGACAAGCCGGACAGAAGATCTTGGGTCAAAAGGTCTACGCCACACTCGCCGACATCCCCGAGCCGGTGGACATGATCGACATCTTCCGTGCCTCCGAACACGTATTGCCGATCGTGCGGGAGGCGCTCAACCTCAATCCTAAGCCGCAGGTGATCTGGATGCAGCTTACCGTGCGCAACGCGGAGGCGGCTTCGCTCGCCGAGCAGGCCGGCCTGAAGGTGGTGATGAACCGCTGCCCGAAAATCGAGTATGGGCGTCTGTCGTCGGAGATTTCCTGGATCGGCGTCAATTCGCGTGTGCTCACGTCCAAGCGCGCGCACGGCTTAGGTAAAGGCGTGCAGCGCATGGGGCTTGGGCACGGCACCCTGCTGGGCGGCACGACTGATGCGGCCGACCGCGCGCAAAAAGACGAAGAAAACAGCGGTTGAGCGGCGGCTTGCCACCGGAAGGAAATTCTCTCCGCAAGCTGCCGCCTAGCCGGCGGCTTGCTATTTAACCCATCGCTACGATGCCGCCTTGACGGCGCGCCCGCCCGCCACGTTATATCGCGCTCCGGTCCGCGCAGGCCAATAATGGCCGGCGGACGCCACGAGGATGGTGCAACCATGGCCGACGCCGAACGCACTCCGGGCTTTGCAACGCTGTCAATTCACGCCGGCGCCAAGCCCGATCCGACCACCGGCGCGCGCGCGACGCCGATCTATCAGACCACTTCTTTTGTGTTCGACGACGTCGAGCACGCCGCCTCCTTGTTCGGCCTGCAGGCCTTCGGCAACATCTATACCCGCATCGGCAATCCGACCTGCGCCGTGCTGGAAGAACGCGTCGCCGCGCTCGAAGGCGGCACCGCGGGTCTGGCGGTCGCCTCCGGCCATGCCGCGCAGGTGATCGTGATGCACGCGCTGATGACGCCGGGCGACGAATTTGTCGCCTCCAAGAAGCTCTATGGCGGCTCGATCAACCAGTTCAATCACTCGTTCAAGAATTTCGGCTGGAACGTGGCGTGGGCCGACCCCGACGACATCGCCTCGTTCGAAAAGGCGGTGACGCCGAAAACGAAGGCGATCTTCATCGAGTCGATCGCCAATCCGGGCGGTGTCATCACCGATATCGAGGCGGTGGCCAAGATTGCGCGCAAGGCCGGCGTGCCGCTGATCGTCGACAACACGCTGGCGACGCCCTATCTGTGCAAGCCGTTCGACTACGGCGCCAATATCGTGGTGCATTCGCTCACCAAATTCCTCGGCGGCCATGGTAACTCGATCGGCGGCTTGATCGTCGACGGAGGCACCTTCAACTGGCTGCAGAACAAGCGCTATCCGATGCTCTCTGAACCGCGCCCGGAATATTCCGGCATGGTGCTGGGTGAGACTTTCGGCAATTTCGCCTTCGCTATCGCCTGCCGCGTGCTCGGCCTGCGCGACCTCGGGCCGGCGCTGTCGCCGTTTAACGCCTTCCTGATCATCACCGGCATCGAAACATTGCCGCTGCGCATGCAGCGCCATTCCGACAACGCGCTCGTCGTCGCGCAATGGCTGGCGAAGCGGCCCGAGGTCGTCTGGGTAAGCTATCCCGGACTGGCAGGCGACAAGTACAACGCGCTGGCGAAAAAATACGTGCCGAAAGGTGCTGGCGCCGTGTTCACCTTCGGGCTTAAGGGCGGCTATGACGCCGGCGTGAAGCTGGTGTCGAACGTCAAGCTATTCTCGCATCTCGCCAATATCGGCGACACCCGCTCGCTCATCATCCATCCCGCCTCCACCACGCACAAGCAATTGTCCGACGCGCAGAAAGTGCAGGCCGGCGCCGGGCCCGACGTGGTGCGGCTGTCGATCGGATTGGAGGATACCGCCGACATCATCGCCGACCTCGAGCAGGGTTTGAAGGCGGGATGATCAGTTTTTCTTGAGCGTGCGCGCGACGTAATCGCGGATAAAGTGCAGCGTCTCCGGCGCGGTCCAAATCGCGGTGACCGCCTTGTCGGTCGCCTGCCCGCTTTGCGCCATGCGCTCGGTCACCGCTTGCCGGATCTGCATCTTGGTTTGCGCGAAGGCCGCTGGCGAAAGCAACGCCAGTTCCTGCGCCACCGCGATCGCATCCTCGATCAACTCGCCCGGCTCCGCGACTTCATCGATCCAACCACGCTGCAAGGCGGCATCAGCCTCATAAGTCGCACCGCTCAGCGTGAACTCCGGCAGATAACGCGACGGCACCGCGAAACGCACGATCTCGAAGGCGAGCGCCGGAAACGGCACGCCCACCAGCAATTCGGTAACGCCGATGCGGCCGCCATCATTCGCCATGATGCGGCGGTCGGCGCAACAGGCGAGCACGCAGCCACCGGCAATGGCGTGGCCGTTGATCGCCGCCACCACCGGCTTGGGATGGTAGAACACGGCGTCATAAAGCTTGTGCAGGACCGGCAGGAATTTGCGGACGTAAGCTGCGCCGCCTTCGCTCAGCCGCTTGAGATCGACGCCGGCCGAGAAAATCTTGCCCTGCCCGGTCACCACCACGGCTTTGGCGTCGGAGCCGCGCAGCTCCATGAACCGCGCCGCCAGCGCCTCGCACAGCTCAATGTCGAGCGCGTTGGCCTTGCCATGCGTGAGCGTCAGCACGGCGATGCCGGCCTGGCTCTTGATGTCGATCATGCCGCCTGCCCCGCCGCCGCCGGCACCCGAACAATCGCGCGATGCGACAGCCGTTCGGCATGTACAATTGCGAAAGTGAACATCAGCATGGCCGCCACCTGGTGCGCGAGCGCCAGTGCCAGCGGCGCCTCATAGAGCAGCGTGACGATGCCGAGCGCGGCCTGCAACGTCACCGCGCCCGCCAGAATGATCGCGCCGCGCAGCGCGCGCTGCGACCGCCATGCGTCATAGCCATGCAGCAGGGCCAGGAACCAGATCGCATCGGCGAGCAGGCGGTGATTGATCTGAACCGTCATTATATTCTCGAACAGATTGCGCCAGAGCGGTCTGATGAACAGAAGCTGGTCGAGCGGCGGCATGATCGCGCCTTCGATCAGCGGCCAGGTATTGTATTTCAATCCGCCATCGAGTCCGGCCACCAGCGCGCCGAGATAAATCTGCGCTAGAAGCGACACGGCGATCGCCAGCGCGCCGAGGCGCAGCCGCTTGGGCGCCTCTTCCGGCGTCTGCGGCGCTATCTGCTGGGCAGTCCAGACGATGGCGGCGTAGACCGCGCAGGCCAGCGTCATGTGGAACGCCAGCCGGTATTGCGAGACTTTGGTCAGCGTGCTGTCGGCGAGGCCCGAGGCCACCATCCACCAGCCGACCACGCCGAGCGCGCCGCCGCCGGCAAAGATGATCCATAACCGCGGACGCAGCGGCGGCGGAATCCAGCCGCGCGCCAGGAAAAACAGAAACGGCAGCAGGAACACGGCCCCGGTCGCGCGCGCCAGCAGCCGGTGCGTCCATTCCCACAAATAGATGACCTGGAACTGCGCCAGACTCATGCCCTGGTTGAGTTTGCGGTATTGCGGGATCTCTTGGTATTTCTCGAATTCGCTCTGCCAAGCGCCCTCGTTCAGCGGCGGCAGCACGCCTTCGACCGGCTTCCATTCCACGATCGAGAGGCCGGATACGGTGAGCCGCGTGGCGCCGCCGATGACCAGCGTCAGCAAAATCATCGCCGCGGCCGCGAGCAGCCACAGCCGCACCGCGCGCGCGCGAAATTCCGGAACGGAACGCTGATCGTGCATGGAATGCTTGTTTGCAGGAAACCGGGCGGACCATATAGTCATGCGCGTTCCATCGCAATGACGCCGGCGCATGATCCCGAAAAGTGGGACCCGGTTTTCGGACAAGATCATGCGCCAAATCAAGCAGAGCAGCCATGTCCATTCGCACTCGCAAGCTGATCGGCACCGTCGCTTTGCTCGTGCTGGTGACGGTATGGGGCCTGCTCGCCATGGCGCTGGCGCAGTCGGTGCTCACCGACATCAACGGCTTCGTGGCGGCGATCTACTACGTGGTCGCCGGGCTCGGCTGGGTGCTGCCGGCGATGCCGCTGATCAAATGGATGGCGAAGCCCGACGCGACGCGTGCGTAATTACGCCGCGTTGACGCGGCGGAAACCGTTCCACATCGCGGTGGCGGCGCCTGACATCAAAACCTTCAGATAGCGCTGCTGCTGGAAATCGCCGTTGACCGAAATGCGCGGCAGCGCGGTCAAATGGTCGCGGTGCGCCTTGAACAGCACGCCCGGCCGCGTGGTCACCGCGGTCTTGAAACCCAGCTCGGCGGCGATGCGGAACTCGCGCGGGCCGGCCGAAGTCGGATCGCCGACCGGATAGGCCAGATGCTCCGGCCGCTTGCCGAGCGCGGCTTGCAGCACCACGCGGCTCATCTGCATTTCCGCGCGCACGGCGGACTCGTCCGCCATTTTTTTGAGCATGTTGTGATTGACGGTGTGTGCGCCGATAGTGACCAGCGGATCGGCGGCGAGATCGATGATCTCCTGCCAGTCCATGCACAGGTCGCGGCAAAACGAGGCGATGTCGACGCGGTGGCACGCACACAGGTCGCGCACCGCGTGGCGCAGCTCGTCTTCGGTCTTCATGCTGCGCAGATAGCGGTAGACCTCGTCGTACAGATCGCGCTTTTCCTTCACCGTGCCGCACTCGAAAAACTGGTCCTTGCCGTTGATCACCATGCCGATGCGGCTGTTCTGCGCGATCACCGCTTCGAGTGCGACCCACCACAATTCGCCGAGCCGGTCGGGAAAGCTGGTCGGGATGTAGAGCGCGAACGGCAGCTGGTATTTCTTCAGCAACGGATAGGCAAAGCGCATCAGATCCTTGTAGCCGTCATCGAAGGTGATGCAGACGAAGCGGCGCTTGAAATCGCCGCTGATGAAACGCTGATGCATCTCGTCGAGCGAAATCACGTCGAGCGCTGCGCGCTTGAGCCGCGCCAGCACGCCCTCAAGGAACAGCGGCGTGACTTCCAGCAGGTGGTTGGGCTGAAACGCCTCCGGGCGCGGCGGGCGCACGTGATGCAGCGTCAGGATGGCGCCGACGCCGCCCACCAGCGGACGCATGAAATGATGCATTCCGGTGAAATAGAGCGTTTCTAACCCGGTCCGAATAATGGTTTGCTTCACGCCTGCCACGTTGCTGCTTCCAAACGATATCGGCCGACTATTCCAGCCCTATATTGATAAATGTTTGCGAGCCTGTGACCAGGGCTAACTCACCACGCCCAATCAAACCGGGATTTAAGCCGCGACGACCTGCGGCGCCCCGGCCATGAGCGTCACGTCGGCGAAGCCCGCTATCATCAGGCGTTCGCGTGCGACCTTTGTCGCCGGATTGGCCGGATCGGCGGCCACCAGCACCGCGCGCGTGGCCAGCGGTGCGAACCGCTCGACCGCGATATCGGCGACGGAACCGACGTCGATCACCACGTGATCGTAGCTGCGCACCAGCGCCTCGATCACCGTCGCCAGCATCGGCGAGGCGGCGAGCGCGGGCCCATCGTTGCCAACATTGCCGGTCGCGACCAGTTGCACGGGCGAATAGCGGTCGCGGGTGATGATGTCGCCGAACGAGGCCGCGCCGCGCACGAGTTCGGCGATGCCGGGCGCCTTGGGATCGTTCGAAATGACCGACAGGTTGGGCGAGCCGAAGGCCAGATCGACCAGCACCACACTGGCGTCATTCGCCAGCGCTCGGGCGAGTGAAATCGCGGCATAAGTGGTGCCGACATTGCGCATGGCGCCGACCACGGTGACGCGGCGTCCGGCATCTCCGGCTTGGCGCAGTCTTTGTGCAATCTGCTCCACTGTGTTCACCGCCAAAGGCCCGGCCGCCATAGCGGCTGGTGGCGCCGCGGAGGGCATCAAGGACGGCGACGCCACGCGCGGCATCACTGGCGCGGCCATCGCCGGGGCTGCGTAAGCCGGCGCGTCATAGCCCGCCGGCGCATAGGCGTAACCATTGGACGACGGCGCCGCTGCCAGCAGCGCGCCGGTTACGATGAAGCCCGCCGACAATGCAAAAGCGGCGAAGGCCGCGATCAGCACGATCGGCAGTTTCTTCGGATAGTCAGGTTTGATCGCCGGGCTGGCGCGCGAAATGATGCGCGCCTCCGGCGGCGCGGCATTGATGTTGTCGCGCGCGGTCGCCTCGCGATATTTGGCGAGATAGGATTCGAGCAGGTCGCGTTCGGTCTTGGCCTCGCGCTCGAGTGCGCGCAGTTGCACGTCCTGCTCGTTAGTCTGCGAGGCTTGCTTCTTGACCGTGTTGAGGCTGGCGGTGAGCGTCTCCAGCCGGTCGCCGGCGACCCTGGCGTCATTGTCGAGCTGGGCCGCGAGGCGCTCGCCCTCGCTGCGAATCTCCTGACCGACTTCGGCGATCTGCGCCTTCAGTTCTTTGATGCGCGGGTGCTGGTCGAGCAAGGTGGTGGACTGTTCGGCCAGCTGCGAGCGTAGCGCATTGCGCTGCTCGATCAGCCGGCGCATGGATTCGGAATTGGCGATGTCGGAGGATTCGATCGACTTGCCCGAGCGGACGACCTCGCGCAATTGCCGCGCCCTCGCCTCCAGATCGGCCTTCTGTCCGCGCGCCGCCGAAATCTGCGAATTGATCTCGGTGAGCTGCTGGTTGGGCAGCGACGTATTGTTTGAGCCGACGAACAGGTTGGACTGGGCGCGATAGGCCTCGACCTTGGCTTCTGCGTCCGCGACCTTGGTGCGCAGATTGGCGATTTCGCCGGCCAGCCAGTCGCCGGCGGCGCGGGTTTGGTCCTGCTTCGAGGTCTGCTGCATCTTGAGGTAGGTCTCGGCGATGGTATTGGCGACGCGGGCGGCGAGATCGGGATTGGCGGAGAGGAAGTCGACACCGATCACGCGGGATTTTTCCACCGCATAGACGTTGAGCCGGTCGTAATAGGATTCGAGCGTGCGCTCTTCTTTCGTCATGGCGGACGGATCGCGGACGATGCCGAACAGGCTGAGCACAACTCTGAGCACCGACGGGCCGCGCAGCGCCGGATCGAATTCCGGATCATCGGCAAGCTTCTCTTTCTTGATCACTTCGCGCGCCAGATCGCGCGAAAGCACAAGCTGGGTCTGGCTGGTCACCGCCTCGGGATCGATGGCGGTGCGGTCGCCGCCGTTCTTGTCGGCTTCGGCGCGCAGGAACACGTTCTCGCGCGTCTCCAGCAGCAGCCGCGATTCG
>Ga0265337_1000413_pt1 | contig 22825 bp, 18 predicted proteins | sample 42122metaG_FD_192441 | JGI IMG/M metagenome (GOLD analysis project Ga0265337, IMG submission 192441) | Rhizosphere microbial communities from Carex aquatilis grown in University of Washington, Seatle, WA, United States - 4-21-22 metaG | ecosystem: Host-associated > Plants > Roots > Rhizosphere >... | reverse complement strand
AGGGGGGGATGGTATTCAGCACGGAGGGCCTGGACCGGTTCGTGACCCTTGAGAACGCGCGGATGCCGGGGCGCTCCGTCCTGCAGTGGGACAAGAGCGACATCGAGGACATGGGGCTCCTCAAGGTGGACCTGCTCGGGCTCGGGATGATGGCCGCGCTCCAGGACGCGGTTGAGATCTGCGCCCAGCGCGGCCAGCCGGTGGACCTGGCGCGGATCCCGAAGGACGACCCGGAGGTCTTCAGGATGATGCAGGAGGCCGACACCATCGGGGTCTTCCAGATCGAGAGCAGGGCCCAGATGTCGACGCTGCCCAGGATGAAGCCGCAGAACTTCTACGACCTCGCGGTCGAGGTCGCCATCATCCGGCCGGGCCCGATCCAGGGGGACGCCGTGAATCCCTACCTGAAGCGGCGCGCCGGGGAGGAGCCCGTGACGTACCCGGACGAGCGGGCGAGGCCCATCCTGGAGCGGACGCTCGGGGTCGTGCTTTTCCAGGAGCAGATCCTGCGGCTCGCGATGGAGCTCGGCGGCTTCTCGGCCGCCGAGGCGGACGAGCTCAGGCGGGCCATAGGGTTCACGCGCTCCCAGGAGCGCCTCGACCGGATGAAGGCGCGGCTCGAGGTCGCGTTCAGGGGGAACGGCGTGAGCGAGCCGGCCGTGGCGTACCTGATCAAGTCGCTCGCGTCGTTCGCGCTCTACGGGTTCCCGGAGTCGCACGCGATCAGCTTCGCGCTGATCGCGTATTCGAGCGTGTGGCTGAAGGTGCACAGGCCGGCGGCGTTCTATGCCTCGCTGCTCAACTGCCAGCCCATGGGGTTCTACTCCCCGGCGAGCCTGGTCCAGGACGGCCGGCGCCACGGCGTCACGTTCATGCCGGTCTGCGTTCAGTCTTCCGACGGGAAATGCCGCGTGGACTCCGACACCACCGTGCGCCTCGGACTCGGGGGCGTCCGCGGCCTGCGCGCCGCCGCGCTGCAGTCGATGCTCGCCGAGCGCCGGGAGCGGCCGTTCGCGTCGCTTGCGGACTTCCTTCGGCGCACGGAGTTCAGCGCGGCCGAGCGCCGGGTGCTGGCGGGCTCCGGCGCGCTCAACGCGCTTGCGGGCCACCGCAGGTCCGCGCTGTGGAGCGTCGAGGCGTTCCACGGCGGCGACGATCTGTTCGGGCAGGCGGCAGAGGCCGGCGAGGAGGCGCTCTCGCCCCTCGAGCGGATGACGCTCCTCGAACGGTTGCAGGCCGACTACACCCATCTGTCGCTCACGGCCGGGGCGCACCCGATGAGGCTTGTGCGCCCGATGCTGCCGGGGGTCCGGACCGCTGCGGAGCTCAGGGACGTCCCGGCAGGGGAGCGCGTGAGGATCTGCGGCTCGGTCATCACCCGGCAAAGGCCGGGGACGGCGAAGGGTTTCTGCTTCATCACCCTGGAGGACGAGACCGGGCTTGCGAACGCGATCGTCCGGCCGCGGCTCTTCGAGGAGGCCCGGCTGGTCATAAATCTCGAGCCCGCGCTCGTCATCACAGGCCGCCTGCAAAACGAGAAGGGAGTGATCCATGTCATGGCGGAGGAGATCGCCGGCATGCCCGACCTGGGTCTTCCCGCGCAGGCGTCGCACGACTTCCGCTGAGCGAATTGGGCGGGACCGGGATCGCGACCGGCTCGGATCATGGGCATTAGGACCCCTAAGTGCTGGGATATTGCGCTATCCGGCGCCCGGCACTTGAAATCCCCCGCAACCGGATCCATTCATTGAGTGTGTCTGGCCAGCGGTCGAGCGCGCCAGGCGTCATTCATCCCATGATCACCCCACGCATCCTCATTGCCGCGTCCCTTCTGGTTTCTGGAGCGACCGCGTCTAAATCCGCCACCGCCACCTCCGAGAGCCTGCCGCGGGGCATCCCCGAAGAGCAGGGAGTTTCCTCGTCCGCGATCCTGGGCTTCGTGGAGGCCGCCGAGCAGAAGATCGACGCCGTCCACAGCTTCATGATCATCCGGCACGGCCACGTGGTGGCTGAGGGATGGTGGTCGCCTTATGCGGCCGCCGAGCCGCACGTCCTTTTCTCGCTCAGCAAGAGCTTCACGTCGACCGCGGTGGGCCTGGCCGTATCGGAGGGCAAGCTGAGCCTTGATGACACGGTGCTTAAATTCTTTCCCGAGGAGGCGCCCGCTGCCCCGAGCAAGAACCTGCAGTCCATGCGCGTGCGGGACCTTCTTAGGATGTCGACCGGCCAGAGGGCAGAGGACATCAAGGACTTCCCGTTCACGGGGAAGGCCGACCTCGTCAGGGTTTTCCTGGAGCTCCCTGTCCCGGACATCCCCGGCACCCATTTTGCCTACAACACCCCCGCCACCTACATCCTTTCGGCGATCGTCCAGAAGGTCACGGCGCAGACCGTGCTGGACTATCTCGGCCCGCGGCTGTTCGAACCGCTCGGCATCGCCAAGCCGAGGTGGGATGCCAGCGCCCAGGGGGTCTCATTCGGCGGATACGGCCTTAGCCTTCGGACCGAGGACATCGCCCGCTTCGGGCAGCTCTACCTCCAGAAGGGGCAGTGGCAGGGCAGGCAGCTGATCCCCTCGGCCTGGGTTGAGGAGGCGACGTCGCTTCAGACTGCGAACGGCAGCGATCCCACGAGCGACTGGAACCAGGGGTACGGCTACCAGTTCTGGCGGTGCCGGCACGGGTTCTACAGGGGTGACGGCGCCTTCGGACAGTTCTGCTTTGTCCTGCAGCAGTACGACGCCGTGATCGCGGTCACGAGCGGAACCAACGACATGCAGGGGGTCATGAACCTCGTCTGGGACAAGCTGCTCCCGGCGTTCAACCCGTCCGCGCTGCCTGCCGACCCCGAATCCGGCAGAAGGCTCTCCGAGAAGCTCGCCAGCCTGAGCCTGCGGACCCAGCCGGGCCGGCCCTCGTCACCGGCGGCGCAGGGCGTCGTCGGGAAACGCTATACGTTTCCCGAGAACTTGCAAAAGATCGAGTCGGTGTCACTCGAGCCGGCCAAGGAGGGAGCCAATGCCGTCCTGACGATTCGGATTGCGGGCTTCGAGCAGCGCATCGAGTGCGGACAGGGCGCCTGGGCGAAGGGAGCGATCAACCTGGGTGAGGGGGAGACGTTTCCGGAGGCCGCGAGCGGAGCCTGGACGAGTGACGACACCTACAGCGTGGCCCTGTGCCGGTATCAGACACCCTTCTCCACCGCGTACGACTTCCGGTTTGCGGGCAACGAGCTGATTCTTGAGGCGCTGGACAATGCGAACCTGACTGCGACGCCGGAGCGGGTTCGACTTGTGGGCAGCACCGAACCCTGAGGGATTCCGGCCGGTTATCCCGGCCTTGGGTCGATGTGCCAAAAGTTGCTCCGCATTCCGGCGTCGCGCGATCACGCGCCGTCGGTGCGCCTGCCCAGGAACCCGTGGTGCATGCGGATCAGCAGGTAATAGGCGACCGGCGTCGCGATCAGTGACAGAAGAACGGAGATCACCAGGGCGCCGATGACCGCGATGCCCAGCGGCTGCAGCATCTGGGCGCCGGTACCGACGCCCCAGGCGAGCGGCAGCATGCCCAGCGCGGCGGCGAGCGACGTCATGAGCACGGGCCGCAGCCGGCGAAGGCCCGCGCCCACCAACGCCTCGACCAAGTCCACGCCGCGGCTGCGCAGCTGCTGGAAGTAGTCGAGCACCAGAATGCCGTTCTTGGCCACGATGCCTACGCCGATGATTGCGCCAAGGAACGAGACGATGTTAAGCGTGACGCCGGTGACCCAGAGCGCGGCCACGGAGCCGACCAGGGCCAGCACCGCCCCGTACACGATGGCGATGGATTCATAGAATGACCGGAATTCGATCAGCAGAACTGTGAAGACCAGCAGGACCGCGGCCAGCAGGACCCCAAGGAGGTTGCCAAACGACTCCTGCTGCAGCTGATACAGCCCGCCATAGTCAATCGACCCTGGCGGCAACCAATCGGCCCGGCTCAATTTCGCCTGGATCGCCCGCATGGCGGTGCCGAGATCGACGCCTTCAAGTCGCGCCGAGACGATGTCATTCTGGCGCAGATCCTCCCGGTTCAACTCCACCTCGTTGGGCATCATGTCCACCTGCGCAACCTGGTCCAGCCGCGCCACGGTTCCATTTGGAGCGCGGATCGGCAGGTTGCGCAGGTCCGCCACGCGGGCCACGCTCTGGGGGTCCGCCATCACGCGGATGTTCACGACGCGGTCCCCCTGGAGCATATAGGACGCGACCTGACCGAGGAGGGCGGTGTCCAGAGCCTCGGCGATGTTCTGGACGCTCAAGCCGAAGCGTTCCGCCTCGGCGGGAAGCACGCGCATGTTGATGGAGGGGCCGGTTACCGTCAGGCCGTCGAAGGTGTCAACGACGCCGGGGACCGACTTGATTTCCGCCTCAACGCGAGGCGCGGTTTTCTCCAGCCACTTGAGGTCAGGGGAGTACAGCTTGATCTCAATCGGGTTGGGCGCGAGCTGCAGGTCTCCTATCAGGTCGTCCAGGAAGCCATGGAAATCCCAGCGCACCATGGGATACCGCGCATTGAAGTCGCGTCGCATCATGTCGAGGACCTCCTCCGTCGAGTGCTTGCGAACGGCCTTCAGCTTGATCAGGTAGTCGCCGACGTAGGGCTCGGTGATGAACGGACCCAGCTGTGTTCCGAGCCGGCGCGAATATCCCTCGACGTCCGGGTTTGCGCGGATGCTCTTCTCGGCATCGTCAAGCACACGCGATGCTTCGGCCAGACTCGTGCCCGGAAGCGCCGTGTAGTCCATGACGAAGCCGCCCTCGTCGAAATCCGGCATGAAGTTCGTCTCCAGCCGGCGGTAGATGTGGACGCCGGCGGCAAGGACTATCGCGCACACCAGGAACGTGAGCCAGCTGTGGCGCAGCGCCCAGCGCACGGCAAACCCATAGACCCGCAGGATCCGCCGGAAGAACGGCCCGCCTTCCGCCTCCGACAAACCAGGGCCCGGCGTCGGGGAGGGCCGGACACGAATCAGCCAGCCGGCCAGCGATGGCGTCAGCATCACCGCCAGGCCCAGCGAAACCAGCAGCGCCACGGTCATCGTCAGTCCAAGGGCTCGAAAAAAGACGCCGGCCATCCCGCTCAGGTAAGCCAGCGGCAGGAACACCACCACCGGTGTCAGCGTGGATCCCACGAGTGCGTGCAGGATCTCGCCGACGCCCTCCTGAATCCCGTCTGCGCGCGACCGCCCTGCCGCGATCTTCGCGTACATCGCCTCGACCACCACGATGGCATCGTCGATCACCAGGCCGATCGCTGCGGCGATGCCGCCGAGCGTCATCATGTTGAAGCTCATGTGGAAGGCATTCATCGCGACCAGCGTGATGAGCACCGTGATCGGGATGGTGACGATGGCCGTGAGGACGCTGCCCCAATTCTTAAGGAAGGCGAAGAGTATGAGGACGGAGAGGATTAGGCCGAAGATGATGGCGTCCCACACGCTGTTGACCGAATCCCGCACGAATTCGGATTGGTCATAGAAGAAGGCCAGCTGCATGTCGGGCGGCAGCTCATGGCGCAGCTCGGCCAATTGCGCCTTAAGAGCCGAGGCGATCGCCAGCACGCTGCTGTCAGGCTGGCTCTCGATGTTGAACAGGACCGCCTGCCGGCCCTGGGCGGTGACAATCGTGTAGGCCGGCTCCGGGCCCCTTTCGACGCGGGCCACGTCGCTGATCCTCACCGGGTGGCCGTCGGCGACCGCAATGACCACGTCGCCGATGTCAGCCGGCGAACGGACCCGGCCGTCGACCGTCGTGAGATAGAGGTGGTAGTTCTCGACGATCATGCCGGCGGCGGCCACCAGGTTGTTCTTCGTCAGGGCGTCGCTCACGTCGGTAAGCCCGAGGTGCGCGGCCTGCAGCTTCAAGGGGTCCGCCACGACGTGGTATTCCGGGACGCGGCCGCCCAGGATCTCGACCTTCGCCACGCCGGGTATCCGCAGAAACAGCGGCTTGATCTTGTAGGTGGCGGTGTCCCACAGGTCCATTTGGTTGCGTCCGGAGCTGGTGAGACTGATGCCGATGATCGGGTAGCTGAGGGAAAACGCGACGCGCGAGACGTCGGTTGTCGCGGTCGACGGCAGGCTGCTGCGGATCTCGGAGAGCTGGCCGAGCACGTAGAGTTCGGAGCGTTCCATGTCCGTGCCCCAGCTGAAGATCACGTTGACGATGGCCGAGCCGCGCGTGGTGGAGGAGCGCACCGACACCACGCCGGGAATGCTCTTCATCGCCTCCTCTATCGGCCGCGTGACGGTGGCCATCATCTCGGTGGCGGGCATGATGCCGTTGCCTACCATTATGACGATGCGCGGGAACGCAGTCTTAGGGAACACGGACGACGGCATGTGCGCGGCCGCAATGATGCCGGCAAGGCACAAAGCCAGCGATATGAACACGATCGAGACGGCGTTCCGCGTGGCAAACCGGCCCAACCGGGACGAGGAGCCGGGATTCATCGTTCTGGGCCAGCCGGCGCGCTCCTGGCGGCTGCCGCCACCTGGATGCGCGTCTTGTCCGGCAATCCGTATGCGCCCACCGTCACCACGGCGTCGCCGGCCTTGAGCCCCGGCCCGATGACCTGCACCCAGCCGTTCTCCCGGTAGCCCGTCTGGACTGGCGTCTGGACAGCATGGTCGCCGTTCACGAGCGCTATGACGCTTTTCCCGTCGACGTCGGTCACCACGCTTTCCTCCGGCGCGGCGACGCAGTCGGCTTCAACCCCGGTGACTATAAGCAGGGGGACAAACTGGCCGGGGCGCAGCCCGCATTTCGGCGGCAGGGCGGCGCGGGCCAGCACCGTGCCGTCGCTGGCATCCACGGTCGGGCTTATGTACGAGATTGCCGCGTCCACGGGCGGCTGCGTCTTCAATTGCACGGCCTCGCCCACCTTCAGCATGGCCGCCTTCGATTCGGGAAGCCGGGTGGTTGCGACCAGCCGGTTCAGGTCCATGATCTCCACCACCACGGTGTTCAGATCCACCGCCGCCCCGGGCTTGACGTTCACATGCGCAACGGTGCCTGCGAGCGGTGCGGTCACCGTCAGCAAGGCCAGCTGCGTTTCCGCGTCCTGCAGACTCTTAAGGGATGCGTTCTGCTGGGCATAGAGCGTCTTCTGCCGCTCGACCTCCTGCGCTGCGTACGCGGCCGTGATCGCACCGGAATTCAAGGTCATAAGCAGGTCGCCCTTGGAGACGCTCTGGCCCTCGACCACGTTGACGCTGGCCACCACCCCGGCCGTTGGGGCGGCCATGGGTGCATCGGCAGCGGGTTCACTTGCGGTGGCGGGCGCGGGCATCACCGTACCATAGCCGGCGAGGTACTCGTGCATGGTCATGTGCTTGAGGGAGCCGACCTGCACACTGACCACGGTCGGAGCATCGGCGGCTTCGTCCGGGGCCGATTCTGCGGGCCGGTGCGACCGGAGCAGCGCATAGACGCCGAGTCCGCCGACCAGAAGCGCGAGGATGCCGGTGACTATTTGCTTTGGTTTCATTTGGCAGCTTTTTGAGGATCCAATGCCGCAGCGCCGACTTCGTCCTGCGACAACGTGAGGGGACTTTGGACGGCGTCCTCGAGTTGGCCAAGCGCCTGCTGCGCCTTCACGAGAGCATCGAGCCTGCTTTGGGCGCCGGCGCCGGATTCGGCCTCCGCGCTCGCCACGGTGAGCGGCTCCGCACCACCGGCCTGCACCTGAGCGCGAACCGAGTCCAGGCGCTTCCGGAGGCTTTCCTGCAACCCTTCGGCCGCTGCAACCTGCTGCAGGGCGCTGGAATAGGCGGCGAGCGCGCCGTCGATCTCGTTCAGCGCCTGGGACTGTACCGTCAGAAAATGGGCGGCTGCCAACTCGCGCCGGGCCTTCGCCTCGGCGATCGGGCCCTCATTCCGATTCACGACCGGCAGGGTTAGGGTCACGCCAAGGGCCCACTCGCTGTCGCCGGCGCTTCCCGTGTTCCAGGAATAGCCCGGACCCAGGTGGACGTCGGGATATTGGTTGGCTATCTCCAGCTGCAAGGCGGATTGGCTGGCCCCGTAATCTGCCAGGGCGCCGCGGACATCCGCCCGGTTCAGCAATGCGTTGCGCCGGATCTCCGGCAGGGTCAGCTGCCGCGGAAGGCCCGCGAAATCTGCGAAAGAGAATACACAGTTTGCCAGCGTCTGCACAGGCACCCCAAGTGCACCGGCCAGCTGCACGCGGGCCTGATGGTACTGCGCAGCGGCCTGCTCCCGGGCCACCCGTGTGTTGTCGAGGGTGACGCGGGCCTGCGTGATGTCATAACCGGACATGAGGCCCGCGGCATGCTGACCCTCGAGAAGGCGGATAACCTTGTCTTGGACCTCCTCCTGGTGCGCCAGAATGGATTCAGCCTCGTGCCCGGCATAGAGCTCGAGCAGGGCCGCCCGCACGCGGCTGCGGACCTGCCAGACGGCGCCGACCACGCCCCATCGCGCCGACTCGGAGGCGTGGAGCGCCCGTGCCTCCCGGTAGCCCCGCTTGCCGGCGGTCTCGATGGGAACGTCAACGGCCAGGGGCACGATCCAAGGACTGCTGCTTCCGGGAATCCCGGAGTCGTATCCCGGCGTCAGGGTTAGGGACGGATTTGGGCGGGCTCCCGCGCTCAGCTGCGCCGCCTGTGCGGCGAGCAATTGTGCCCGCGCCTCGGCCAGCGCCGGCTGGTAGTAGAAGGCCACAAGGGTCAGCTGCTTTAGATTCCATTCGTCTTTGGGCCGGGGAACCGAGACGTGGTTTGCCTCAAGAAAATCCCGCAGGGGTTCGCTTTGCAGCGATCGCCCCTCAACCGAAGTGGCGGTCGACTGCGGCGAGAGCGGGAACTCCTGGTAGTGGGCGCAGCCCGCCAAGGAGAGCGACACAAACGCAATTGGCACACGCACGCGTCGGCCGGCCCAGCGCGACCCTCGCCGGGCCCAGCCAAGCGACTCCACGCCCTCGGTCGAATGCGGCAGTGGGCTGGGGCTCATGGGCTTAACGTGGAGAAGGGCTGTCCCTGCCGCAAGAAACGTCCGCCCGGAGCAGGCAGAAAGTTGGATGCGCGAACGGGTCCGGTGTGCCTGGGGATGCAGGCCAGCTTTGAAGGGTCATCCAGCGGCCCGATTGCGCAAACTGCAGCGCTGCTAGTGACCGGCAAATACGCTGACCGCGTCGCGCATCGCGCCGGGCAGCCCGTAGATATCCAGCGCCGTGATCGCGAGGCAGGACGCCCAGCCCGCGGCCAGAAGCAATCCGCCAATCCGCCCTTTACCCATCCGCCGCCGCGATCCAGCAAAGGCCAGGAGCGGGAACATCGCCAAGGGCAGTTGAATGGCCAGGACCACCTGGCTGAGCGTGAGAAGGTCGGTGACGCTGTTGTCGCCGTGGAGCGAAATCAGGACGGCTGCCGGCACGATGGCGCACAGTCGCGTGATGATGCGCCGCACCCACGGGGCTATGCGCCAGTGCATGAATCCCTCCATCACAACCTGCCCAGCGAGCGTGCCAGTGATCGTGCTGCTCTGGCCGCTCGCGAGCAGGGCGACCGCGAATAGCAGGCTTGCCGCGGCCTTTCCGACGAGCGGCGCCAGCGTGATGAATGCGACCTGGATCCAGTCCGAGTCCGGGGTGAACCGGATGACCTGTCCCGAAAGGAGCGTCACCCTGTCGTGGCCGTAGAAGACCACCGCGTCCAGGCCGGGAGGTAGTCGCGGCAGCATTGAGCGAGGTCCTTTCCCGTGACGATTCCCAGGCGGGCGGCGACGATCTGCAAGAAGAGGGCCATCGTGCTGGACAGCCCGACGACCCACAACAGGGTGTACTTGAACTGGGCGCCCGCCTGCAGATCGGTCGCCCAGTTGCCAGGGTCCATGTAACCGACGCTCACGAGAAGCGCCGGTCCTGCAAAGGCCAGGTACTGGCGCCAGGGACGAGCCGCGTGGGATGGCACGGAGACGCTGCCGTGGAGGCCCTCGAGCGAAACGCCCCCCTTCGGAGAAGCGGCTGGCACTCCGGGCATTGCAGGGAATTGAGTATCAGAATCTATAGTTATGACATATAGAAATAATGGTTTTGAGTCGTCAAAGATAAAATTTAATTGTCTTCAAAATTCCTCTACATTTCCATTGAGCCATGCCGACGAGCACGGTCGAAAACTACCTAAAGGCCATCCTCGTCCATTCCTCCGACAAGGATGCGATTGTAGCGACGGGAACCCTCGCGGATACGCTTGGAGTTACACCCGGGACGATCACCACGATGGTGAAGTCGATGGCGTCGCGCGGATTGCTTGAGCACCGGCCCCGCGAAGGGGTGCGGCTTACGCCGGAGGGGCGGGACCTGGCGCTCGCGGTCGTGCGCAAGCACAGGCTGATCGAGACCTTTCTCGTCCATGTGCTGAAGATGGACTGGAAGGACGTGCACGAGGAGGCGGAGGCCCTCGAGCACGCCATCTCGGACCGGGTGCTGCTCCGCATCGACGCAATCCTCGGCCATCCCGCAGCGGATCCGCACGGCGACCCGATTCCCAGCGTAAAGTGCCCGGTGCTGGACCGCGGCAAGGGGGTGACGCTGGCGACATGCGAGGCGCAGAGGCCCCTCCGCGTGGAGCGCATTCTCGACCAGAGCCCGCCATTCCTGGAATTCGTGCAGCGCACCGGGCTGAAGCCCGGCGCCCGTGTGCGGGTGCGGGAACGCGACCACACGAGCGGAATTGTTAGGTGCGAGCTTAAGGAGGGAGAGGCCACGCTCGGCCTTCCGGAGGCCGCCAAGATCGAGGTGAGGCCCGTCTAAGGTGGGCGTCGCCGGCCGCGTTTTTGAGATTAGTCCTTGTGAGGGAGCGTGACCCTGAAGGTCGTTCCTTCGGATCCGGTCGACAGTAGGACCATTTCTGCGCCGATCTGGCGGGCCAGGAGCTGGCTAATAGCCAGCCCTAACCCCGACCCGCCCGGTCGCCCGCTTCTTCCGGGTTTGAAAAGATGCTTCTGCATGGATTCGGGAATGCCCGAACCCTCGTCCCGCACGGTAAGAACGATGGCCCAGCCCGTGTCGACCCAGGAGACGGAAACCTTCTTGCCCGGGTCGGTCGCGATGATCGCGTTGTGCACAAGGTTGTTGGCGATGAGGCAGAGCAGGCTGCCGCGGTGGCTGTCCGTGTTGGCGGCGAATCCCTCGTTGACTTCCAGCACCACGCCCTTTTCCGCCGCCGCCGCCTTGTTTCTCTCGCGGACTGTCTCCGCGAGCTCGCGGCCCGAAAGCTCATACGTGGCGCTTGCGCTCGCGTCGCTGAGCATCGAGACCGTCTCCCTGATCATTACCTGGAGGCGCTCGGTGTAGTCGGCCGCCGACTCCCAGGCCGGGTTGGAGGGATCCGCCTTGCGACTCGCCACCACGGCGCGCAGTCCCTCAACCGACCCTTGGAGGCCGTGGATGAGATGCGATGTGATCTGCCCCACCGCGGACGCCTTGGACGCGAGCGTGAGCTCAAAATTCGCCCTGGTGAGCCGCTCGTTTCGCTCGGCAATGATCCTCTGGGCGCGGTTCACGCTGAACGCCGCGCCGGTCATGACGACAGCGATCAGGACCGCGCCGACAAGTAGGGTGACGGCAGTCTGCCGGTCAATCCGGTTGTCGATGTTGGCCAGTTCTCGCGAAAGCGGACGGGCATCGATGTAATAGCGCACGAATCCCTGCGGCTTCGACGAGCCCGGGCCCGGCAGCGGCAGCAGGACCTCGAGCACGGGGGTCTGCCGCTGCGCGGTCGACACTCCGGCGAAATACTGGTCGAGCGGGAACGCGGGATGATACCTGCTGATGGGTGCGCCGCCCTGGAGCTTCAGGAAGTCGACCGTCGGAAGCTCGACGAAGAGCTGGGTGGCTGGCACGGATTCGACGGTGTTGCCGTCGCCGTCGAACACGGCGACGGCCAGCATCCCCTTTTGGCGGGCGCTCGTGAGCAGCGCCGTGAGCGCGCTGGTCGCGCCCGGGGGCGTGTTGGCGGAGCTGTCGGCCAGCTGTTGGAGCGCCATTGGATACAGGACCGCGGAGTCGCGCTCGATGATCTTTAGGTGGATCTCGGCCCGAAGGTCCGACCGGAACCAAATCACCAGCGCGGCAAAAATGGCGAGAAGCAGGGCCCCCGTGAAAAGCGCGGCGATCGAGTATTCTAGTTTGAACCGGGGCATCGATGGTGCGTCTCGGGCTCCCGTCGTCAGTTGGTCCGCTCGCCGGCCGGCAGGGGAAGCGCCAGCTGCTCGATTGCCGCGTCAAATAGTATGCGGCGCTGTCCAGGTGAGAGGCCGGGCAGCAGGACCGCGGCCTGGTAGTCCCGATACCGGTCCCAGAGCTCCTGCCGTTGGCGGGCGGCCTCGAAGTCCCGCAGCAGGTCGTTTACGGACTTGCTGTCGAGGGGGCCGCCTGCGGACCTGACGTAGTCGGCTAGGCTCGCTCGAATACCCGCTTCCTCGGTGTTGAGCGCGGCGATGAGCTCGTTCTGCCGGTGGTCGAACTCCGCGACGGAGACCCTCAGCTCGTTGGTTTGTATCTCCGTTCTGGTCGATCCGTCGTGCATCCATGCCAGCGTTCCGGCGCCCGCGTCCGACTGTTCCGTATTCGGGTTGTGGGCCGCCTCGCCGCGGGGCGAGGGGGCGACGAGCAGGGCGCGCAGCGTCTTCAGGAGTTCAACCTTGTGCCTGCGGTAATCGGAAATGCGCGACGCCAGCTCCGGGGGTATCGGTGCGAGGGCTGGGGGGCCCTGCGGGTTCGTGACGGCCGCCAGGCCGCGGCGAATCTCCTCCGCCAGGGCCTCGACGCGGGAGACGCGGGGCGCCTGGGCCGACGACATCTGCGCCAAGGTCTCCTTGCGGGTGTCCGTGGGCGCATTGTCGGTCGCCGCAAGCGCGTCGCGGAGCTCGGCCTTCAGCGCGTCCTTTGACGCAAGGTATTCGCTTACGATCCCCTTCAGCGGCTCCTGCGGCTCCCCCGGGATTGGGATCCGGGACGCCTCGGGCGAGAAAAAGATAATGCCCATCCCCGGCGCGACCCCGGTCGTACCGAACCCCGGGTTTATCTTTGACTGCAGCTCGGCCGCCGCCTCCAGAAGAAGCCTCCTTTGCGGGAGGGGGAGACCCTCCTGAAAGAACGCAGCACCCTTTATCGCCTCGGCCTCGCTCGCGAGTCCGGCGGCATCCGCCGGTGTGTCGCGCACCAGGTGAATTTTCCGGCTGAGGCGCCCGCCGGGGTCGGCGCCATCCACCTGCAGCCCCAGGACGCGAACCGGCCGCAGGTCTGCCCGAAGCTGGTCGGCCGTGGCCTCCAGTTCGAGGATCCTTGGCGCCTGTTGGTTCGCGAAGGCCTCTAGTTGCTTCCTTCGCACATCCGGGTCGGCATCCTTTAGGCCAAGGATCTGCGCGCGTAGCGCCTCCTGGAGACCGACCTTTGCGAGCCTATAGGCCACGATTCGCTCCCGCAACGGCCTTGGGAGATCGCCTGACGCAAGCCGGGCTCCAAACAACGAATAGAACGTCTCCCCGACAAATGCCTCGAGTTCTGCGGGCGCCGGCGGACCCGGGTCGTAGGGAGCGAGCACGGGAATCTCCGATTCGAGCGGCGGGGGAATTGGGGGAAAGAAGACGAACTGGGGCGCGGATGGATTTTCCGGGTGGAGGTAGTAGTGGGACGCGAAGGCGTTCATGAACCGGACCGGGTCGAACTTGTCCCTGGCCAGCGGCGGAAGATAGGAATTCTCCGAGGCCTGATTCCCTTTCACGCCTTCCGGCGATTCCGGGGCAGCGGTTTGCGCATGCGCCGCCGAAAGGCCCGCTATGGCGGCCAATGACAAGAGAACCAGCGCCAGGCGGGTCTGGGGGGCGAATCTCGTGCCGGATCGGCGAAACGTCATTGAGGGGATTGGGGCGTCGCGAGACGGCCTGGGTCGTCCGTGGTGCGACCGTAATGCATCTCGGGTGCCAGTTCACGCATGATTCTCACAAGGAATTTTCAATCATCACCTTATCAAATTATGCCGATTCCAACCGGCATACTCGGCCCGGCGGAATGGTTGAAGGCGCACGGTATGTGAGGGGCTATGGTGATGGGCCCGATGCGATATTGGCTGCCTTGCCGTCAAATCCCGGATCTGCATCCCGCGCATTCGGTCTCTCTACTCGCGGGATTTCTGTTCATTCAGCCGGTAGCGAAGAAATTCCCGGGTGACTCCCAATCGCCTGGCCGTGGCCGAGATGTTGTGATCCGTCTCCCGAAGCACCTCGTTGATGAGGTCCGCAATGACGGAATCTATGGTGAATCCCTCGTCCGGAACGCGCCAGATGGGATTCCGCCATCCGGTCACCGCATGAGGCGGCGGCGCGCCAAGGCTCTCGAAGTCCAAGACGCGCCCTTGGGCGAAAATGAGCTCCCGCTCGATGGCATGCGCAAGTTCCCGGGCATTCCCGGGCCAGCCGTAGGCCAGGAGGCGCGATTCGCCAGCGGGCGAGAGGGACATGCCCTTCATCCGGTGCCGCCGGGCGATGCGCTCAAGTAGGTGCTTCGCCAGCGCGATGACGTCCAGTCCGCGTTCCCTCAGGGGCGGCAGCGTCAGGTGGAGAAGGTGGAGCCGGTGGTAGAGGTCCTCGCGAAACATGCCGCCCTTGACCAGGTCTGAAAGCGGTTCGTTCGATGCGGCGATCAGCCTCACGTCCACTCCGATCTCCTTGGTCGCTCCCAGGCGCCTGATGGCGTGGTCCTCGACGACCGCCAATACCTTGGCCTGGGAGGTTGGAGATAGCGTCCCGATGTCGTCCAGCAACAGGGTGCCGCCATCTGCCGCCTCGAAAAGCCCGATCCTTGCGGTCCGGGCATCCGTAAACGCCCCGCGCTCATGCCCGAACAGCTCGGATTCGGCGAGAGTTTCGGGAAGGGCGGCGCAGTTCACCTTGATGAAGGGCCGGGAGCCACGGGGGCCCTGCCGGTGCAGCCAGCCGGCCAGGAGGCTCTTTCCCGTGCCCGTCTCGCCCTCGATCAGGATCGGGGGAAGATTCCTCTCCAGCCTCCGCTCGGACGAGAGGATCATGTCGAGCTTGCTGCGGATCCCGCCGAGGCTCTCTCCGAAGAAGAGCTCGATACCCTCCGCCGACGAATGCTCGCCGGCGCGAAACTCGTCCCTCCGCGCGATCCCGCGCTTTTCTCTGCAGCGCATGAACGCAATGGGCAACGAGTCCGGCTCAAACGGCTTGGAGAGATAGTCTCCCGCGCCCTGACGCATCGCCTCGACCGCATCCTTTATCCCGCCAAATGCCGTCATCACGACCACGCCCGTGTTCTCCGAGAAAGCCCCTTCCCGAAGCAGCTCGAGGGCCTCGCCGTCCGGAAGATGAAGGTCGACGAGCGCGAAATCGAAATGCAGCCCTGACAGCGCGACGCGCGCCTTCTCAATCGTCGAGACCTCGGTCACCTCCGCTCCAAGGCTGCGAAGGTGCGCGGACAATCTCCTTCGAAGAACGGAATCATCCTCCAGCAGGAGAACTTCGCACCCGGCGGGGGGCTCGGCGGCGACAGCCATAATTCCAACAATGCGAGCCTTGCACGCATGGGCATCAACACTATTCGCGAAAGACCCGCGAATGCTCCGGATTTCGCGTTGGTTGGCTACGTCCAAACGGGAGCAAGGGCCCTGGCTGAAAGCGGGTGCTTGCAACCATCTCCCAAGGATCCGGGAAGTTCGTACAATTGCATCGGAGTCGCTACATGCTTTGCTCAAACGCCTTAGCATCGATCCGGGACGGATGGCACGGAGTCTGCAAAGGCGACATTGGCAACCCCATGCCGAGCAGGAATCATTTATATACCCCGGCTGAAGAGGCATTGAAATGCCTCGGCAATGGAATCGCCATGCAAACGGCAATCGATCACCTTTTGCGGTTCTAGGTACCCCTTCCCAAACATGATTATGCCTTCTATTCACCCCGTCTGGCGTTTTCTGCTGCCGGCCCTCCTGCTTGCGGCCGCTCGGGCCGCCGAGCCCGCAACCGACCCGCTCGCACCGGGCGAAAAAGCGGCGAGCGACTGGATCAAGACCCGGCTGGAGACTGCGCGGGTCGAAAGCGCGTGGGTGTCGGAGAAGCCCCTTCTTGAGTCGACGATCAACGGCTTGAACGAACGTGCCCAGGCGCTCGAGGAGAAGAGCGAGCTTCTCAGAGCGACGACGGCCAAGGACCGCGAGGAGTTCGATACGCTGCAGGCCAAGAACAAAGCCGCGGGGGATGACCTGCATGCAGCGGACGTGAGGATCCAGGCGCTCTCGGCGAAGCTGGTCGAGATGCGTCCCTGGCTTCCACCCCGCTTGTCGGAGGCGCTGGAGCTCCCGTACCGAAGCCTCGCGAATTCAGGCCTCGCCTCGGGCGAACGCATGCAGCTGGCCATGACCATCCTTAACCGCTGCGCGCTGTTCAACCGCACGGTGACATGCGGCGACGAGGTGCTCACGATCGCGGGCGATCAGGGGGCGAAATCGTTTGAGGTTATCTACTGGGGGCTGAGCCGCGGCTACGCGCTCGACCGCGCGGCCGCAAAGGCATGGTACGGGGCGCCCGGGAACCGAGGATGGCAGTGGGACCCGAGTCCCGACGCGGTACGCCCGGTCGAGAATCTCATGGCGGTCTACAACGACAAGGCCGATCCGGACTTTGTCGCCGTGCCGGCCGTCCTCGGCCGGCCCGTGGCTGATAACCTCAAGAACTGAGCCCGAATGAACACCCGACTCCTTCCGGCACTGGTGTCACTGTTCCTCCTCACGGCGAGCGTCCGTGCCGAGGAGACCTTCGACGACGCGATGAGGCGCGCGACGGCGGACTACGGCGAGCGGCTGCGAAAGGCGGCCGACGAGCTGAACAGCACCCGCAGCCGCATCGCGGGCGAGAAGGCGCCCCTGCTCAAGGAGATGCGCCTGACCGAGGACCGGATCGTCACGGCCCAAAGCCAGATTGAGCGCCTTGAGGCGGGGCGTGAGGACTATTCCGAGCAGCGCAGGAAGCTTCTGATGGAACTTGATGCGACGCGGAAGAACTCCGCCTACATCAGCACGCTTGCCCACGACGGCATGACGGCCTTCGAAGAAAGCTTGGCACCCGGCGAGGGCCAGCTGCTCTCCGACCGCATTCAGGCGCTCGAGCAGAAACTCGACGACGAATCCTCCGCCTCGACCGCCCAGTCCGCCATCGACATCGCGGAATTCCTCCTGGCGCGCACGAAGCAGTCCCTGGGGGGCTATACGGCGTCTGGAAGCTCGCTCGTCGAGGGGAACAACCAGGTGATCAAGGGCACGTTCGCCTTCCTCGGGCCGGAAACCTACTTCCTGCCGGACGATGGAACGGGCGCCGGAACGGCAAGGCCGCGCGCGGGATCCGTCTATCCTGTGACCTACAGGCTCTCTTCCTGGAAGACTCAGGACGCCTCGGCGTTCTTTCAGGGCAAGCCGGCGACGATCATTGCCGATGCCTCGGGGGGCAAGGCCCTGCGCCTGAAGGAGACAAAGGGCACGGTCTTCGACCACATCCAGAAGGGCGGCCCCGTCGCCTACGCGATCATCGCCGTTGGACTACTTTCGCTGGCAATGATCGGCCAGAAGCTTGGCGACCTTTCCCGTCTTGCGGTCGACCCGCCCGAAGTGGTGCACGCGTTCCTTGCGAAGGTGTCCGCAGGCTCCCGGGCCCAGGTCGAGCAGGCCGTCAAGACGCTCAGCGCGCCCGTGCGCGAGATATTCCAGGTCGGGCTGCAGTATGCCGACAGCTCCAAGGACATCCTGGAGGAACATCTCCAGTCGGTGCTGCTGCGCCAGAGGCTCCATTACGAGCGCCGGCTCCCCCTGCTCGCCGTCATCGCGACGGCGGCGCCGCTCATGGGCCTGCTGGGCACCGTTGTCGGCATGGTCCGGACATTTGCGCTGATCACGGTCTTCGGCACCGGCAACGCGGGCAAGCTGGCCAGCGGAATCTCCGAGGTGCTGGTCGCCACCGAGCTGGGCCTGATCGTCGCCATACCAACGCTGATCGCCCACGGATTCCTGGCGCACCGCATCCAGAGGAACCTGTCTTCGCTCGAGCGCTATGCGCTGGAGTTCATGACGGCCAACGAGACCGCGAAGGACGGGGAGAAGGCGGCCTCCGTATGAAACCCCTCATCGAGCTCGTCGAAAGGGGGGGTCCCGTGATGATCGCGATCCTCGGCCTGTCGGTAATCCTGTACTCGAGGTGCTTCAAGCTGCTCTTCTCGATTTGGCGGTCGAGCCGCGAACTTGACCGCCGGGGATCGGCGCAGGAGCGGCATCTGCCGGAACTGCGGCGGGCGCGGGAGGAGATGCAGGAGTCCTTCAGACAGCAGCGGATCGCGCTGGGAGCCATGATCGCCGCGGCTCCGTTGCTCGGATTACTTGGCACGGTGAGCGGGATGGTGACGACGTTTGAGAGCCTCTCGGGGCACTCGATGGAGAAGACGATGGAGGGACTGGCGCGGGGCATCTCGGAGGTGCTTGTTGCCACGGAATCGGGCCTCGTTGTGGCGATTCCGGCACTCATGGTCGTGCACCTCGCCAACGGGAGCCTGCGAAGGTACATGCAGAAACTGAACGGCATGGAACGCAGCGTCTGGCTCGACGCATCAACATGATCGGCAAAAACCTAGGACGCAGCCGCTTCGAGGCGACCCACATCGACATGGTGCCGATGGTCGACTGCATCATGGTGCTCGTCATCTTTCTGATGATCAGCAGCGCGTTCATCAACGACCCGGGTGTCGAGGTCGAGAAGCCGGACGTCAGCGGTTCGCTGAGCGGCGACCAGAACGCCCTCCTTATCGCGATCACGGCGGACAACCGCATCTATTTCGACGGCCAGGAGATCCGCACGGACCAGGTCGCCGCGGTCGTGAAGCAGGCCGCCATAGGACGGGTCCCGACGCTGATCATCCGCGGGGACCGCTCGTCCAACCTGGGAATATTCGCCGCCGTGTATTCGGAGGCGAAGCGCTCCGGAATTCAGCATGTGGAGTTTGCCACGACCCATCTGGAGAAACCCTGACTTCTTTCCGATGGCCGAGGCAGCATCTATCCCCAGATTCAGGAGCCTCACCGGACGGCTCGCCGACGAGGCGCTCTACGTGTCCCTCGGGGCGGGGCTCACGTTTGTCCTCTTCCTGGGGATCGCGCACTTCGAGATGGTGAGGGGGGTCGAGGTCCCGACCGAGATCGAGGACCTCCGGGCGGTGACCGCCGTCACCGAGCCCCCGCCGCCGAGGCCCGAAGACCATTCCGTGCCGATCGAGACTGCCATTCCCCTGACCGGCATCGACATCGGAGCGTCGGACAGCCCGGTGAAGCTGGCGGTGGTTCCTCCGGATCTCAGCAGGCTGATGCCTCCGGCCGACCTTCCCCCGCGCGCAACCATCCAATTCGGGCAGCTGCTCTCCGACCTGAAGCCGAAGTCCGGCAGCATGGGCGAATTCCAGCACATCTACCAGCAAAGCGAGGTGGATCAGCCTCCCTTGGCGGTGGTCAAGACCATTGCCAGGGTCTCAAGCCGCGTCCGCGAGGACGCGCAGTCGCTTCGCGTGACGCTGCTCCTGGTCATCGACACCGAGGGGGCGGTGACGACCATCCGAGTGATGAGGCCCTCGGGCAACGCGAAGTTCGACGCCATCGTCCTCGAGTGCGTCCGGGACGAGTGGCAGTTCAGCCCGGCGATCAGGAAGGGGAAGAAGGTGCGCTGCATGGTGCAGCAGCTCGTGTGGTACAAGTGGACGAACGGCTCTCCATTCACGATTTAGGCAATGAAATCCTCCAAGACTCTTCTCCTCTTCTCCCTCGCGGCCGCGCTCCTCGGCCCCGCCTTCGCCTCCGAGCCCAAGCTCGATCCGAAGCGGATCATCAACGAGTCTAGCTCGTTCCTCAAGGAGAGGGAGCCGGAGATGACGGAGGAGGAGTATGCCCTCTACCAGAAGGTCGTGACGATGCTCTCGTCCAATCCGTCCTTCGCCGTGAAGCTGCTCGAGGCGATGAGTACGGACAAGGAGGAGCCCAGCCCGGCGTTCCAGTTCATCCTCGGAAACGCGTACTACGCCGCCGGGGAGAACGAGAAGGCGGAGGCCAACTACCGGAGCTCGGTGAAGCGATATCCGACGTTCCTTCGCGCGTGGGTGAACCTGGGGATCCTCTACTATTCGACCGCCCGGTACGCTGAGGCGGTTCCGTGCTTCTCGAGGGCCGTGGTGCTCGGTGACCGCGACTCCACGACCTTCGGGCTCCTCGGATACTGCCTCGAAAAGGAAGGGGACCTCGTCTCGGCGGAGATGGCGTACATGCAGGCGCTCAGCGGAGATCCCTCCAACGTGGACTGGAAGGAGGGGCTCCTCGGGATCTGCATCGGCGGAAAGCAGTTCACCCGCGCCGAGTCCCTGGTGAAGAACCTCATCAAGGAGCGGCCGAGCGAAGCGAGGTACTGGCTTGCGTACGCGAACATCCTGCTTGCCGAGAACCGCAAGTTGGAGGCGACCGTGCTCCTTGAGACCGCCGCGGGAACCGGCGTCGCCAATACCGAGGAGCTCACGATCCTGGGCGACCTCTATGCTGAGCAGGGCCTGGTCCCGGAGGCGGCGGAGATATACCACAAGGTGCTTGTCGCCTCGCCCGAGATGGGCGGGCAGAAGCTTCTCCACTACGCCCAGGTCTTGATCTATGGTGGAAAGCTGCAGGATGCCGAGCGCGTGCTGGACCGGTTTGATGCGCAGGGCGCCGATTCTGCAAACGTGGCATTGCTGCAGACCAGGGCCGACCTCTACACCGCGGAAAGGAAATGGCCGGAGACCCGCCGCGAGCTGGACCGGCTGCTGAAGATCAACCCTCTGGACGGTAAGGCCCTCATCAGCCTCGGCCGGGCCTACGCCTCCGACGACGATGTCCCGAGGGCGACCCTCGCGTTCGAGGCGGCCTACCACGTCGCCAGCAGCACCTATATCGCCAGCCTCGAGCTGGCCAACATCGAACTCAAAAACCGGCATTACGCCAAGAGCGTCGAATACCTGGAAAAGGCGCTCACCATCGAAAAGACAGACGCGGTCGAGGACTTTCTGGCCCGCGTGAAATCACTGGTCGTCAAGGACGGCCAGACAAACCCATGAAGACAACCCAAACAGCTCGGTTTCCCACGAAATCAATCGCAGTTCGATTTCTGTTCTCCGTCATCATCGTCAGCGGCCTGATCATTCCGTCTGTGGCATTCGCGCAGGATGCTGCAAAGACCCACACGCTCTTTATGGGAGCCGACGTCTCGGTCGGCCGGGAAACGGACAAGGACGTCCACGCCGTCAAGGACGTCACGGGAAGCTCCTGGGTGATCGATGTCGGCGGGCAATCGACGGTGGTTTCGGCAAAGAGCGGCCCCCTGAACATAAGGGTGACGCCCGTGCTCAAGCTGACGGAGGTTTCCGCAACGATAGGCAAGTTGAAGAGCGATCGCGGCTATACGGAGGCAAATGATCCCACGGCCTTGATGACGAGGAACCTGGCGCAAACGGCGGTCCAGAACGCCGACTATAATGCGTCCGTCAATCAGGCGACTGCCGTCCAGAACGGGGCCATTGGAGCGTCAGAAATGGGGGTCAATACGAATATCGTGCCGGGCCCCGGCGCGCCACCGCCCAGTTCTCAGCAAAAGGCGGCGACCTTGACCGAAGCGCTGGCCGGTGCGCAGCACGGCGTGAATGCTGCAGCCGGTGGGGTGGGGGCGGATTATTCAATGGGAGAAAGGGAGGTCCGGTCTCAGGGATTCGACGCGATGGATGTCGACTTCGAGATCTCGTCGGCGCGGCCTCTGCAAAACCCCTATGTCGTCACGATGACGAAGTTCCACCCGGCGGGCACCAAGGAGGGGACCGTCCAGAACCTCGTGTATGCCAAGTCGCTTGACCCGATAGACTCCCACCCGACGAGAGTGCATTTCGTCGAGGGAGGCTTTCCGTTCAACTTTGACCTGATCGACTTCCAGCTCCACGTCTACAACCAGGGAAAGGAGATCGCGACCAACGTGTCGTCCAAGCGGGTGGAGCTGACCCGCGATGAGGCTTTCGAGTACGTAAAGATGGAATACGTCGGCGCCCACAAGGGGGAGACGCTGGCCGCGGCGCCTGTGATGGGGAAGTTGCCTGCCGATCTGCCCGCCCGCCTGGCGGACGGAAAATACGGCGACACTTTCTATGTGAAGGTCTCGAAGGACGGCCTCGCGGAGGAGCCTTTCCTTGACGCGGCGTGCACGAAGAGGATTTCGGACCCGTATCTCGAGTCGGTCGTCAAGGGCGTCCGTTTCAAGCCGGCGCTCGAAAATGGGAGTCCTGTAAATGGCGTCGCGGCGCTGAAGCTCGGTCAATTGGCGATCTGACCCTGCGGCAAGGAGTCGCCGGATAATTCACCTGAATTTCAATCAGCACGACAGCAGCTCGAAAGGAACCTTCATGAAAACGTCACTTGGTAAGTCAATTCTCCCAGCCATCGTCCTCATGGCCGCCGCAACTCCGCTCGCCGCCGGCACGCAGAACGACAAGGCGGTTGTAATGGACAAGGTCACGGTCGAGTCCACGAAGACCCACACGCTCTTCATGGGCGCCGACATCTCTGTCGGGCAGGAGAGGGATCTCTATGCCGTCAAGGATGTGGTAGGCAGCTCGTGGGTGATCCAGGTGGGCGGGCAGCAGAGGGTCGTTTCCTCAAAAAGCGGGCCCCTCAACATCAGGATCACCCCCACGCTCAAGCTCACGGAAACCTC
>Ga0265337_1000412_pt1 | contig 22867 bp, 22 predicted proteins | sample 42122metaG_FD_192441 | JGI IMG/M metagenome (GOLD analysis project Ga0265337, IMG submission 192441) | Rhizosphere microbial communities from Carex aquatilis grown in University of Washington, Seatle, WA, United States - 4-21-22 metaG | ecosystem: Host-associated > Plants > Roots > Rhizosphere >... | reverse complement strand
TTTGCTGTTGGCCGAGCCCGGCGCCGGCGCGCAGAACAGATTGATGATGTGCACGCGGCGGCGATAGACGATGGCCGCCACCGGCTTGGCGTCGACATAATCGAGCCGGCCGCCCAGCAGCGTGAAGCCCTGCGCGGTCAGCTCGGCCACCGGCGGCGCCACATCGAGCCGGCCATTGAACCACGGCTTGACGGTATGCTGGTCGGTGGAAACCACGTCGGTCAGATGCTGGGCCTGCAGCGAGCGCAGATGCGCGGATACCACCTCGCCCAGCACGCGGCGGTCGTCGTCGCGCCGCGCCACCATCACCAGCAGGCCGGAGGCGGCGATCGCGCTCAGCGCCGCGCCGGCCGCGAAGCCCTTGATGACGGAGCGCCGGCTCGCCGCGGCAGGCGGCGCGGGCAGCTTGCCTTCGATGCTCGCGCGCAAGTCCGCCGGCGCGCTATAGCGCAGGCCCGCCGGCGTCATCATTTTGCGCAGTTCATGGAATTCGCGCAGGCGCGCCGCGCAGCCGGCGCAGGTCGCGATATGCGTCTCGAGTTCGCGCGCATGCCCGGCGTCGAGTTCGCCGTCGATCAGCGCATGCATCAGAATGCTGGCTTCGTCGCAATTCATGGTGCTTCACCCTCGCCTTCGGCCGCCATCCAGGCCTCGCGCAGCAGACCGCGGGCGCGCGCCAGCCGCGACATCACCGTTCCGATCGGCGCCTCGATCACGGTCGCAATATCGCGATAGGACAGGTCGTTGATCTCGCGCAGCACGATCACTTCGCGGAATTCCGCCGGCAGTTCGCCGATCAGCCGGCGCATGGTTTCCGAGTCATGCCGGCGCAGCAGCGCCTGCTCCGGCGTGTCGCCATGCTCGCGCCAGATCGGCGCCGCCTGCGACTCGTCCGCGTCCTCCGCCGTGAACACGAGCCGGGCGCTGCCGGCGTAGGCGGCATGGCAGACATTGCGCAGGATCGCGAACAGCCAGGGCTTGACCGGCCCGCCGCGAAACGTGTCGAAATGGCGAAACGCGCGCAGGTAACATTCCTGCACCGCGTCGTCGGCGTCGCTGGCGCCGCGCAGCAGATAGCGCGCCAGCGTGTAGACGTCGTCGAGGTGCGGCAACGCGAGCGCCTTGAAACGCTCGGCTCTGCCGCCGTCGCTCACATCTGCGCCACCCGCCATCATCGGATACCCGGCCATCCTTACGGGAGTTTTGCCCGCAGGCAGTGCATATCGTTCGGCGCCGCCCACCGGCCGCTACTTCGCCTCGACCACAATCGTGCCGGTCATGTGCGGATGCAAGGAACAAAAATAGTCGAATTTGCCCGGTGTCGCGAATGTGAACGAGAACTTGTCGTCGGTGTCCATCGCCTTCGACCGGAACGCCATGGTCTTCGACGTCACCGTGTGCGGGATGTCGTCGTGGTTGACCCAGATGACGGTGTCGCCGGCCTTCACCGTGATCTGTTGCGGGTTGAAGGTGAAGTTGTCGATCTTCACTTCGATGTCCGCCGCCCGGACTGGGCTCGCCGCCGCGATAAATGCGGTGACAAGCCCGGCCATCGCGCCGAGCGCGAGAGTCCTTGTCAGGTTCATTTTACGCTCAGCTCTGCAGCGGCGTGTCGATGATGGCGAGCCGCTGCTCGCCCTGCTTGAAGGTTACGCTGGCGGTGCCGAGCATGCTGCGCAATTTGTCGTCCGGCACTTTCATCGGGCCGGGCGACGGCGCGCTGCCGGGTGCCGGCTGCGGGAAGGCGGTCGAGCGCGCGGTGTGGAACGTCACATTGCCCTCCACCTTCTGCATTACCTGGTGGATGTGGCCGTTGAGCACGGTCACCGAGCCGAAACGTTTCAGGGTGGCGAGCGCCTGCGCGCTATCCTCGGTGCCCCAGCCCCACTGCGGGTACAGCGCCCACAACGGGATATGCGCGAACACCACGATCGGCGTCGACGCCGATTTGCCTGTCAGGTCGTCCTCGATCCATTTGAGCTGCTCGTCGCCGAGGCTGCCCATGCCGCCGCCCTTGAGATTGGCGACGTTGACCAGGCCCATGAAGTGCACGCCGTTGGCGTCGAAGCTGTAGTAGCCCGAGCCCTTGCTGCCGCGGCCGTAGCGCTCCTTGTAGAGCTTGATGTCGGGATCGATGATGTCGTGCTCGCCCGGCACGTAGTGCACGTCGAGCTTGGCCTGCGAGATGATCTTCTCGGCGTCGTCGAATTCCTGCTCCTTCGACAGATGCGTGATGTCGCCGGTGTGGATCATGAAGGCGGGCTTGGTCGGGATCGCCTTGATGCGCGCGATCGCCTCTTCCAGCGTGCCCTTGGCGTTCGGGTTGGCCGGCTTGTCGAAGCCCATATGGCTATCGCTGATCTGCAGGAACGTCAGCCCCAATGCTTCGGTAGATTTGGCGTCGGCGGCCATGGCTTCCGAAGCTTTGGCCTCATCGACCAGGCCGAGCGAATGCGGCACCCCGCCGCTGATGGTCCACAGCACCCCGGTGCCGGCCCAGGTCATGCATTCCAGCACCTTGCGGCGGCTGGGGCCGTCCCCGTGATCGTGTGTCGTCATGGCTAGTCTCCCTGTGATTTCGTGCTTTCAGGGACTAGATCGGCCTCAGCTCAGATTTATTCCTGCAAATCCGCCACAAACCGCGATATACGCTAACACCATGAAATTCCTCGACGAAGCCAAGGTCTATGTGCAATCCGGCGCGGGCGGCAACGGCTGCATCGCGTTCCGGCGCGAGAAGTTCATCGAATTCGGCGGCCCGAGCGGCGGCGACGGCGGCAAGGGCGGCGACGTGGTGATCGAGGCGGTCAACGGCCTCAACACCCTGATCGATTACCGCTACCAGCAGCACTTCAAGGCCCAGAGCGGCGGCAACGGCATGGGCAAGGACATGCACGGCGCCAATGGCAAGGATGTCGTGCTCAAGGTCCCGGTCGGCACCCAGGTCTACGAAGAGGATGGCGAAACTTTACTCGCCGATCTCACCCGCGCCGGCGAACGGGTGACGCTCATGAAGGGCGGCAATGGCGGCTTCGGCAACGCCTATTTCAAATCCTCGACCAATCAGGCGCCGCGCAAGGCCAATCCCGGCCAGCCCGGCGAGGAGCGCACCATCCGCCTGCGCCTGAAGCTGATCGCCGACGCCGGCATCATCGGCCTGCCCAATGCCGGCAAGTCGACCTTCCTCGCCACCGTGAGCGCGGCCAAGCCGAAGATCGCCGATTATCCGTTCACCACGCTGCATCCGCAGCTTGGCGTGTTCGAAGTCGATAACCGCGAATTCGTCATGGCCGATCTGCCGGGGTTGATCGAGGGCGCGCATGAAGGCGTCGGCCTGGGCGACAAATTCCTCGGCCACACCGAACGCTGTCGTGTTCTCTTACATTTGATCGACGGCACCACCGAGGATGCCGGCGCCGCCTACAAGACCGTGCGCGCCGAACTGGAAGCCTACGGCCAGGGCCTCACCGATAAGCCGGAGATCGTCGCGCTGTCGAAAGCCGACGCGCTGACGCCGGAGGCGATCAAGGCGCAGACCGCGAAGCTCAAGAAGGCGTGCAAGAAGGCGCCGCTGGTGCTGTCGTCGGCGTCCGGCCAAGGCGTCACCGACGTGCTGCGCGCGCTGTTCAAGGTGATCGACGCAGCGCGCGTTGGCGCGGCCGACCAATTGAAATCAAAAGAAGCTGCCTGGCAGCCGTAAGGAACTTCCGGAGGGCGTCATGAAAACCCGCGCCGCGGTGGCCTGGAAGGCGGGCGAGCCGCTCAGCATCGAGACCATCGACATCGAAGGCCCGAAGGCGGGCGAGGCGCTGGTCGAGATCATGGCAACCGGCGTCTGTCACACCGATGCCTACACGTTGTCGGGCGCCGACCCGGAAGGCATCTTCCCGGCCATCCTCGGCCATGAAGGCGCCGGCATCGTGCGCGAGGTCGGCGCCGGCGTCACGACGCTGAAAGCTGGCGATCACGTCATCCCGCTCTACACGCCGGAATGCCGGCAATGCAAAACGTGTTTGTCGCGCCGCTCGAACCTGTGCACCGCCATCCGCGCGACGCAAGGCAAGGGCCTGATGCCTGACGGCACGTCGCGCTTCCGCTGCGACGGCGATCCGGTGTTCCACTACATGGGCTGCTCGACCTTCGCCAATTTCACCGTGCTGCCGGAAATAGCTTTGGCAAAAGTGCGCGCGGACGCGCCCTTCGACAAGATCTGCTACATCGGCTGCGGCGTCACCACCGGCATCGGCGCCGTCATCAACACCGCGAAAGTTTGGCCGGGCGCCAATGTCGCGGTGTTCGGGCTCGGCGGCATCGGGCTCAACGTGATCCAGGGCGCGCGCATGGTCGGCGCCGACAAGATCATCGGCATCGACACCAATCCGTCAAAGCGCGCCATCGCCGAGAAATTTGGCATGACGCATTTCCTCAACCCCGACGAGGTCGGCAAAGACAAAGTCGTGCAGGCGGTGGTCGATCTCACCCAAGGCGGCGCCGACTTCTCGTTCGAATGCATCGGCAATGTGAACGTGATGCGGCAAGCGCTGGAATGCTGCCATCGCGGCTGGGGCGAGAGCATCATCATCGGCGTCGCCGGCGCCGGCTAGGAGATCGCCACGCGGCCGTTCCAGCTGGTGACCGGCCGCGTGTGGCGCGGCACCGCGTTTGGCGGCGCGCGCGGGCGCACCGACGTGCCCAAGATCGTCGACTGGTACATGGACGGCAAGATCAATATCGACGACCTGATCACCCACACCATGCCGCTCGCCAAGATCAACGACGCTTTCGAGCTGATGCACGAAGGCAAATCAATCCGGTCGGTAGTCCTGTACTGACGAGCCCAGACGCTTAACGGCATCCTGATACAGGCAGCGCCACCGGCGCGGCCGATGCAATGCATTGTTAAGTCCATGTTTGCTACGACGTGAGACAAGCTCGGAGAATCCGGCATATTGGATCGACCATGCAGCGTCATCGGAACAGCAAGTCGACGCGACGGCATTCGAGGCGTCGCGCCAGTGCGGCGATTGGCCTCTTGGCGCTCGCTCTTGTGTCGGCGCCCGTCATTGCGCAAAGCGAATACCCGACGCGAGCCATTACGCTGATCGTTCCCTTCGCCGCCGGTGGACCTACGGATGTCGTTGCCCGCATCGTCATAAACGACATGTCGCGCACGCTCGGCCAGCCTATCGTGGTTGAGAATATCGTCGGGGCTGGCGGGACGACGGCCGGCATCCGAGCGATGCGGTCACCGCCGGACGGCTATACGATCATCATGGGCCATATGGGAACGCACGCAGCCTCGGTCGCGCTCTATCCCAAGCTTGCCTATAACCCGTCCACCGATTTCGAACCCATCGGCATGGTGGCCGGCATGCCGGTGCTGATCCTCGCCAGGAAGGATTTTCCTGCGAAAGACCTCAAGGAGTTCGTGAACTACCTGCGCGACAACGCCGGCAAGCTCAACATGGCGCATGCCGGAGTGGGTTCGGTGGCGTTCACCACCTGCCTGCTGCTCAATTCGATCGTCGGGATAAAGCCGACCATGACGCCCTTCCAAGGCACCGGACCCGCGATGAATGCCCTGGTCGCCGGCCGCGTCGACTACATGTGCGACCAGGTCGTCAGCGTCGTTCCGCAAATCCAAGCCGGCACCATCAAAGCTTATGCCGTGGGCACCGCCGCGCGTAATCCGGCTTTGCCCAATATTCCAACCTCGATCGAAGCGGGGCTGCCTGAATTCCAAGCTTCGGCATGGAATGCCTTGTTCACGCCCAAAGGGACGCCGCAGGCGATCGTCGCCAAATTGAACGCCGCGCTCGGCAAGGCTCTCGACGACCCGGAAACGCGCAAGCAACTGCTCGATCTGGGCGGCGATATCCCCAATCGCGAGCAACGAACGCCGCAGGCTCTCGCAGAATTGGTAAAGAGCGAAATCGCAAAATGGACGCCGATCATCAAGGCTGCGCTTCCCGCGCACTGACGCATGGTTAATCGCGGAGGTATCGGGGTCTACCGCATATCAGCGTTGCGAACGAACGCCTGAATTTGCGGCGAAGTGTTCATGCTATTTTTATCTGTATTAGGCACGACTAGTGCGGCTCGGTAGCGAGCCCCTCGCGACACTCGATATTGCTCACTCAGAAATCGCGAGTCGATGGCGACGATATCTCGGACAACCCTGTGAGCAGGATGGAATTGCGAACATGTCCAACCGACTTCTAGTCATTGACGACGCCAACATCCATCGCATGATCCTGTGCCGGATCGGCGAGAAGGTCGGCTTCGAGACCGTGGGAGCCGCTTCATTCGATGAAGCCGCGAAACTGCTGCGCGAAAGCCAATTCGACTGCATCACACTCGACCTTTCGCTCGGCGAGCGGGCGGGCGTCGAAGTTTTGCACTTGCTATCGGTGATCAACTCCCAGGCGCCGATCATCATCATCAGCGGCGCCGAGCAAACCGTCTGCGAAGAAACGCTCAAGATCGGAAAATCGCTCAATCTTAATCTCAGCACGCCGGTGCCCAAGCCCGTCGATCTATCGGTCCTGCGCGAGCAATTGGTGCACATCGGACAACAGGTCAACCTGCAGAAGCTCGCCCGCGCGCCTGTATGATAAGCGCAATCTGCCGCCGGCGCGACTTCTCGCAACACTCCAGCTACGGCACATGAAACGTCGCCGCAATCTATCGCTCCGTGCGCTCGGTTTTGGCAGCCTCGCGCTGATCTGCACGATCATCGGCACCAACGTGATCTTCCTGAGCAATCTGCGCGAAAGCTCGCTGCAGACGGCTGAAGCCAATCTCGCTCGCTACAGCCTCACGCTGGTGGAGGAAGCGGACCGGTCGTTCAAATCGGTCGACCTCGTATTGTCGAGCGTCGGCGATTATCTCGGCCGCAGCGGCGTCACCGACAGTGCATCCTATCAACGCATAATGTCCGACCAGGCGACGCATCTCCTGTTAAAGGAAAAGATCACCGGCCTGCCCCAAATCGACGCGGTCACGATGATCAACGCGCAGGGTAAACTGATCAATTTCTCGCGCTACTGGCCGATCCCCGCCGTCGACGTCTCGGATCGCGACTACTTCATGGCGCTGAAAGCCGACCCCAATCTGGAAACCTTCATCAGCGCGCCGGTGCGCAACCGCGGCAGCGGAACCTGGAATATCTACATTGCCCGGCGGCTCAATGACCCGAATGGCGAGTTCATGGGTTTGCTGCTGGGCGCGATGTCGCTGCAGTACTTCGAAAACTTCTTCGCCTCGACGTCGATCAGCGTAGGCAGTTCGATCTCGCTGGTGCGTGAGGACGGCACGCTGCTCGCAAACTATCCGCATTCGGAAAACATCGGCGAGCAGTCTTCCGGCGCCGGTCAACGCGCGCTCGCCGCCGGCGGAAATATTCGCGAGTTGAGCGCCAAAGACCAAAGGATGTGGATCCGCTCGGCGCGGATGCTGCCGAATTATCCCGTTCTGGTCGAGGTGACCCAGACCGAAGACAATGTGTTGAGCAGTTGGCGCGCCCTGGCCCAGCTCCTGGGCGCGATGTCGTTGGTGAGCACAATCGTCGTGCTGATAGCCGTGTTCGTTATCGCCCGCTGGTGGAAGAAGCTGGAACGACTGACCCAAGCCGCCGAAACGGCAAATGCGGCCAAGTCCGCCTTCCTGGCCATGATGAGCCACGAAATTCGCACGCCGATGAATGCCGTGTTGGGCCTCACCACAACGCTGTTGGAAACCAACCTCGACGCCGACCAACGCGGCTCCATGCAGGCCATTCACGGCGCCGGCGACAATCTCCTGGCCATTCTCAACGACATCCTGGATTTTTCCAAGCTTGAGGCCGGCCAGCTGTCGTTGGAGCAGATCGCGTTCTCGCCCGAGGCATTGGTGCAAAATACGCTGGGCATCATCGGACCGCGCGCGGCGGCCAAGGGCTTGGCGATCCGCAGCGTCAACGACTCGGTCCTCCCGCCGGCGCTCAAGGGCGATGCTGGCCGCATTCGCCAGGTGCTGCTTAACCTGGTCTCCAATGCGGTGAAGTTCACCGCGGCCGGCGAGGTCGTGGTAACGACGCGCTGCCTCGCGCGCGATGATAACAATGCAACCATTGAATGGGCGGTCAGCGATACCGGAATTGGCATCGCGCCGGAGCATATCGGGCTCTTGTTCGCGGACTTCGTGCAGGCCGACAATTCGATCAGCCGCCGCTTCGGCGGCTCGGGGCTCGGGCTTTCGATCTGCAAGCGTCTGGTGGAGCAGATGGGCGGCGAGATCAAGGTGATTTCGACGCCGGGGCAAGGCTCCACCTTCCGCTTCAGCTTGACGCTTCCGATCACCGAGCCGACGGAACTGCCCGAGCACCACGATCAGGCGGTTTACGCCGAACTCAAAGCGAGGATCGCGGCGCTCGGCCGGCCGCTTCGCATTCTGATCGTCGACGACGATCCGACCAACCGCCTGGTCGCCGCCAAGATGCTCAAAGAGTTCGAGATCCAGAACGACATGGCGTGTGATGGCGTCGAAGCGGTCACGGCGGCCGCCAGCTTCAACTACGATGTCATCATGATGGACGTTCGCATGCCCGAGATGGACGGGCTGCAGGCGACGCGCGCCATTCGCTCGCGCGGCGGCCGCTTGCAGACCTTGCCGATCATCGCATTCACCGCCAGTGCATTCGAGGACGACGTGAAGGCGTGCCGCAACGCCGGCATGGACGACCTGGTGGTCAAGCCGGTGCGCAAGAAGGTCATGGTCGAGGCCATTCTGCGCATGCTGTCGAGCCACCCGCCGGCAGCCGATATGGATTCCGCCGTCGTTGCGCCACCGCTGGTACCTGCGCAGACGCCGGCGGCGGACGCCGCTGCGGCGTTCGATCGCAAGGCCTTCGAACATTTGGCCGCGGAGATCGGTAAAGAAGCAGCGGCCGAGACGCTGGCGATGTTCGTTCAGGAAACCGACGATCGACTCAAGTTGTTGCGGCGGCTCTCGATCGAAACCGACCGGCTCACGATCGAGCGGGATGCCCATACACTCAAGAGCGCCGCCGCAACCTTCGGCCTGCGCGACGTCGCCCAATTGGCGCGCACGCTAGAGCGGGATGCGGCCCGCATCACGGCGGGCGACTATCGCGCTCTACTCGATCGCATCGAAGCGGCTTTTGCCTCGGCGCACACGCAATATTTGGCGGCAATGCTTTCGGCCTGATGCACGAAGGCCAAGTCGATCCGCTCGGCGGCGATCTACTGCGGCGGCGTGCCCTTGGTGCATAGCTTGCGCACACCAAAGCTCGGTACATAGGTGCAGTCCGACGCCGTGAACGTGCGATAGGCGGCGGCGCAAGCGGCAATGTCGCATTTCGGTAGCGTTTCGGCCGTCGCCGGTGCGGCCGGCTCATTCATTATTATGATCGCGGTGTCGGGTTGCGCCGCGCCGATCTTCGGCGCGGCCGGCGCATTGGTTTGAGCGGCGGCGTTCGGGCGCGGCGCGCCCCTGGCCGGTGCGGCGGTGTTGCCTTTCAATGGCGGGCTGACAGCCGCGGCCGGCACCGGCGGGCTCTGGACCGGCGGACTCGCCAGCATCGGCGGCTCAGTAACGCCGGTGACCGCCGCGAGCGGCCGCACGGCCGGCCGCTCGGACAGCCAGTCCATTCCAAACACGACATTGCAGAGCGCAACCGCCAGCACCGCGGAAACGGCGATAAACGATTTCGTTCGGTCCGACAGCAAGGGGAACATGGCTAAATCCAACGCGGGGATCATACCGCCGGTTCCAGGCTAATGCGAAAGGCCGGGCTCTAAGGCCCGGCCATCGCAATATGAGCCATACACCACAGCGGCGGCGATTAACGCCGCCGCTGCCTTATCCAAAAAGAGGCTCCTTTCGGAGCCTCTTCAATGTTGTTGGCGCGACTGACGATCAGAAATCGAGCGTCAGGCCGGTGGTGACGGCCTTGATTTTGTCGCCCGAGACGACGTCGTTGTTTGCATCGCGACCGCAGACACCGTAGCCGTGACCGCTGACACCCAGGCAATAGTGCGCGCCCGGGCCGTTATCGAGATAGCTGCCGACGAGATACCAAGCCACATACTTGTTGAAGTGGTATTTCGTGCCAATGGCGTATTGGCTCGCGCTGCTATCGAGTGTGTTAAGCGCGAAGTCGGCACTGGTGTTACCTGGAGCATTAAAGGATCCAACGCCCGGAGATCCCGGCGACGCATTGGCGTGCGCGTAGGATGCGCTGAAGTCCCACATGCCAATAGATTGGGTCGCGCTGGCGAAGTAGCCGTCGCGCGACCGTTCGTTGAATGCGGCAACCGTATTTTGCCGGCGCATCCATTCGTAGAACCCGTAGAGCTGGAGCGGGCCCAGCGGGTCCTGGATCATGTATCCGGCGCCCAATTTTGCCGCCCATTCGTTGGCGACGCCGACGGCGCCGGGAGGAACCGTTAACGTCGTGCCGTCGCTCAACAGTGTCGACGCTTCGTCACCGATTCGATTGGTCGCTTCGTGCAATTCAGCCGCGCCGATCAAAGTGAGCGGGCCTTTATTATAGGTGAGCGAGGCGCTGTATAAGTTGCCGTAAGAGCCATCAGTACATTCCCCAAAACCTTGGTTTGCAGGCGGGAAGGCACTCCCGCTGCCGCGCGCCGATGTTCCTGGGCAGTTGAAATCGCCAAACGCGAAGTTGCTGTTATCTTGTGCGGTGTTCTGTCCGGGTGAGAACAGGGCGCTGAATTGCAGGCCGTTCCAGACCGGCGACTCGTACCAAATGGCATGCGCCGCGCGCCAATCGAACTCGGCACGCAGATCGCCGCCGGTGTTGCCCATGATCGAGTTGTAGTCGCCGAGCGTCGCGGAGAACGGATCGAACTTTGACGTGCTTTTCTTGTAAGGCGTGTCCGACTTGCCGGCCTTGATGGCGCCCCAGGGCGACTCCATGCCGATGAAGCTGTCTCTGGTGCCGAACGCCGCGCGTTCCGTCGGCGTGGCGGCGACTTCGACCAGCGACTCATATTGCGCCACGGCTGCCCAGCCTGGATAACCGTAAGGCCCCAGATTGTGGCGAACCCGAACGCCAAAAGAGCTGAGATTGCTCGCGATACCCGTCTTGGTCCCTTGATCGAAGACGCCGGGATCGAAGACATCGAACGAGAGATCAACGTGGCCGTAGAGCGTAACCTCGGTGTTATCGATGAATTTGTTGCTGCCGGGCGCCTTGGTATAGATCGGAGTGCCGCCGATGCTCACGACCGCGTGCTCGGGCTGGGGAGACGGCGCGACAACGGCGTGTCGAACGGGATTTCCCTTCGAGTCAGTCGCCGCGACGGTACCGCCCGATTTGGCGGCCGCGATATGATCGACGCGCTCGCGCAATTGAGCATTTTCTCTTGCCAGTTTTGCGTTGCTTTTTTCGAGAGCTTGCAGCCGCGCCAATACATCGTCCAGCTTATCCGCGGATGCTGGATGCGGGATTGTCACAAGCGCTAATATCGCGATCGACGCTCCCGCTAATAATTTGCCACGTATCCCCTGAACCCGTTTCATTGGAACAGCCCTCGGTTGTTTTCCCCGAAGGCAACATTCAGCCGATTCATGCAGGATGGAAGATATATTTTTACTCGATTGCTTCGAATTTTCCCGGCGTTGTGGAAAAGTCACAATCGGGGAAAACAAAGTAATCAAGAATTACCGAAAAGGCGTAGACGACCGATACGAAAGTGTAATAGCCCAATTGGCATGCGTATAAGACTGGTCCGAAGCGGCGATTCGATGTTCAGTTTGGGTCGCATTACGGCCTCAAGTTAAACATTGCGCCGAGTCCGCGAGCGCGGTGCAGTTCGTCGATTTGCGAACTCAATGGTTTCTCTAAAACAGCCTCCCGGGAATCTTCGGCGGATGAATACAAACAATTCCAGGGCCTGCGGGAGTTGCACTGCATGTTGCGATGGCTGGCTCAAAATTGAAGTCCGTGGCCATCAAGTCTATCCAGGGAAAGCATGTCCATTTAGCGTGGAACACCGCTGTTCGATCTACCAAGACCGGCCTCAGCATCCTTGTCGAGAATTTATTTGCGGATGGCTTGTGGGCTCGAGCCCATTGCCCGACTGGATGCGTCCGGACAAATCCGAACTGATTTTTCTGCCCGCCAATTTCATTTGGCGCGGCCTTCGGGTCGACGTCGCCGTCGCCGCCGGTGAGAGACCGAAGCAGAAGGCATTGGATTGGCTGAAGAAGTTTAGTTCGGAGAAAAAACGTCCGTTTATCTACCAGATTGGCGACGATTGGTTCGCCTTTGGCCCACCCGACTTCCAGGCTGAGATCCGCGATCGCATTGGCCGCGGTGAAAAGCCGTGGGCAACTTGAATGAAAATGTGCGCGGACGACATCCGCCGCGGTCCGAGCTTTCATCTTTCGCAGGACGTGACGGCGGCCGTGATCCACGAGATGCGGTCGTTCGATCTACCGATCGATCGGCGTCAGCAATACACTGTGCTTCGAGGCCGTATCGATACAATCGAGCAGCGCCTTTTCGCTGAAGGGCTTGGTCAAATAGCCTGTCACCCCGGCGCTCATGGCGCGCGCGCGAACGGCTTCATCGGGGTAGGCCGTGATCAGGATCGTCGGGATGGGGGCGCCGACGGCAACCAGATGGCCGTAAAGAGCCAGCCCGCTCATATTTGGCATCTGCACGTCCGCGATCAAGCAAGAGGTAATGCGGATGCGATTGGATTTCAGAAACGCATCGGCCGACGCAAATCCCTTGGCGATAAATCCATGCGAGCGCAAAAGGCCGATCGTCGCCTCGCGCACCGAGTCATCGTCTTCGACAACGGCAATCGACGGCTTGATCGACATGGCGGCGGCTTCCAACCAATTTGCTTGCGCAGCGGTACAAAGGGCCGCGCTTTGAACTAAGCCCGCGAAAAATGGATAAGGCAAACAAGCCGCATTGGCGATTGCACTATGGTACCGATCGCCTACGCCGTTTCCGCACTGTCCGAAAGCTTGTCGGCCATGCGGACCAAATCGGCCAGCGACTTGGCTTTCATCTTTCGCATGACGTGACGGCGATGCACCTTCACGGTGACCTCGCTGAGTTTGAGCTCGGCGGCGATTTGTTTGTTCGGCCGGCCGCTGGCGACTTTCAGCATGACCTGCCGCTCGCGCGCCGTGAGTGAAGCAAAATGCTCCCGCAGCACTGCGACGATAGCCGACGCCTGACGCCGGGAACGGTCGCGTTCAATGCCGAGATAAATTGCATCGAGCAAATCCTGATCGCGAAACGGCTTGGGCAGGAATTCGATGGCGCCGGCCTTGATGGCGCGCACCGACATCGGAACGTCGCCGTGTCCGGTGATGAAGATGACCGGAAGGTCAATGTTCGATTTCGCCATTTCGCGGTGGAAATCGAGCCCGCTCAAGCCCGGCAAGCGGACATCGAGCACGATGCAGCCGGGCGCGTCCGGCCGCTTGAATAGCAGAAATTCTTCGGTCGATCCGAACGACCGCACGTTCAGGTGGACGGAGCGGATAAGGCTGTCGAGCGCATCCCGCACCGAGGGACTGTCGTCGATGACGAACACGACGGGCTGATCTTCGCTCACGGTTCTATGCCTACTGGCAAGATGAATTGAAAGACCGCGCCGCGCGGCGCATTCGGTGTCGCCCATATGCGTCCGCCGTGAGCCTCGACGATCGAGCGGCTGATCGCAAGGCCCATGCCCATGCCATCGGGCTTGGTCGTATAGAAGGCGCTGAACAGACGGTCGAGGTTGTCCGGCGCCAGGCCGATCCCTGAATCCTGGACGGCGATGCGCACACCCTTCGCATCGTTTTTTGCCGAACTGATGATGAGCTCGCGCGGCCCCGCGGGGGTCCGGTTCATGGCTTCGAGCGCGTTGAGGACCAGATTGAGAATGACTTGCTGCAATTGCACGCGATCGCCCTGCACCGGCGGTACGTCGTCGGCAAGATCAGTGTGCAGCGAAACCTGATTTTGCCGGATCTCGCTCTCGATCAACGTGACGGTCGCCAGGATGATGTCGTTGATCTGCAGCCAGTCTTTTTTCGGCGGCGAACTCTTGGTGAGGGCACGCACCTGCGCGATGATCTCGCTGGCGCGGTTGGCGTCCTGGACAAGACGGACGGCGGCTTGCCGGGCCTCGTCGAGATTGGGCGGTTCGGCCGCCAGCCAGCGCATACAGGCATTGCCGTTGATCACCGCCGCGGCGAGCGGCTGATTGACTTCGTGCGCGATCGAGGCGGTCAACTCGCCGAGCGTGGTCACGCGGCCGACATGCGCGAGTTGCGAGCGCGCCTCATAGGCAGCTTCTTTTTCCGCTTCGATCTTGACCGCAAGGTAGGTCGTGGTGGCGATCGCCAGCAGGCTGATCGTCGTATTGATGACCCCGATTCCCGACGAGCCGCTGGCCGCCGTCAAAACGTCGCTCAGCAGCGTCAATGCGCAACAGCCGGCGCCGACCAGGATGACGCCGCGCTTTTTGTAAAAGCGCACCGCCAGCAGGACGACCACGGTATAAAAAGCCGGAAACGCGATTTCCAAATCCGCAATCGTGTCGGCAATAAAAATCCCGGCCGCCAGCACGATCGCCGCGACGGGAAGCAGCCATGCCCTGGTCATGACCCGAAGATTCTGCAGCTTCATTCGCGTTGCCCCCGCAGCCGCTCAATCCACCCCGAAGCCTCGCCAACATCGGTTGCAAAGACAAGGGTTGGAGGGGGCTGCCAGGGGGCCTAAATAGTTGCCCGACTGCTCCGGCCATGACGAATTAGACTTGGCCGTGCTAGACAAACGGCGCATTTAACGCTTTCGCCGAGTCCCATGCCCAAAACGCCCTCCCTTTCCTCCTTCCGCCGCATCGTCGTGAAGGTCGGCTCGTCGCTGCTGGTGGACGCCGCCGCCGGCTCGCTCAAACGCGACTGGCTGGCCTCTCTCGCGGCCGACATCTCCGCCCTACATAAAGAGAAGCGCGATATCCTGGTGGTCTCCTCGGGCGCGATCGCGCTCGGCCGCGCCGTGCTCAAGCTGCCCGCCGGCGCGCTCAAGCTCGAGGACAGCCAGGCCGCCGCCGCCGTCGGGCAGATCGCGCTGGCGCGCGCCTGGTCGGAACATTTGAGCGCGCACGCGCTCACCGCCGGCCAGGTGCTGGTCACATTGGGCGACACGGAAGAGCGCCGCCGCTATCTCAACGCGCGCTCCACCATCGCCAAGCTGCTGGAATGGCGAGCCGTGCCGGTGATCAACGAGAACGACACGGTGGCCACCTCGGAGATCCGTTACGGCGACAACGATCGGCTGGCCGCGCGCGTCGCCACCATGATGAGCGCCGATCTGCTGGTGCTGCTGTCCGACGTCGACGGGCTGTACGACAAGCCGCCAAATCTTGACGACAAGAGCGCGGGCGGCGCCACGCTGGTGCCGCTGGTCGCGCGCATCACGCCCGAGATCGAGGCGATGGCGGGCGCGTCCTCCTCGGCGCACGCGCGCGGCGGCATGCTGACCAAGATCGAGGCGGCCAAGATCGCCACCAGCGCCGGCACGCACATGATCATCGCCTCCGGCCATGTGGCGCATCCGCTCAAGGCAATCGCGGACGGCGCCGCCTGCACTTGGTTTTTGACGCCGGCCAATCCGGTGACCGCGCGCAAGAAGTGGATCGCCGGTTCCTTGGAGCCGCGCGGCGCGCTGGTGATCGACGCCGGCGCGGTGAAGGCGTTGCGCTCCGGCAAGAGCCTTCTTCCCGCGGGCGTGGTCAAGATCGAGGGCGCGTTCGGGCGTGGCGACGCCGTGGTGGTGCGCGGACCGGACGGGCACGAGATCGGCCGCGGGCTGATCGCCTACGACGCCGAGGACGCCGACAAGATCAAGGGCCGCTCCTCGGCGGATATCCTCTCGATTTTGGGCTTCGGCGGGCGCACCGAGATGATCCACCGCGACGATCTTGTTCTGGGCGGAGAGTGAGAAGAAGAACAAGCAGAATGCGCGACATTCGGCGGCGATCAGGGACATGTCGGCCGCACGTCGGCGGAAAGAACAACATGTTCGTGGAACTCTGGACTCGCGACCGCGTTATCCCGGCGCGACGCGAGAGACACGATAAACTCAGGAAAGGCGATTAACCGATCGCCCCGAAACCCTGGCCCACGCGAGGCCGGGGTTTCCGCGTTTTACAGGGCGGGAGATCGCAGGTCGGCCAATGGCCGACACACGATTTGCCATTGACCCACAAGGATTTACAGGCGTTCGGGCTCGGCCAATGACCGAGCCGCCCCGTTAGTGCCGGCGCGTGCGCGGCTTGGCGGAGCGGCGGGTGGCGCCGGATTTGCGCTGCAGCGGGTGGGTCGGCAGCGGGAAAAACGTGCCGTCGGGAAATTCAAGATAGCGGCTAAAGACTTGAACTTGGCCCTCCCCGCCGCGCTTTCCTTCGATCACGAACTTTGTGCCGACCGGGAAGCGGCTCGGAAGCCTGCTTGATTCATACGACATGACACTCTCCTGCGATGGGGAACCGTGGCAGCCCAATGTGTAGGTCAATTGACTTGTTCCGGAACTTTGCGGGTTATCCCCACAATCCCCTGCTACCGGCGCCAAGGGAGCCGCCAAGCCCGCAAAACCGGCCTACCTCGCCCCCGGATGGCCGACGTGATAGGAACCAGCCGGATCGGGTTTTGACGAGCCTTTCGACATGAGCGCACCGCTGAAAAGCATTGAAGGGACAGGGGATATCGCCGCCTGCCTGGGCAAGATCGCCCGCCAGGCCAGGGCGGCCGCCCGCATGCTGGCGCTTGCCCCCACCGCCCAAAAAGACCGCGCTCTGGAGCTCATGGCCGGCACTGTTCGGGGGCAGATATCCCGTATTCTGGCCGCCAATGCCGAGGATATCGCCGAGGCGCGCACCTCCGGCGTGACCGGCGCCTTCCTCGACCGGCTTATCCTCGACGCGGCGCGGGTGGAGGCGATCGCCGCCGCCATCGACGCGGTGCGCGCGCTCAAGGATCCCGTTGGAGTCGTTACCGAATCCTGGACGCGTCCGAACGGGATGACCATCGAGCGGGTGCGGGTGCCACTCGGCGTCATCGGCATCATCTACGAAAGCCGGCCGAACGTGACCGCCGATGCCGGCGCGCTCTGCCTGAAATCCGGCAATGCCGCGATCCTGCGCGGCGGTTCCGACAGTTTGCGCACGAGCCGCGCCATCGTCGCCGCGCTCGGCCAAGGCCTGCGCGAGGCCGGCCTGCCCGAGAGCGCGATCCAGCTGGTGCCGACGCGCGACCGCGCCGCGGTCGGGCTGATGCTCAGCGGGCTCGACGGCAATATCGACGTCATTGTCCCGCGCGGCGGCAAGAGCCTGGTCGCGCGCGTGCAGGCGGAAGCGCGCGTGCCGGTCTTCGCGCACCTGGAAGGCGTCTGCCACGTCTATGTGGACAAGGCGGCCTCGCTCGATATGGCCAAAAAAATTGTTCTAAACGCCAAGATGCGGCGCACCGGCGTCTGCGGCGCGGCCGAGACCCTACTGGTCGACCGCGCGGCGGCGACCACGCATCTCAAGCCGCTGGTCGAAATGCTGATCGATGCCGGCTGCGAAATCCGCGGCGATAAGGCCACACAAGCCGTGGATAAGCGGGTCAAGCCGGCGACCGAGGAAGACTGGTCAACCGAATATCTCGACGCCATCATCGCCGTTAAGGTGGTGGATAGCATTGCCGCAGCCATCGAGCATATCGAGCGCTACGGCTCCCACCACACCGACGCCATCGTGACCGACGATGCGGCGGCGGCCGAGAAGTTCTTAGCGCAAGTGGACTCAGCGATCGTGCTGCACAACGCCTCGACCCAGTTCGCCGACGGCGGCGAATTCGGCTTCGGCGCCGAGATCGGCATCGCCACCGGCCGGTTGCACGCGCGCGGACCGGTCGGCGTCGATCAACTGACCACTTTCAAATACCGCATCCGCGGAAGCGGTCAGATCCGGCCGTGACAGCGCAAAGACCCGCCCGCACCGAGCGCGTTCTTCCACCCCACGCGCCCGGCATGAGGATCGGCCTGTTCGGCGGAACTTTCGACCCGCCGCACCAAGCCCATCTCGCCGCCAGCCTGCTCGCGCTCAAACGGCTCAAGCTCGACAGCGTCTGGTGGCTGGTCACCCCGGGCAATCCACTCAAGAACACCAGCGGCCTCGCCCCATTGCAGCAGCGAATTGCCGCCGCCTGCGGGCTCACGCATCATCCGCGCATCGTCGTGACCGGTCTCGAAGCTGTCATTAAGACGCGATATACGTATAATACGATAAAATGGCTTATCGCCCGATGCCCACGCGTCCGATTCGTCTGGATCATGGGCGCAGACAATTTGCGGAGCTTTCACCGCTGGCAGAAATGGCGCGGAATAGCGAAGCTGGTGCCGTTCGTGGTGGTTGACCGCCTCGGGCCAAGCCTTTACGCCGCCGCCAGTCCGGCAGGCCAGGCGTTCGCCCGCGCGCGCATTGCGGAACCCGAAGCCGCCTCGCTGCCCTACCGCAAGCCGCCGGCCTGGACCTTCCTGCACGGCCTCAAATCGCCATTGTCATCCACTGCGCTGCGCGCCATGCGCAAGCGCGGGGGAACTTCCAGCATCGCCGGCAGAAAGAAGACGACCAAGAGTGGAAAGAATTGAGCAAAATAGCTATCTTGATCATGTCCCGGCGCGTGCCGGGGCGGGTGCAACGAACGTAAAGGGAAACAACCTCTGACCAAACCTGCACTCTCTCGGGCGTCGCGTCGCGCGCCCGAACGCGTCTCCAAGTCTGGGCCTTTGCGCCCCAGTGCCAAGGAGACACTCCGCATCGTCCTCGCGCGTCTCGAAGACATGAAAGCCGAGGACAGCGTCACCATCGATCTCACCGGCAAATCCTCGATAGGCGATTACATGGTCGTGACCTCCGGCCGGTCGCAGCGCCATGTCGGCGCGGTCGCCGAGCATGTGGTCAAGGATCTCAAGGCCGCCGGCGTGTCCGGCATACGCGTCGAGGGCATGCGGCAAGGCGACTGGGTGCTGATCGACGCCGGCGATGTGATCGTTCACGTGTTCCGGCCGGAAGTGCGTACTTTTTATAGCCTGGAAAAAATGTGGTCGGCCGGCCGACCGGACGGACGGCGAGCAAGCTGATAGTCTCAGCGGCAAGATGCGTATCGTCGTTGCCGCCGTCGGACGCCTGAAACAGGGCCCGGAAACCGAGCTTTCCGAGCGCTTCCGCAAACGCGCGGCGCAAACCGGCCGCAATCTCGGTCTGCGCGACGTTGAAGTCATCGAAATCAGGGAAAGCCGCGCGGACGACGCCGGCAAGCGCATGCTCGAGGAATCGATCGCGCTCGCCAACATCATTCCGCAAGGCGCGGCGGTCGTGCTGCTCGACGCCCACGGCGAGAACCTCGACAGCGCCAGCCTCGCCGCCCAGCTGGCGAAATGGCGCGGCGATGACCGGCCCGCGGCGGTCTTTCTGATCGGCGGCGCTGACGGCCTGGCCCCGTCCTTACGCGCGAAGGCCGAGCTGCGGCTGGCGTTCGGCGCGGCCACCTGGCCGCACCAACTGGTGCGCATCATGCTGCTCGAGCAGCTTTACCGCGCCACCACGATCTTGACCGGGCATCCCTATCATCGGGCGTGAGCTCCCTTTCTTATCCCTCCCCTGAAAGGGGAGGGATAAGAAGGTCCCAGATTGGTCTTAATCTGCCTGCAAAAGTGCCCTCACAATGTTCTTGCCGTCCCAAACTCCGGGCGTAACTTGACGCCGATGATTTGCCGAATCAGCGGGTTTTATCCGCGCGCCGCGCTGATCACGGGGCTCGTGCTCGCATGGCCGATGACGCTTCCTGCCGCCGCGCAAGACAAGCCGGCGGACAAGCTCGACACCCTCAAGCAGCGCGACCTGGACCTCAAAGCCGCGCGCGATGCGCAGAGCAAGTCGCTCGAGGCCGAGGCCGCACTCAAGCGCGAGATCGAACAGATCGGTGCCGACCGCCGCAAGCTCAACCAGGACCTGATCGACACGGCCGGCCGTATCCGCGGCGTCGAAACGCAGGTTACGGCGACCGAAGCGCGGCTCAAACCGCTCGACGACAACGAGAGCCGCATTCGCAAATCGCTCGACGGCCGCCGCGCCGTGATCGGCGAAGTGCTGGCCGCGCTTCAGCGCATCGGCCATCGCCCGCCGCCGGCGCTGATCGCCAGCCCGGAGGACGCGCTGCAATCGGTGCGCACCGCCATGCTGCTGGGCGCAGTGCTGCCCGAGATGAGGCACGAGGTCGAGGCGCTCGCCAACGACCTCACCGCGCTGCTTAACGTCCGCAAGCAGATCGCCGCCGAACGCGACCGGCTGAAAAACGAGGTCGCTTCGCTCGGCAGCGAGCGCACGCGCATGACCGCGCTGGTCGGCGAGCGCCAAAAGCAGCAGGCCGATCGCGAGAAAGCGCTCGACGCCGAGCGGACGCGCGCCGCCGAATTGGCGCACCAGGTCGATAATCTCAAAGATTTGATCGCCAAGCTGGAGCAGGGGCTCGATCCAGCGACGCGGGCCGCCCGCGAGGCCGGCCGCGGCGATATGCGTCCGGCCATGTCGGCGCAGCGCGATCCGGGCCGGCTAGCGCCGGCGGTTGCCTTTGCATCCCTGCGCGGGCAAGTTCCGATTCCGGTTAATGGCGTCAAATTGAAGGAATATGGGGCACCCGATGGCACCGGCGGGGTGGAAAAGGGTGTTTCCATCGCGACCCGCGCCGGCGCCCAGGTGACCGCGCCGGCCGACGGTTGGGTGGTTTACGCGGGTCCGTTCCGCTCCTATGGACAACTCTTGATCCTCAATGCCGGCAACGGGTATCATATCTTGCTCGCTGGGATGGATCGGATATCAGTTGATCTCGGGCAGTTCGTGCTGACCGGAGAACCCGTTGCGGTGATGGGAAACGGCTCCCATATCGCCGCTATCCTCGCGACAGGTTCCAGCCAACCGGTGCTCTACGTCGAGTTTCGTAAGGACGGGATTCCCGTCGATCCAGGCCCATGGTGGGCGGCTGGCGAAGTCGAAAAGGTTCGTGGATGATGCGCAAGACCACACTCATTCTACTCGGCGCGGCGGCGGGAGCGGCAATGACGCTGCTCGCGACACAGCCACACATGATATTCGTTGGCTCACCCGCCAAAGCGGCGGCCGCGGACACCTACCGGCAACTCAATCTGTTCGGCGACGTGTTCGAGCGTGTGCGCGCCGACTACGTCGAGAAGCCCGACGACAGCAAGCTGATCGAAACCGCGATCAACGGCATGCTGGCCGGGCTTGATCCGCATTCGAGCTACATGGATCCGAAAAGCTTCAAGGACATGCAGGTGCAGACCCGCGGCGAATTCGGCGGGCTCGGCATCGAGGTCACCATGGAAGACGGCCTGATCAAGGTGGTGGCACCGATCGACGAGACGCCCGCCGCCAAGGCCGGCGTCATGGCCAACGACATCATCACCCAACTCGACGGCGAACAGGTGCAGGGTCTCACCCTGAACCAGGCGGTCGAAAAGATGCGCGGCCCGGTGAACACCAAGATCAAGCTCACCATCATGCGCAAGGGCCAGGACAAGCCGATCGAAGTATCGATCACGCGCGACATCATCCGCGTGCGCTCGGTGCGCTCGCATGTCGAAGGCGACGACGTCGGCTATATCCGACTCACTCAGTTCAACGAACAGACCACCGAGGGCTTGAAGACGGCGATCGCCGAAATCACGGCGAAAGTGAGCGAAGACAAGCTCAAGGGCTACGTCCTCGACCTGCGCAATAATCCGGGCGGCTTGCTCGACCAGGCGATCTCGGTGTCGGATGCATTCCTGCAAAAGGGCGAGATCGTGTCCACCCGCGGCCGCAATGCCGAGGAGACGCAGCGCTTCAACGCGCGGCCGGGCGACCTCACCAAGGGCAAGCCGGTGATCGTGCTGATCAACGGCGGCTCGGCTTCGGCGTCGGAAATCGTCGCCGGCGCGTTGCAGGACCACAAGCGGGTCACGGTCATCGGCACACGTTCGTTCGGCAAGGGTTCGGTGCAGACCATCATTCCGCTCGGCTCCGGCAACGGCGCGCTGCGGCTGACGACTGCGCGCTATTTCACGCCGTCCGGCCGCTCGATCCAGGCCAAGGGCATCGTGCCGGACATCGAGGTCCTGCAAGACCTGCCGGATGACATCAAAGCGAAGACCGATACCAGCACCAAGGGCGAGGCCTCGCTGCGCGGCCATCTCAAGGGCGACGATGGCAAGGAGCAGACCGGCTCGCAGTCCTACATTCCGCCGGACCCAAAAAACGACAAGGCGCTCATGATGGCGGATGAGCTGCTGCGCGGCACCCAGGTTAATTCGGCGTTCCCGCCGAATTCCAAGGCCCCGGTGCCGAACTAAGCGCGGCCATATCGGTTAATCGAGTTCCAGCGGGGCGGCCCTTGGGCCGCCCCGTTTGTTTGCGGCGAGCCCCGGTGGAATCATCGCGTGGTAGACTCACCAGATGATTCGCGAGGATTTGGGCCGTGGCACCTGATGATCTGAACGCCCCCCTCGGCCAAGACAAACGAAAGGGTCTACCGAAGCTCCCGGCGGCCGCACCGCAAATTCTGGCGGGCGCGCTTGGGCTGTTCGGTATCGTGGTGGTGGCCTGGGCGATCTTCGTCAACGATCCCCTGGGTGGCGAGCCCACTGCGGTGGTCGCCACCGGTTCGCCGGCCAAACCGCAGGCGAAGCCGGCCGGCGACGGCCAGCAGCAATCCCACCGCGATGGGCCGCCATCCGACAAGGCGCCATCCACGACCGTGGTCATACCCGCCGGCGCCCCGCCAC
>Ga0265337_1000411_pt1 | contig 22915 bp, 24 predicted proteins | sample 42122metaG_FD_192441 | JGI IMG/M metagenome (GOLD analysis project Ga0265337, IMG submission 192441) | Rhizosphere microbial communities from Carex aquatilis grown in University of Washington, Seatle, WA, United States - 4-21-22 metaG | ecosystem: Host-associated > Plants > Roots > Rhizosphere >... | reverse complement strand
CGCCTTTAACATGGCCTGGTCCGGCGTGCAGCGCTGGCGGAAGACCGACCGCATCCTCGAAGAGAACCCCTGCGCGGAGAACAACAGCGAATTCCTGGGTTACGACGTGGTGCCGATTCCGATGGCGAAAACGCCGGATTTTTGAGCTGCCGGCAGCACCGCGCCCATGCCGCAAAATTGAGCCCCGGGCGGCCGAAATAGCCGCCCCTGCGCTACCGCAGCCCGTTGCCCCAAGGTCGCCTGCGCCTTAAAGTTGCCGGGAACGCGCCAGGGCGGAGGATTGGGGACCTCCGCTGCTGATGGCGTTCGAGTCGCATGGGAGGCCTCTCGATGGCGCGACGTTCGGCATGGCGTAATCTACTGCCCGAAGGCGCGGCCGCGCTCCTGGCCGCCGCCGTCCTTTCGGCGTCCCAGCCGGTCCATGCCGCGGACGGCGCGGCGATTCCCGATTTCTCCCAGGCCAACACCGCGGGCTGGGTTTCCGGCGGCGCCGATCTGATGCCGCCCCCTTCGGGCCCGGGACCCGTAGGCTTCGATCCCGCCCATCCCCATGTCGGCAACAACGACCGGCAGGGCCGCCAGCCGACGCCGCGCATCGGGGACGCGAACGCCCCCATCCTGCAGCCCTGGGCCGCCGCCATGGTGAAGAAGGCCAATGACGAGGTGCTCGGCGGCAAGGTCGGATTCGAGGCCATGTCCACCTGCTGGCCCGCGGGCGTCCCCGGAATCATGGTGTTCACCGCCGAGCCCGTCTATTTCGTCCAGACGCCCAAGGAAGTGACGATCCTTTACCAGCGCGGACCGAACCAGCGGCACATCTACATGAACGCGGCCCATTCCAAGAATCCGAAACCCTCCTGGTACGGAGAATCGGTCGGCCATTACGAAGGCAAGACGCTGGTCATCGACACCATCGGCATGAACGACAAGACTTTCGTCGACAATGTGCGCACCCCGCACACGACGCAATTGCACGTGGTGGAGCGCTATACCGTTTCCGATGACGGCCGCTCGATGGACGCCATCGCGACCGTCGACGACCCCGGCGCCTACACGATGCAATGGTCGGCCATGCAGCGCTACCGCCGCGTAACGCAGCCCTACAGCGAATCGGTTTGCGCCGAGAACAACAACAACTACAACTATTTCAATTTACGGGTGGATCCGATCCCGGAAGCCGCAAAGGCCGATTTTTGAGGAAACCACAGACATGAAGGCAATTTCTCCCCTTGCCGCTTTGTTCATGACCGTCAGCGGTGTCGTTGCAGGCGCTTCAGCCAAGGACGCTGCGGACGAAAAAATCCCCGCCCTCGCCTCGCCGAATTACGGCTGGCAGACCAATGTCGCCGATTGGCAGGAGCCGGCCGCCGGCACGCAAGGCCATGGTCCGATCCGGCCCGATCCCGCCCATCCCTTTATGAGCAATGCGGAAGCCGGGCGCCTTGGCAAGCAGCCGACGCTGCGCATCGGCGACGCCAAGGACCCGGTGCTGAAGCCTTGGGCCGCAAAGTTCATGGCGGATTCGAACGCGGAAGCGTTGAGCGGCAAACTCGACGTGCCCTTCGCATCGCAAGCGCGCTGCTTCCCGGGCGGCGTGCCGGGCCAGCTCCTCTTTCCTTTCGAACCGATGTATTTCGTGCAGACGCCCACCGAGGTCTGGATGTTCTGGCAGCGCGATCACCAGATCCGCCGCGTCTTCCTCAATCGTGAGCATTCCAAGACCATAAAGCCATCCTGGTTCGGCGAATCCGTCGGTCATTACGAGAACGGCGACACGCTGGTCGTCGACACGATTGGGCTCTCCACCAAGATGAGCTTCATCGACAATTTCCGCACGCCGCACACCGAAAAACTGCACGTGGTCGAGCGCTTCACCATCGAGCCGGGCGCCAAATTCATGAACGCGGCGGTGACAGTGGACGATCCCGACACGTTCAACGCGCCGCTGCATATGTCGCAGCGCTGGTTCAAAGTGAACGAGCCGATGGGCGAAACCGCCTGCGCCGAGAACAACAACGACAACAATTATTTCGGCCAGAAGCTGGTGCCGATCCCGCAAGAGAACAGCTCACCATTCTGAGGCACGCCTGCCTTCGGATGGGACATAGGACTACTGGAACGGAGATTTCGATGCTTAAGACCGCCTTGCTTTCCACCGCCGCCCTGCTTGCGGCATTGACCGTCGCCCTGACCCCGGCCTCTTCGGCCCAGGCGCCCCGGCGCGGAGAAGCCGATCTGGTTGACCGCGCCCAGCCCGCCGATTTGGACTACGCGGTTTCCAAGGACGGCATTCCCAATCTCGCCTCGACCCAGTTCGCCTGGCTCTCCGACGGCGCCGATTGGATGGACCCGCCTCCGGGAACGCAGGGGCATGGCCGGATCAAGAACGATCCCGATCATCCTTTCATCGGCAATGTGGACGCCATCCGGCTCGGCGTTCAGCCGACGCTGCGCATTGGCGATTATCGCGATCCGGTGCTGAAGCCCTGGGCCGCCAAGATCATGAAGGATTCGAATGACGAAGCGCTCACCGGCAAGCTCGACGTGCCGCTCGCCGCGCAGGCGCGCTGCTGGCCTGGCGGCGTTCCGGGCCAATTGCTCTATCCCGCCGAACCCGCCTATTTCATCCAGACGCCAAAGGAAGTCTGGATGATCTGGCAGCGCGATCACATGGTCCGCCGCATCTATCTGACCGACAAGCACACCGCCAACCCCGCGCCGCAATCCTTCGGCGAATCCATCGGCCATTACGAAGGCGACAACACGCTCGTCGTCGATACCATCGGGCTCGCCACCAAGAACAACTACATCGACAATTTCCGCACTCCGCACACGACCAAGGAACATGTCGTCGAGCGTTTCACCATTTCGCCGGACGGCAAGCGGCTGACGGCCGTCGTGACGGTGGACGATCCCGACACTTTCAACGAACCGCTCCACATGATGCAGACCTGGCACAAGGTCAGGAACCCGTTGCTGGAAACGGTCTGCGCCGAGAACAACAACGACAGTGTATTCTTCCATCAGAAGCTGTTCCCGATGCCGGAGGCGACCAAAGTCGATTTCTGATTCGCCCCGGCGGAGAGGTCACATTGGGGCTGGGAGGAACCGATGCCCGAATCCGCATTCACGAAGTCTGCCAAGCGTCTCCTGCCGGGCGCCGCCGCGCTGGGCGTTCTCGCATGCGCCGGCTTGGCGCTGGCGCAAGGGAACGCCGCGCGACCCGATTTCTCCGGCAACAATATGGGATGGGTCTCCATCGGCACCGATTATGTCGCCGCACCCGGCTCACCCCCGCCCGTCACCTACGATCCGGCCCACCGCTATGTGCCCAACGGATCGGGCGAGCAATCGACCTTTCGGGTCGCCGACATCAACAATCCCAACCTCACCGATTTCGCCAAGGAGGGATTGAAGAAGTCCAACGACATGGTGCTGTCGGGTTTCGCCATGTATGCGCGGGAATCGCGCTGCTGGATGACCGGGGTTCCGGCCTATCTTTTGAACCCCGCGCAGCCGACCTTCATCCTGCAGGAACCCAAGAAGATCACCATGCTGTGGCAGATGGACCAGCAGGTCCGCCACATCTACATGGACGTGCCGCATTCGCGCAATCCGAAACCGTCCTGGTACGGAGAATCGGTCGGGCACTGGGAAGGCGATACGCTGGTGGTCGATACCATCGGCCAGAACACGCAGACCTTCATCGACAATTACCGCACCCCCCATTCCGGCAGGCTGCACGTGGTCGAGCGCTTCCACCTGATCGAGGGCGGCGAGAAACTGCAGGCCGACATCACCATCGAGGACCCGGTGGCGCTGAAGCAGCCGCTGAAGGTGATCCATCAATGGCGCAAGGTCGAGGGGCCGATGACGGAATCGCGCTGCGCCGACGGCGAGATGGTCAATCCCTTCGGGCAAAGGGCGGAGCCGATTCCGGTCGCGTCCAAGGCCGATTTCTGAGGAGCTATGGCGATGACGAAGAAGAGCCTGTTGGCATCGATTGCCGCGCTTGCCGCGGCAGGGCTGGTAAATGGGGCAAGCGCCCAGAACGCGGGCCCCGCCAACGCGCCGGACTTTTCCAGCATGACGAGCGCCTGGCTTGCGTTGGGCACCGATTTCAAGGAGGTGCCCGGAACGCCTGCCATCGTCACCAACGACGACGCCCATCCCCATGTCGGAAATGGCGGCGGCAAGCAGTCCTCGTTCCGCTTCGCCGACCTCAACAATCCGAACCTGACCGATTTCGCCAAAGCGAGCCTGAAGAAGACCAATGACGAGGTCCTGCGCGGCAAGGCGGTGTTCTCGCGCGAGGCGCGCTGCTGGCCGACCGGAGTTCCGACCTACGACCTCAACCAGGCGCAGCCGGTCTATTTCATCCAGACGCCGAAGGAAGTGACGATGATCTGGCAGATGGATCATCAGGTGCGGCACATCTATCTGAACGTGCCCCATTCGGCCAATCCGAAACCGTCCTGGTACGGAGAATCTGTCGGCCATTACGAGGGCGACACGCTGGTGGTGGACACCATCGGCCAGAACACCCAGACCTATGTCGACAATTACCGCACGCCGCACAGCGAAAAGCTGCATGTGGTCGAACGCTTCCACCTGACCAATGGCGGCAAGAATCTGCAGGCCGATATTGCGGTGGACGACCCCGCCACTTTCAAGCAGCCGGTCAAGATGATCCAGACCTGGCGGCAGGTGTCGCAAGGGCCGATGAGCGAATCGTCCTGCGCGGAAAGCGGACCGGGTTTCTTCGCCTTCGACGTGGAGCCGATTCCGACCGCGAACAAGCCGGACTTTTGAGCAGGCGATGGTAGCAAACCGCGTCCCCGAAAATCCTCCCCCGTTTAGGGGGGAGGTGGCCCGAAGGGCCGGAGGGGGCGCGCTCCTGTCCGGCCTGCTGCTGGCTGCACTCGCGTTCTGGCCCGCGGCCGCCCAGACGGGCGCGCCGAAAATCCCCAATTTCATGGAGGATGAAACCGTCGGCTGGCTGGCCCGGAGCAACGAATACATCGCCATGCCGGAGGGGCCCCATCCGGTGACGCCCGATCCCGCTCACCCCTATATCCAGGGCGCATTTCGCGGGCGGCAGCCGACGCTGCGCGTGGCCGATCTCGACAATCCGATCCTGCAGCCCTGGGTCAAGGACGAACTGAAAAAGGTCAATGACAGGGTGCTCGCGGGCAAGCCCGCCTTTCCGCCGCAGGTGCGCTGCTGGCCGCTGGGCGTGCCTGCGTTCGTGCTTTACACCGCGCAGCCGATCTACATCATCCAGCGTCCCAAGGAAGTGCTGATGATCTGGCAGTCCGATCAGATGGTGCGGCACATCTATCTGACCGACAAGCACACGCCCAATCCCAAACCGTCCTGGTTCGGCGAATCCATCGGCCATTACGAGAACGGCGACACGCTGGTGGTCGACACCATCGCCATCACCACCAAGAACTTCGTCGACAATTACCGCACCCCGCACACGGACAGACTGCACGTGGTCGAGCGCTTCAAGCTGACCGGTGTCTCCTCGCGGATCGAGGCAACGGTCACGGTCGAGGACCCCGGCGCGTTCACCATGCCGTGGTCGGCGCAGCAGACCTATCAACGCACGGAAGTCGGCCCGATGGGCGAATCGACCTGCGCCGAGGGCAATTTCAACTACTTCAATTTCGATTGGGACCCCTTGCCTGAGGACGATCATCCGGCATTCTGACGCCGCGCCGGGTAGGGAGACGAGAGTGACGAACGCGCCCAAGGGTGCAGGTTTGTGCTTTGCCGCACTGCCGGTTGCGATTTTCGCAATCGCCGGGCCGGCGTTTGCCGAGGCCAATCCCGCCCCGCCGATCTTCTCGCCCGCGGCCAATATCGGCTGGATTTCTTATGGCCCCGATTTCATCCCCGCCCCGTCGGGACCCAAGCCCGTCACCTTCGATCCCAAGCACCCGTTCATCGAAAACGGCATCGAATACAACGCCGCGCGGCCCGGCACGAAGAGCGAGGACGAACAATCGACCTTTCCCGTGGCCGATTTGTCGAACCCGATCCTGCAACCCTGGGCGCGCGAGGAATTGCGCAAACTGAACGAGCGGGTGCTGGCGGGCCGGCCGCTCTATTCGCGCCAATCGAGCTGCTGGCCGATGGGAACGCCTGGTTTCCTGCTCTACGTGGTCAATCCGATCTACTTCCTGCAGCGGCCGGAGGAAGTCACGATCATCGCGACCTCGGACCACATGGCCCGGCATGTCTATATGAACGTGCCGCACGCAAAGAATCCGAAACCGTCCTGGTTCGGCGAATCGGTCGGCCATTACGAAGGCGACACGCTGGTGGTCGATACCATCGGCGTCACCACCAAGGCCTTCATCGACAATTACCGCACGCCGCACTCCGATCGCCTCCACACGGTCGAGCGCTTCCGCATGCTGGAGGACGGCAAGACCATGGAGGTGAAGCTCCATGTCGAGGACCCCGGCGCCTTCACCGCGCCCTGGGACGCGACGCAGCTTTACGTCCGCAGCGACAAGGCAACCCTGACCGAAGCGAACTGCGCGGAGAACAATGTCAATTATTTTCATGTCGAGATCGACCCCACACCTGAAGCCAAAATCCCGGATTTCTGATATTCACGGGCAAGCTTTTGGACCCAGAGAGGATTTGATGCTTACGGCGTTCGTTCGGTTCTTCCAGTCTTATCACCCTCCCCTTGAGGGAGGGTCGAAGCGGCATAAGCCGCTTCGGGGAGGGGATGTTGCTTCCCCTTCCCTCTTTTCCAAAGTTTTTCCGGTTGGCTCTAAATCTCGCCCCTCTCTCAAAGGGGGATGCGCCGGTGCGGCCTTCTCGCTCGCTTCTGGATTTGCGCTGGCGGCCGATTCCCCACCCATCCCTGATTTTTCCTCCTTCGACTATGGCTGGGTCGCGATCAACTCGGATTTCGTCGCAGTCCCGGGGAGCCCCAAGCCCGTGACCTTCGATCCGAAATATCCGTTCCGGCGCAACGATGAGCCAGGGCCCGCCACCTATCGCGTGGCCGATCTCAACAATCCCAACCTCAAGCCCTGGGCCATCGCGGAGCTGAAGAAATACAACGACAAGGTGCTGGTGCAGGGTGAACTCGGCACCACGCCGCGCTGGAGCTGCCTGCCCGGCGGCGTGCCGGGTTTTTCGCTGTTCGTGGTCGAAGCGGACTACATCGTGCAGTCGCCCAAGGAGGTGCTGCTGATCTATTCGGGCAACCGCGAGGTCCGGCATGTGTACATGAACGTGCCGCATACCCGGAATCCAAAACCGTCCTGGTACGGAGAATCGATCGGCCATTACGAAGGCGACACGCTGGTGGTCGATACCATCGGCCTCTCGCCCAAAGCCGTGGTCGACAATTACCACACCCCGCACACCGACAAGCTGCATGTGGTCGAGCGCTATCACCTGATCGACGGCGGCAAGCAGCTCGAAGTCAATCTGACGATCGATGACCCGGACACCTTCTATCAGCCCTGGCAGACGATGCAGCATTACACCAAGGTGCCGAACCGCCCATTCATCGAACAGAACTGCTCGGAGAACAACGACAACATCTTCCATCTGCCCGGCTGGGTTGGCGCACCGTCCGCGGACAAGCCGGATTTTTGAGCGGAGCAATCGCACGATGAACATGCGGCGAAAGCGGGGCGCAGGAATGGGGGCATTGGCCGCCGCCGCGGTTATCGTCACGCTTCCCGGGCGCGCGGCGGAAACCGCGGTTCCGGATTTCTCGGGCCTCTGGGGACGGGATTCGCTCAATCTCGAATCGCCGTTGTCCGGCCCGGGCCCGGTGGTGAACCTGAGCCGCACGCCCGCGGGCACCATGTACATGAACAAACTTGTCGGCGACTACAACAGTCCCATCCTCAAGCCGGTGGCCGCGGCGATCCTGAAAGACCGCGGCGAGCGCTCGCTCCGGGGCGAGTCCGTGCCCAATCCGCACGAAGAGTGCCGGCCCGAGCCCCCGCCCCTTCTCTTCGCCGTGCAGTTCGCCTTCGAGATGCTGCAGCAGAAAGATGAAATCACCCTCCTCTATTCGCACGACAACAAGGTCCGTCATGTGCGGATGAACGCGCCCCACCCCGCCGGTCTCAAACCCTCCGGCCAGGGCGATTCCGTCGGACACTACGAGGGCGACACCCTGGTGATCGACACGGTCGGCATCGAGGCGACGCCGATTTCCGCGCTCGATTGGTACGGCACACCGCACAGCGACCAGTTGCATGTGGTGGAGCGCTATCGCCTGATCGACCAGCAGGCGGCAAAGGAAGCGGCCGCGCGCCACGACCGGCAATATCGCACCACGCCCCGCCCCAATCCCAATGGCATCGCGCTCGATGCCAATTACAAAGGCAAGGGCCTACAGATCGAGGTGACGGTCGAAGACCCCATCATGTTCACCGAGCCATGGACCGCTCTCGTCACCTATCAGCGCGCACTGGGCGACCTCTGGGAGATGTCCTGCGCCGAAAACCATTTCGAATACTATACGGGTCACGACACGCCGATACCGCGCGCCGACAAACCCGATTTCTGAATCGGCAAGTCTCTGGGAGGAAACGCAGCGATGCTGAAGACCGCTTCGAGATATCTTGCCGGGGCCTGTGCCGCGGCCGGTGTGGCCTGCGCGGGCGGCGTGCTCGCGGCCGACAGCGCCGCAGAGGTTCCGCCCTTCGCGTTCATGGATGGCGGCTGGCAGGCCGCAGGCGCCGATTTCCTTCAGCCGCCGAGCGGCCCCGGACCGGTGCGCGACGTGCCGGGCCATGAGCATGGCGGCAACAATACCGGCGCGCAGCCGACGTTCCGGGACGCCGATCTTTCCAACCCCATTCTGCAGCCCTGGGTGCGCGACGCCCTGAAAAAGGTGAACGACAGAATCGCGGCCGGGGGCGGCGGCTTCACGCCGCAGGTGAGCTGCATTCCGCTGGGCGTCCCGGCCTATCTGCTGCATCCCGCACAGCCCGTCTATTTCATCCAGACGCCCAAGGAAGTGGTGCTGATCTGGCCGCCCAATCACGAGGTCCGCCGCATCTATCTGACCGACAAACATTCGGCCAATCCGAAGCCCTCCTGGCTCGGCGAATCCATCGGCCATTACGAGGGCGGCGACACGCTCGTGGTGGATACCATCGGCCTGAACGACAAAACCTATGTCGACAATTTCCGCACGCCCCACACCACCAAGCTGCACGTGGTCGAGCGCTTCAAGATCAATCCGGACCAGAAGGGCCTGACGGTCGATGTCACCGTGGAGGACCCCGGCGCCTTCACCATGCCGTGGCACGCGATGCAGCGTTACCGCAGGGTCGTGCAGGGTCCGATGTCGGAATCCTCCTGCGCCGAGAATCCGACCAATTTCCTCAGCTACGACATGGATCCGATTCCGCATGCCGATAAGGCCGATTTCTGAGAGGAGAAACGTCCATGACCCGCTCCGCATTCCGCTTCCTGCTTGCCGGCAGCACCGCCGCGATTGCGTTTGCGAGCGCGCCCGCGAACGCAGCGATGAACTGCGCCGATCTCGTCAATCTGAAGATCGCCGCGAGCGAGATCGGCCTTCCCAGCGGCGGGGCCGCCATCAACTCCGCGCAAATCGCCAATGTCGCCGCGGATCCCGCCACGCCCGACGTGAAGCGCGACTACTGCAAGGTGCTGGGCGCCATCGCCCCTGTCGATGCGTCTGCGCCGCCGGTGAACTTCGAAGTGAACCTGCCGATGCAGTGGAACGGCAAGGCGCTCCAATATGGCGGCGGCGGATCCAACGGCGTGCTGATCAGCGGGCTTGCCCCGTTGCGCGACGCGCGGGCCGATACGCCCGTTCCGGTGGCGCGCGGCTTTGCCACCTGGGGCACCGATTCCGGTCACGACAACAAGAAGCTCGACGAAGCACAGGCCTTCGCGCTGAACAACGAAGCGCTCGTGAACATGGCCTATGCCGCCTACAAGAAGACCCACGACGCCGGAGTGCGCATCGCCACCGCGTTCTACGGCCGCGGCCCCGCAAAAATGTATTATTTCGGCGGCTCGGAGGGCGGCCGCGAGGCCCTGATGATGGCGCAGCGCTTTCCGAACGATTTCGACGGCATCGTCGCGGTCGTGCCGGTGGCCAATTACACAGGCAGCCAGCTCGCGCGGACCAAGCTCGCGCAGCTGCAGCAGGACGGCGGCTGGCTGAACCCGGCGAAGGTCAAGATGCTGAAGGCGGCCGTCAATGCCGCCTGCGACAAGCTCGACGGCCTGGCCGACGGCGTCATCAGCGCGTACGAGAAATGCCTTACGGTGTTCGACCCGAAGGCGCTCCGTTGTGCGTCCGGCAAGGACGAAGGCGACACCTGCCTTTCGGACGCGCAGGTGGAAGCCGACCGGCTGGTGCACCGGCCGTTCCAATATCCCTTTGCGCTCGCCAACGGGACGACATCGTTCCCCGGCTGGACCTATGGCAGCGAGGATCAGCCCGGCGGCATGATCGACACCATCACCGGCGTCGAGCCGCCGCATTTCCCGATTCAGTCCGAAAAGGTGCAGTCGGTGGCGTGGGCCAATTCCAACGGCTTCGTGCGTTATGTTCTGGCGAAGGACGCGAAGTTCAATCCGTTCCAATTCGCGGCACAGGAATTCGCGCCTCGCATCCGGGAAATCTCGGACCTCTACGACACCACCAATCCGGACCTCTCTCCTTTCCTCGCCCGTGGCGGAAAGCTGCTACTCAAGGGCAATGGCGCCGATTATCAGCGCAGCATCATGCAGGAGATCACCTATTACAAATCCGTGGTCGCCAAGATGGGCCAAACCCGCGTGGATTCATTCATCCGCTTCTACACGACGCCCGGCGTGAACCACCCCGGCAACGGCGTGCTGGCTTCGGGAGAACCCGTGCCGGCCAAGGTCGATATGCTGGGCGCGCTCGATGCGTGGGCGGATGGCGGCAAGGCGCCGGGCACGCTGATGCAGGTGACGCAGGACCGCAAGGCGCCCTTCAAGGTGGCGGCTTCGCGGCCGATGTGCCTTTATCCCGCAACCCCGCGCTATGACGGCAAAGGCAATCCGAACGACGCGTCGAGCTTCGCCTGCGCCAAACAATGATCCGGGCCGCTTAAAGGAGAGACTTCCATGCGCATCTCGCCACCGCTTGCCGGCCTTCTACTGGCCGCCGCCGCGTTCATGCCGGTGCTGGCTGCCGATGGTGGCACGCCGCCCGATCTGCAGTCCGGCGACATGGGCTGGATTGCGATCAATCAGGATCTGCTTCAGCCGCCTGCCGGCATCGGGCCGACAAAGCCCGATCCCGCCCACCCTTTCGTTCCCAATGGACGGGGCGCACAGCCGACCTACCGCATCGCGGATCTTACCAACCCCAATATCAAACAATGGGCGAAGGACGTGATGAAGAAGGACAATGACGAGGTCCTGAAAGGCAAGGTCGCCTACACGGCACGCTCGAGCTGCCAGCCCGCAGGCGTGCCGGGATTCTCGTCCTTCATCGTCGAGCCGGTGTTCTTCATCCAGTCGCCGAAGGAAACCCTGATGGTCTATATCGGCAACCAGGAGGTGCGGCATATCCATATGGACGTGCCCCACAGCAAGAACCCCAAACCGTCCTGGTACGGAGAATCGGTCGGCCATTGGGACGGCGATATGCTGGTCGTGGACACGATTGGGCTGAACACGAAGACCTTCGTCGACAATTACCGCACGCCCCACAGCGAAAAGCTGCATGTGGTCGAGCGCTATCATCTGATCAATGACGGCAAGACTTTGGAGGTCAATCTTACGGTCGATGACCCTGACACGTTCAACCAGCCGTGGAGCGCCACCCAGCGCTACCGCCAGGTGCACCAGGGACCGCTGGACGAGGAAGTCTGCGCCGAGAACAATCAGCATCTGTTCGACTACGGCATCCCGGTGGCCGGCCGGCCGGACTTCTGATTTGGGCATTATGCTGCGTATGCGCACCTTGACCGTAAGCGCCGCTGCAGGGCTGGCGCTTGGAATCTCCGCGGCCGCCGCACTGGAGACGGGCGCCGGTCTCCCGACCGGGGCCGGTTTTCCGCGCGCCGCGGCCGGCACGCTGAAACCGCGTGCCGACGGCATGCCGAATTTCTCCGCGAACGGTTATGGCTGGTTCGAGGAGGGCGACGATTTCCTGGCGCCCGAATCCGGGCCGGGTCCGATCTTTTCCGACCCCGCTTATCCCTATCGCAGCAATCAGAGCGGGGTGCAGCCGACCTATCGCGTTGCCGATCTTTCCAACCCCATCCTCAAGCCCTGGGTGCGGGACGCGCTGCAAAAGGCGAACGAGCGCGTGCTGAAAGGCGGCGTGCCCTACAATCCGCGCGAGCGCTGCTGGCCGGCCGGGGTGCCGGCATTCAGCGTCTATACCCGCGTGCGGCCGGTCTATTTCGTGCAGGGGCCGAAGGACGTGCTGATCGTCAACGAAGGCGACGCTCAGGTGCGGCATGTCTATCTCGGCGTGCCGCATTCCAAGAACGTGAAACCGTCCTGGTACGGAGAATCGGTCGGCCATTATGAAGGCCGCGACACGCTGGTGGTCGATACCATCGGAATTTCGGACAAGACCTTCGTCGACAACTACCTCACCCCCCACACGGATGCGCTTCATGTGGTGGAGCGCTACACCGTTGCGGACGACGGCCGCACGCTGAATGTGACGGTGAGCGTCGATGACCCCGGCGCGTTCACCACGAAATGGTCGGCGCGCCAGATCTATCATCTGGAATTCCAGGGCCCCTGGGACGAGTCCCCTTGCGCCGAAAACAACACCAATTATTTCGGGCTCGGCGTCGCTCCCATTCCCGAAGCGACGCGCCCGGACTTCTGACCTGCCTCTCCTCCCCCTGGAAGGGGGAGGCCGGATGCGAAGCGTCCGGGTGGGGGTCCCTGGATCAACCCCGTCCTCGCCCTCCCCCTTTTTGGGGGAGGTGTTTTTACGGCGCGATGTCTTCCAGCCGCCGGTTGCGGGTTTCGATCATCTGCGTTGCGGCGAGCGCGCCCAGCAATGCGATCCCTGCGAACATCAGGAACACCGATTCGATCCCGTGAGCGACCATCATGAGGCCCACGATGGCCGGCCCTGCGGCCGATGCGAGCCTCAGCCAGCATGTCCCGGCCGCCGTCCCGATGGCGCGCATGCGGGTCGGATAAATCTCCGGCGTATAGAGATACAGCACCGTGTTGATCGTGCTCATCACGCCGTAGCTCAGCGTCACGAAGATGATCACGCGGTTCACATCGCCCGCGCCGAACAGGCCAAGCGGCGCCAGCACCAAACCGCCCACGACGAAGCACGCCGTCATCCATACCTTTCGCCCGATGCGGTCGATGGCGAACACGCAGACCAGCAAGACAAGAATCTGCACGGTGTTGGTCAGCAGCGCGAAATTGAGCGAAGCCTGCAGCGGCAAATGATAGACCGTGTTGTAGAGCGTCGGCATCCAATTGTTCAGGCCGTTGGTGACGCCATAGGCCGTCGCCCAGATCGCCCAAACGATCAGCGTGCGATGACGATAGACCGGCGAGAACAGTTCGCTCCAGCGGCTCTTCTGCGCAGCGGCGGCGGAGAACGCGTGCGGCGGAACCGGATTGCGCGCATCGGTGCTCGCTTCGAGGCTCTTCACAATCGCGTCGGCTTCCGCGAAGCGCCCTTTTCGGATCAGCCAGCGCGGGGATTCGGGAAGCTGCGACACCATGTAGGTGATGATCAGCCCCGGCACCGTGCCGATGAAGAACAGCACGTTCCAGCCGTAGACCGGGACGAGCTGTGCGCCCAGAACCGCGGCCGCGAGAAACCCGATGGGGAAGATCAATTCGTACAACATGAAGAACCGCCCGCGCCCGTGCGCGCGCGAGAGTTCGTTGATGTAGGTGGCCGCGACCGGCATCTCGCCGCCGACGCCGATGCCCTGGATCAGGCGGCACACGAACATCTGCGTGAAATTTCCGGTGAAGGCGCAGGCGAGGCTGACGACCGCCATGATGAGGGTCGCCCAGGTCGCGCTCATCACGCGGCCGATCTTCTCGCCGAGCCAGCCGAAAATCAGCGCGCCCGCGAACTGCCCGATATAGGAGGCGGCGAGCAGATAGCCCACATCGGCGGGCGTCAGATGCCAGAGCCGCACCAGAACCGGCGTGGCGGAGGCGAGCGACAGCGCGGTGAAGGCGTCGAAGAAGGTGGCGCTCCCCATGATGATTCGCGGCCGGATGTGCCACCTGGAGAACGGCACCGATTCGATGCGCGCGATCAGTTGGGCCGCGCGCGTGGAATCGGAGGCTGCCGCCGCGGCGCGCGCTTCCACATCCGCTTCGCGCAGCAGCTCCGCCGACATCAGATGCGTTCCAACAACGTTCCGATCTCGCCTGCGATCTCGTCCGGGCATTCGATGGGGGTGAGATGCCGCCCGCCCTTGATGATGTGCAATCTCGATCCGGGGATGGCGTCGTGCAGCACCTCTGCCATGGCAATGGGAGCGGCATAGTCTTCCTCGCCCACAATCACGGTGACCGGCATCTTGAACGACGGGAGGTAAGGACGCAGGTCGGCGTCTCCAAGCAGCGCGCAACTCGACGCGTAGCACTCGAAATCGTTGGCCAGAAACACATCGACATATTTCTGCACCAGGTCAGGATGGGCGGGCAGAAATTTGTCGGAGAACCAGCGCGACTTCTGGAAATCGATCAGGCCCGCCATCCCTTTGACTCTCGCCGCCGCGGCGCGGTCGCGGAATTGCTTGGGCCCATCCGGGCCATACCAAGCGGAGGTGTCAATCAGCGCAAGCGCGTCCGCGCGGCCCGCGAATTGACCCGCAAAAGCCTGCGCCACGCAGCCGCCCATGGAACAGCCGGCGACGGTGGCCGATTTCCAGCCGATATGATCGAGCAGTTCGGCGAGATCGCGGCCGAACAGGTCTGCCGTGTACGCCATATGCGGATGACCGGAACGCCCATGCCCGCGCGCGTCATAGGTGAGGATTTCGGCGCGCGACCCAAGCCGCTCGATCACGCCGTCCCACACGCTCCTGTCGAGCGCCAGCGAATGGACCAGCGCAAGCTTCGGCGCGCGGCCCTCCCGCATGCCCTGAAGCGTGTAGGAAATAGCACAACCGTCCGAAGTCGAAAAAGTGCCGTTCTCTGCTGTCATGTCCCTCAACCGATAATAAGAAGTTCCTTCGACGGGCTCATCCTTCGACAAGCTCAGGATGAGGCTCTAATTCTCGCCTGTCGAAGCACGCCGCCAAACTGCGCGAAGGCCGGACTGTAGGATAGTTTCGGCATCCGACCAATCACATCGGAGCGCCGGTTCGCCTGCGGTGGAATGCCGCGAAGAAGGGGCTTCCCCGGTTGAGGAAGACAAGGTCGTGCCCCAGCGTGTGGATATGCACGAAACCCTGGCTCGCCAGCATGGCGGCCATGCGCGTCTTCACATGCTCGAAATTGCACTCGACAGTCAGCGCGTGGACGAACAGCTTGCCGAAATCGATGGCCGACAGAATCGCAAGCTCGCTTCCCTCGGTGTCGATGCTGAGATAGTGGATTTCGGATAGGCCGGCTTCGGCCGCAATCCCGTTCAGCGTCCGGGTCTCGACCGAAATGGTCTCCGCCGCTCCGCCATAGGCGCGCGCCTCCGCCTCGATGCGCTGGAGATGTTCCGGGTCGTAATGGCCGATCATGCCGGAGAGCATTTCGGAAAAGCCGGAAATCTTGAGGAAGCCGGCCGTACCCGGCCGGTCGGCAACGCAGCAATTGAGCACATGGCAGCGGCGGGCCGCCTTCAATCGCGCAAACGCGTCGGGATTGGGCTCGACGCACACCCCGCGCCAGCCGCGCACCGTCTCGAAGAAATGCGAATTGTTCAGCGTGACGCCGTCATGGGCGCCGATGTCGGCGAATGTTCCGCCGGCCAGTCCACCGAACACCCAGCGGTCGAGCAGCACGTCCTGCACGAATTGCGATTTGTAGGCCCGCGGATCGGCCGGAAAGCCGTTCGGTTCCGGATCGCTCCCGGCACAGGCGATGATGTCCGGAAACGGCGCCGGTATTTCACCCCAATAGGCAAGCAGCAACGCGCGGCGGTAGCATTCGGCCATCTTCGGACCCTGCTCGCGCGCAAAGAACAGATTGCCGAGGCTTGCGTGCAGATCGGCGCGGTTGGGCTTTGCAGCGATGGCGCGCGCGATCAGGCGCTCGGCTTCGTCGAGATTGCCGCGCGCCGCAGCGGCGAGCCCCAACAGATGCAGCGCGTCGGCCTCAGCCGGATTGTGCTGCAGCACCTGCCAATAGAGGCGCTCCGCGTCGCCAAAACGTCCCGCACTTTGGAGCGCGAACGCGGTGGTCAACCATTCGGGGCGCGCCATGCCGAACCGGTCAATTGAAGATGATCAGAGGAGGCGCGGCGATGGCGTGGAAATTCACCTCGATGAGGCTGATGTTATTGTAGACGACGGCCGTGACCGCTCCCTTCCAATTCGCCTGCGTCCAGTCCCGCACGCCCACGCTCCGGAACGCGGTATCGCCGTAGCGCGCCTTCAGCTCGTTTTCGATTCGAGTGCGGATTTCGATGCCTTCGCCGCATGCATCGCTGCTGGTGAACGTCACCCAGGAGAGGTGCCCAAAGGCAAAATGGAGCGTGAGCCAGAAAGAACATCCGCCATATTGGTAATCGTCGACATACAAAGCGCCCTGATTGGTGAGCGGCTGACCGCGGAGCTTCATCGTCGGGCCAAGCGTCGGAAAAATCTGCCTGATGTCGTCCGGCGTCATCCCCCAGCGCAACCCATCCAGCCCAAGGGCCAATTGCTCCACCGGCGGCGGATTCTGGAAAGAGGCGTTGGTGAACCAGTTGGGATCGGGCGGCGCAATTTTGAAGGTGACGCCGATCTCTCTTTCGACCTCGACGGCCCGGCCGTCCTTGATGGCCGGACTGAATTTCAGTTTGGTCCCGGCGATCCGTAATGCCGCGTCATCCAGCCGCGGGTGCTTGCTGGTTTGCACCAGCTCCACGAGACCGGTGGTCCCATCGGCCAGCACATGAAGCCGCAGTGTGACTGTCCCCTCCTCCATCAGCCGGGCCGAGATGGCGGGAAAATCGCAATTCACATTCACGCCCGGCGACAGCACGGGGTCCGCCGCGCCATCGCCATCCTGCCCGGGAAGAAATTCCGCCGTGACGCTCTGGCACGAACCGGCCGGTGTGCTCGCCGCCGGAGGAGTCTGCTGCGCCACGCCGGCATTCGCGCAAAACGCCGCCAGCGCTACTGCAACCACCGATGAAGCAATCCCGCGCATCGCCTGACAACCTCGTCCGCAAGCCTCACGCACAGCGTGTATTGTACTCTTCCGCGGCTGCAGGGAAATCCCGGCTGGGGTGTAAATTCGGGCCCAGGTGTGCTGTAATTCCCGAAATCACCGGAGACGAGACATGCATCGCCGAACCTTCCTGCAAGGCTTGGGTGGCGCGGTTGCCGCGGAGGCCGCGTTTTCGCGCCGGCTGATGGCGGCCGAACGCGTCCCGCTCACGACCGGCCTGCCGCCGGGCGAATACGACACTGCGGTTCTGGAAGCCCTGCCCGGCAAACGCCCGCTCATCAAGCTGACCAATCGGCCGCCCAATTTCGAAACGCCGGCCTCGTACTTCGCCACGCCCATCACGCCGAACGACGCCTTCTTCGTGCGCTACCATCTGGCAGGCATTCCCCCGGCAATCGACGTGCAGCAATGGAAGCTCGAAGTCGGTGGCGAAGGGGTGACGACGCCGATCCAGCTCAGCTTCGCCGATTTGCAAACCGGCTATGAGCAGGTGTCGATCACGGCCGTCTGCCAGTGCTCGGGCAACCGGCGCGGGCTTTCCACGCCGCATGTGCCGGGCGTGCAATGGGGCCTGGGCGCGATGGGCAATGCGGTCTGGCGCGGGCCGCGGGTCAAGGACGTCCTCGCCAAGGCCGGCATCAAGCAGGGCGTGGTGGAGATCGTGATGGACGGCGCCGACGGACCCGTGCTCAACGGCACGCCGGATTTCGTCAAGAGCATGCCGCTCACCAAGGCGATGGACGAGAACACCATCATCGCGCTCTCGATGAATGGGCAGGACCTGCCGCATTTCAACGGCTATCCGGCGCGGCTGATCGTACCGGGCTGGACGGCGACCTATTGGGTGAAGCACCTCACCTCGCTTCAAGCCGTGACCAAACCCTTCGACGGCTTCTGGATGAAGGGCGCATACCGCATTCCGACCGGCATGTTCCCGACGGTGCAGCGCTTCTCCGATCAGGAAACCGACGTCAACACGCCGATCACCGAAATGGTGGTCAACTCTCTGATCGTGGGGCCGGCCGAGGGCACGCGCGTGCGGCGGGGCGAAACGGTGAACGTCACGGGCCTCGCCTGGGACGGCGGCTATGGTATCCGCTCCGTGGCGGTGTCGGTGGATGGCGGCACCAATTGGCGCGAGGCGACGCTTGGCGCCGACATGGGACGCTTCTCCTTCCGGCCGTGGAGCTACGCGTTCACCCCGGACGCAGCGGGCATGCGCACCATCCTAGCGCGGGCCAGCAACCGGCTCGGCGAAACGCAGGTGGACACGCTCATCTTCAACGGCGCCGGCTACCACAACAATGTGGTGCGGCCCACGACCATCGTCGTTGCGTGAAGGAATTATTGCGATGAGAACTCTTTGCCTGACAGCAATCGCGGCGATCGCGGTTTCGAGCGCCTTCGCCGCGGAAACGCCGGTCATCCTCAAGGACGCACCGGGGCGGCCGGCCGTCGAAAACATGTGCGGCGGATGCCACAGCCTCGATTACATCCGCATCAACGCGCCGTTCATGAACAAGCAGACCTGGACCGCCGAAGTGACCAAAATGATCATGGCCTTCGGCGCGCCCATTCCGCAGAACGACGCCAACACCATCATCGACTATCTGGTCGCCAATTACGGCGACAACAAATGACGGCGCCGCGCGGCCAGGGATGGGACCCCGGCCGCGCCTGTACCTCTTACAGGCGGCCGTTCGTCTGCCGGTCCGCGTAGGCGAGAGACGCCGCGAAGACGACAAGCGAAGACACAACGATTGCAAGAAAAACGATATCCACGATCTGCATGGCACAACTCCTATTTGGTCGTGCCGTGAGTCTGTTCCGATCGGCCGGTCAGGTTCTGATCTGGATCAAAGATCCGCGCTTTGTCCGAAATGCCGCAAGCGACGCGTGAGGCATAAATCCGGCGGCGGCTAAAACGGGCCCCTGCTCAGGAATTCCCAGAGGCCGGCGACAATCGCGCACACCGCCATCCAGGTCAGGACCGAAGCGGCCCCGATCAGAAGCGCACTTGGAAACAGGGGCAGCGGCGCCGCCCCGGCCAGATCATCGACCGCGGCTTTCCCCCCTTTGCCGGCGGCCGTCATTTGCTTGTTATGCACCGTAACTATCCTCGGTTGAGGCGAGCAGGTGATTCGTTGCCGGCTATGATGGCATTTCCCGGGCGGCTTTTTGACCGGGTCGCGATGTTTGTTGCGGCAGCTCAGCCGTGGAAGCCACCCATGAGCGACGCCAGGCCCACAGCGGCCCCATAGCCGGCGGCGTAGAGAGCGGCACTCGTGAGCAAAATCAGCACGACGCAAACCATAGCCGGAAGCGGGCTTACCTCGTTGGAACGGGTCGGCGGTAACCGCGGTATCGTCTTGGTGCTACGCCCGCCGGCCGCCACTTCATCCCGGACGGCGATCTCGCAAGACACGAAAGCCGTTTCCTGCTCGTAAAATTCGTTCCTGCGCACGGCTCATATCCTTCTTGGAAGCCGTGCGGATTATGTGCGGTCCTTCCGGCCCGCCCGCTGACATTTCTCAGCCCCCCGCCGGGCGCGAGCCGCCGATTCCGGAAACAGCGCGGTTTTCGGGGCTTTTTGGATCGAGGCACCCGGCAAGATTTGCCGCCTGCCCGGCAAGAATTTCCCAGCCCGGCAATTTTTGCCGGGCGGATTCTGCCCCCTGATGGTTTCCGCGCGGTTCGGGAGTCCGGCGCGGCCGCTCGCGGTTCTTCGTTAACGGGTGCTTCAAATTTTCCGGAATGGGCGTTGCGAAGGGACGCCCGGGACAAACCATCCCGCGAGCACAACGCTCAGAGACGACCAGAACGGAGGTACTAATGTTAAGCGTCAATACCAATACGGGCGCAATGGCCGCCCTGCAATTCCTCAATCAGACCCAGTCCGACCTGCAGACGACGCAAAGCCACATCAATTCCGGCTTGAAAGTCGCTTCGGCCACGGACAACGGCGCCGTCTATGCCATCGCGCAGAACATGCGCGGCAACGTAGCGGGTTATCAGGCGGTATCGGATTCCTTGAACCGCGGCGTTTCGACCGTGGACGTTGCGATTTCCGCCGGCCAGTCCATTTCCGACCTGTTGAACGAACTCAAGGGCAAGGCGCTGGCCGCGTCCGACTCCTCGCTCGACACGGCCAGCCGCAATGCGCTGAACGCGGACTTCACCGCGCTCCGCGATCAGATCACCACCATCGTGCAGAACGCCTCGTTCAACGGCGTCAATCTGGTGGACGGCTCGACTGCCAATTATCAAGCATTGGCGTCGTCCGACGGCACCAAGAAGATCACGGCCGCCGGCCAGACCTTGAAGCTTTCCGGCACCATCGTGACCATCAAGTCGACCTCGACCATTTCGACGCAGAGCAAGGCGTCGACCATGGTTTCCACGATCAACTCCTCGATCCAGAACGTCAACGCGGCCTTGGCGAAGCTCGCCTCCGGCGTGAAGAAGTTCCAGATCCAGAGCGACTTCGTGAACAATCTGGTCAACACGCTGAATGCCGGTATCGGCAACCTCGTGGATGCGGACATGGCGACGGAGAGCGCCAAACTGCAATCCTTGCAAGTGAAACAACAGCTCGGCGTCCAGGCCTTGGCGATCGCCAATTCGGCCCCGTCGATCACGTTGTCTCTGTTCAGGTAAGGGAATTGGATGGGGCCGGCCAAGCCTTGCGGCCGCCGGTCCCACCCGCTTCTCGCATGGTTTTGTTTTCTTTTGTTCCGGTCAGCTGAGAAAGGCGAGAAAATCGCGACACGCCCATGGTCGATCCCATCTCCAACGCAACAAGCGCGCGTGAGGCCGGTCTCAACCAGAACCGTCCGCAAACGCCAGCCTATGCGCCGGGCGCGCCCGATGCGGCGACCAATCTTCCACCGGATATGCGCATCGAAGCGCTTCAGGCCGCGGTCGAGAAGCTGATCAAGAAAAGCCTGCCCAACAATTCCAAGCTGCAGGTCGAGCAGGACAAGACGACCGGCTTCTTCATCTACCGGTCGATCGATCCGGACACCGGCGAGGTGATCCGGCAATGGCCGCCGGAGCAATTGGTGGAATTGCGCGACCATCTGAAAGACATGGAAGGCATGCTGGTCGATACCAAGGCGTAAATCGCACGCACGCGCTCGCCCTCAGGCGCCCGCCGCGCGCCCTATTCAAGCCCAAATCCGCCCCCCATCCGTCTTGCCCGAACCATCGGAAAAGCGCACCCTTGTGCGGGAATTTCGGACGCGAAGGGCCAGACGCGCCGATCCTAAGCGCGCAAGGCCCGCTCAGGGGAGGATGTCATGCGCAACGCTCTCATGCTTACCGTCTCGCTCAGCCTCATGGCCGCCGTCTCGGCAGTCCATGCGCAGGGTGCGGCAGCCCTTCAAGGCCAGGTCACATCCGTCAAGGAAGGCGCCATGGAAGGCGTCGTGGTCAGCGCCAAGAAGGACGGCAGCACAATCGCGATCTCGGTCGCGACCGATAAAAGCGGCCATTACAGCTTCCCGGCCGACCGGCTGGAAGCGGGCCATTACGCGCTGAAGATCCGCGCCATCGGCTATGAGCTGGACGGTCCGGGCACCGCCGACGTGAAGTCTGGCACACCCGCCACGGCCGATCTGAAGCTCGCGCCCACCAAGAACCTCTCCGCCCAGCTCACCAATGCGGAGTGGCTCATGAGCGCGCCGGGCAGCAACGAACAGAAGAAATTCCTGCTCTCCTGTAATTCCTGCCATTCCTATCAGCGCATCGTGAATTCGCAGCATGACGCGGACGAATTCATGCAGGTGTTTGACCGCATGGCCGGCTATTACCCGGGCAGCATGCCGACCAAGCCGCAGCGCCTTGTCGGCACCGCCCGGCGCAATCTCGGCGGCGGCATGGGCAATGCGTCAGGCGCCGATGGCGCGCGTGCCAAGGTGATGGAGAATGCCGCCCATTGGCTCGCCAGCATCAACCTCAGCAAGGGCCCCGAACGAGGCTACGAGCTGAAGACGCTGCCCCGCCCCACGGGTAAGGCAACCCGCATGATCGTCACCGAATACGATCTGCCGCGCAAAACGATCATGCCCCACGACGTGATGGTCGATAGCGACGGCATGGTCTGGTACTCCGATTTCGGCTCGCTCTTCATGGGCAAGATGGACCCCAAGACCGGCAAGGTCACCGAATATCCGATCCCGAAGATCAAGGACGGCTTCCCGGAAGGCACGCTCGACCTGGAACAAGACCACGACGGCAATATGTGGGTCGCCATGATGTATCAGGGCGGCGTCGCGCGCCTGAACAAGAAGACCGGCAAGGTCGATACCTGGTCCGTGCCCAAGGAATGGCAAACCGACGCCACCCAGCAATCCTTCGCCTCGCCCAATTCGGTCCATATCGACGGCAAGGTGTGGGTGAAGAATTCCGACCGCGCCCAGATCATGCGGCTCGATGTGAAGACCGGCCAATGGGAGAATTTCGGCTCCTTCACCGATCCCGATACCAAGCGGCCGATCGGCTCCTATGGCATCAATGCCGATCTGAACAACAAGCTCTATATGCTCGATTTCAACGCCAACAATATCGGCGT
>Ga0265337_1000408_pt1 | contig 23003 bp, 19 predicted proteins | sample 42122metaG_FD_192441 | JGI IMG/M metagenome (GOLD analysis project Ga0265337, IMG submission 192441) | Rhizosphere microbial communities from Carex aquatilis grown in University of Washington, Seatle, WA, United States - 4-21-22 metaG | ecosystem: Host-associated > Plants > Roots > Rhizosphere >... | reverse complement strand
GGATATCGACGGCGCCATGCTGGACGCCGGCGGCCTCGCCAAGATCAGGAAGGCCAATCTCAAGCGGCTCAAAACCGTCGCCGGCAAGCCGCGGCTCGGCCCCTGCATCGGCCATGTGCGCAATTACCTCGCCATCGGCCTCAATTATTCCGATCACGCCGCCGAGGGCGGTAACCCGATTCCGAAGGAGCCGGTCGTCTTCAACAAGGCGCCGAGCTGCATCTGTGGGCCGAACGACAACACCATGATCCCGAAGGACGCCAGCAAGCTCGATTACGAGTGCGAACTCGTCATCGTGATCGGCAAGCGCGCGCGTTATCTCGCGAAGGAAAAAGCCATGGACGTCGTCGCCGGCTATTGCCTGGGCAACGACGTGTCGGAGCGCGCGTTCCAGCTGGAGCATGGGCAAACCTTCGCCAAGGGCAAGGGCGCCGAGACCTTCGGCCCGCTCGGTCCCTGGTTCGTCACCAAGGACGAAATCAAGGACCCGCAGAACCTCGCCGTATGGTCGAACGTCAACGGCGAGCAGCGCCAGCGTGGCAACACCCGCAACATGATCTTCGATTGCCAGCATATCGTTTGGTATTGCTCGCAATTCTTCGTGCTTGAGCCGGGCGACGTGATCGCCACCGGCACGCCCGCGGGCGTCGGCATCGGCCGCAAGGTGGAGCCGAAATATTTGCGGGCCGGCGATGTGGTCGAACTCGGCGTCGATGGGCTGGGCACCCAGACGCAGAAGATCGTGCCGTTCAAAGCGTGATGACGCGAGGACTAGGAGCCGATGTCTGATCGCAAGCCTTTAGCGGCGGTTCCCCGCGGGATCGTCGACGTTCCGGTCACGCCTTTCACGCCGGATAATAAAGTCGATCTCGACACCTTCGGCCGCGTTGTTGAATTTCTGCTCCGTCACAACGCATCCTCGCTTTGCATCAATCTGCATCTCGCCGAGTCTTTGAATCTGACGCTCGACGAGCGCAAGCTGCTGGCCAAAGCCGCGGTCGAGGTGACCGCCGGCCGCGTGCCGGTCATCGTCCATGTCAGCATGCCGGGCACCGACCAGGCCGTGGACCTGGCTCGCCATGCTGAAGAAGCCGGCGCCGACTGTGTGATCGCCATCGCGCCATACTATTGGAAGCCGTCGCAGGAAGGCCTCTACGAACATTTTTCCGCAATCATGTCGGCCACCGAACTGCCGTTCATCGCCTATAACTCGCCCACCATCATGGACGGCGTCGGCATCGCGCCCTCGACGCTGGTCAAATTGATGCAGCGTTTCCCGAAATTCATCGGGCTCAAAGAGGCCAGTCACAATTGGGAAAAATATCTGGAACTCGGACGCGCCGCAAAAACGGTTCGTCCGGATTTCGGTCTGTTCGTCGGTACCGAATGGATGATTCCATGCCTCACGCTGGGCGGAACCGCCTGCATGTCGGTCTTTGGCGGCATAGCGCCCCGCTTTGTCAAAGCCCTGTACGATGCGACGACGAGCGGCCGCCTGACCGACGCGCTTGAACTGCAATATAAGTTTTCCGAGCTCTATCAGATCGCCAAGGTCGAATACCCCGCGCCGACCAAGGCCATGTGGGAGATCATGGGACGGCCGGTGGGTTCCCCCCGGCTGCCCAACCGCCCGCTCTCGGCGGACGGGAAAAAAGCGATCCGGTCGGCGCTCGAGGCGCTCGGACTCTTCGACACCGAACCGCACGGATGGTAGAAAACATCGGACGAGAAATTCGAACCGTTTGGAAAATAGGGAGACGACAATGAAAAAAATACTGCCCGCACTGGTAGCCGCGGTCGGCCTGTTGGCCCTCACGGCGGTATCATCGGTCGCCCAAGAATGGCCGACGCGCGGAACGATCAGGATGATCGTTCCCTACCCGGCCGGCGGCGGCACCGACGTGGTCGCGCGCATTGTCGCCAAATATCTGTCGGAGCGGCTGCAACAGACGATCATCGTCGAGAACCGCGGCGGCGCCAACGGCCAGGTCGGACTGCAGGCGTTGAAGCAATCGCCGCCCGACGGTTACACAATGGCGATGACGTCCGACAGCCCGATGACGGTCAACAAATGGGTCTACAAGAACCTGCCCTATGACCCGATGAAGGACTTCATCCATGTGACGTCGGTGATCCGGCTGCCGTCGTTGTTGGCCGTGCATCCGTCGCTGCCCGTGCACAACGTGGCTGAGTTGATCAAGCTCGCCAAGGAGAAGCCGGGCGCGCTCAATTACGCCTCCGCCGGCGTCGGCAATTTCAGTCATCTCGAGGCGGAGCTGTTCGCGCAGGCGGCCGGCATCAAGCTCGTGCACGTTCCCTACAAGGGCACCGGCCCCTCCTCGCTCGGGTTGATCGCCGGCGAGGTGCAGATGTCGTTCAACAACGTGTCGACGCTGTGGCCTTACGTGAAGGAGAAGAAGATCGTGGCGCTCGCGGTCATGGAACCCAAGCGCATGCCGGACCTGCCCGACGTCCCGGCGATCAGCGAGACGATCCCCGGCTTCGACATGGCGCCGTGGGTCGGTATCATTCTGCCGGCCGGCGTGGCGAAGCCGATCGTCGACCGCCTGACCAAGGAAATCCTCGAGGTCATGAAAGACCCGGCGGCGGTGAAGATCTTCACCGATCAGCAATTGGTGGTGATGACGCTGCCCGGCGAGCAGTTTACCGCGCTGATCAAAAAGGATTCCGACAAGTGGGAAAAGGTTGTGAAGTCGGCGAACATCAAGATGGATTGATGCGCGCTCGCTAGCTGCACCTGAAATTCCGCGCATGAAAAAAAGCCCCGGGGTTTTGCCCCGGGGCTTTGTCGTTAGCCGTTAGCGCGAAAGCTCACTCCGCCGCCTGCTGCTGCGTCTTGCCGAGCGTGGCGCGGGCCACGTCGCGGAACTCGGCGTTGCTGAGCATCTTCTTGTTGGTCAGCGAATGCAGCTTGACCGCCTGCAGCACCTTCATGGCGTCCGCTTCCGACACCTGCATGCCGACGTCGTTGAGCCACATGTTGATCGAGTCGATGCCCGAGCCCTTGCCCATGACCACTTCGGCCGGCGGCTGGCCGACCGCGCTCCAGCGGATCGGGAACAGCTCGGTGGCGTTCTTCTCGCCGCAGTTCTTGAACCACGACGCGATGATGCCCGATTCGATCTGGTAGAGCCCCGAGCCGACGATCGCCTTGTTGGTCGGCACCAGCACGCCGGTGAGGCGCTGCACCAGGTTCGCCAGCGAGGTGAGCTTGGTGGTGTCGATGCCGACGTCGACGCCGTACATGGTCTTGAGCGCCATGACGATTTCTTCCATCGGCGCGTTGCCGGAACGCTCGCCGATGCCCAGGACGGTCGTGTGCATCACTTCGACGCCGAGGGAGAGCGCCATGATGGTGTTGGCGACGCCCATGCCGAAGTCCTGGTGGAAGTGCGCTTCCAGGCGCTTCTTGATGCGGCTCTGCACTTGCGTCACGAAGTACTTCATGGCGTGCGGCGACAGCACGCCGAAGGTGTCGACTAGCGCGAGCGCGTCCATGTGGCCTTCCTTGCCGACACGTTCGATCAGGTCGAGCGCCCATTTGAGCTCGGCGCGCGAGAAGTCGATCGGGAAGAACACCACTTCGAGGCCGTTCTTGTGCGCGAAGGCGGTCGCCTCGACCGAGGTCTCGATCGCCTTTTCCAGCGGCCAGCGATAGGCCAGTTCGAGCATGTGCTTGCTGGAGGGGATTTCCATCACCACGCCCTTGACGCCGGTATCGACCGCGCGCTTGACGTCTTCCTTCATGCAGCGCGCGAACGAGAAGATCTGCGGCCCGAGATTGCGCTTGACGATTTCCTTGATGGCGTCGTTGTCGGACGGCGAGACGATCGGCATGCCGGCTTCGATGCGGTGCACGCCGGCTTCCGCCAGCGCTTCGGCAATGCGGATTTTCTCGTCCTTGCTCAGGATGACGCCGGTCTGCTGCTCGCCGTCGCGCAGCGTGACGTCGTGGATCTTGATGTTCTTGGCGAACTTGAAGTCCTTGGTGACTTCAGGCGCGTAGTTCCATTCGCTGACGAACCAGTCGTTGGTTTTCCAGGGTGTATTTGCCATCCGTTTATTCCTCTCGCAGTGCCGTGGGGGTGTGAAATTGGGGCATTTTTCCAGGCCGGCCAAGCAGACCGATCAAGCCGGGCGATCAGGCTCAGAAGACCGCTTTCGCCGCCGCCGACATTGATATTTCGCAAGACCGGGCCGAAATTCCTCATATACCAGCCCCTTTATAAGGGGTGCGGGCGCCTCAGACTACCGGGTTAGTGAGCTCGCCCAGCCCTGAAATCGCGATGCGAACCACATCCCCGGGCTGCAGGTAGCGCGGCGGATCGAAGCCGATGCCGACCCCGGCCGGCGTGCCGGTGGCCAGCAGGTCGCCCGGCTCCAAGGGCACGTAAGCCGTGACCGTTTCGATGAAGCTCGGCACGTCGAAAATCATGTCGCGCAGCTTGGCGGACTGCCGGCGCTCGTCGTTCACAAAGGTGGTCAGCTCCTGCTCGCCCGGCACGCCGAACTCGTCGCGCGTCACCAGATAAGGCCCGACCGGGCAGAAACCGTCCAGGCTCTTGCCGAGAAACCATTGCTTGTGGCGCTGCTGCACGGCGCGCGCGGTGAGGTCGTTGACGATGGTGTAGCCGAACACGTAATCGAGCGCGTCTTCGCGTTTGACGTTCTTGGCGTGCTTGCCGATGACCACGCCGAACTCGCCCTCGTAGTCGACCGTGTGGGTCGGGTCGAGGCCTGCGGAAATCTTCTGCCCCGGATCGGCGAGCGAGGAGGTCGACTTGGTGAAGATCACAGGATCGGCCGGCACCTCCTGCTTGTCGCCGGACTGATCGACGCCGCTCTGGGCGAATTCGCGGGCGTGGTCGTGATAATTCTTGCCGACGCAGATCACGTTTTTGGTGAGCGGGCCGACCGGGGCGGCGAGCTTGGCGCGCGATAGCGCGACCGGCTCGCCATAGTCCGGGGCTGAGCCGGCCGCGAGCAGCTTGATGACATGGCGCAGATCGCGCAGCGAGCCGCCGCCGACCGAAAACGGGCGAAAGCTGTCGCCCTCGACGGCGCCGAAAACCTTGCCCTGCGGGCTGTGCACGGCTGCGATACGCATGATCTTGCAATGACCTCTCCGTATGGGCGGATGACGTTCCGCTTGGCGGACAAGCCGCTAGCAAAGACGGGGGTTTCGTTCAAGGCGTACTCTCTCCGTCATTCCGGGGCGTCCGCCGAAGCGCCGCGTAGCGGGCGAATCCAGACTCCATAACCCCAGCGCTGCGGATTATGGATTCCGGGTCCGACGCTTCGCGCCGGACCCGGAATGACGATTTAGGCTCTCGCAGGACCGACAGGCCCCTATTCCTTTTTCAAGCTCTTGATTGTCGGCACGCCGTTCACGTTTTCGGTCGTGATCGACACCTGGTCGCCCGGCTGAATGGCGTTGAATATCAGGCCATCCTGAACCTTGAACTGTGTCGGCGCCATTGAAGCGCCCGCACCCGTCGTGCCGCTGATCTCGATGGAGATTTTGCCTGTGGCTTCGTCGACGCTCGCAACTTTGCCTCTTATCGTTTCCTGCGCATAAGAGAGGCCCGAAGCGCCGAGGACGAGCGCCGCGGCTAAAAGAATGCCGGCGTATTTCATGGGAGGTCTCCTTCCCTGGTTATCGGAGACAACCCGCCATCGGCCTAATATGTTCCACAGGCCGGCCGGTCATTCCGGGGCGCGGACGTTCGTCCGCGAACCCGGAATCCAGAGGCATATTCCGAGTTTGCATCTGGATTCCGGGTCCGGCCCTTCGGGCCGTCCCGGAATGACTGTGTTAGCCCCTCGCCCGCAGCACCGCCTCGATCGAGATGCGCGACCACGGCGCGCTGCGGGTGCGGAACGCCGCGTAGGAGGCGTGCACCCGGCCGGAGATTTCGCTGCGCGCGGCGATGTCGCCGACCACGTCACCCGCCTCTCGGCGCGCCGCGGCGACCAGGTCGTCCGGGAACGCCGCCAGCTTCACGCCGGGCTCCTGGGTGAGCGAGACCAGCGCCTGCGCGTTGAGCCGCTCTATCTCGGCCAGCGCGTAATTCGCCTCCGCCGCGCAGGCATGCGCGACGATGGCCTGCAAGTCGGCGGCAAGCGCGTCCCACACTTTGCGCGCGACGATGCATTCGCCGGTGCCGTTCGGCTTGTTGAAGCCGGGATAGTAGTAGAATGGCGCCACGCGATAGAGCCCGAGCGCGATGTCGGTGCCGGGCCCGACGAATTCGGCGCCGTCGATGACGCCCGATTGCAATGAAGTGAGGATTTCCGCCGGCGGCGTGGTCTGCGGCGTGGCGCCGAGCCGGCGATAGACTTCGCCGCCCAGGCCGAGCGAGCGCAGCTTAAGCCCGCGCAAATCGGCGAGGCTCTTGAGCTCGCGGCGGAACCAGCCGCCCATGCAGACGCCGGTGTTGCCGGCCATGAACGGCTTCACGCCGAAAGGCGCGTAGAGTTCGTCCCACAGCGCCTGGCCGCCGCCGGCCTCGATCCAGGCCACGTGCTCGGAAGGCGTCAGCCCGAACGGCACGGTGGTGAAGAAGGCCGCCGCCGGCATCTTGCCCTGCCAGTAAAACGAAGCGGTGTGGCCGATGTCGGCGACGCCGTTGCCGACCGCGCCCAGCACCTCGAAGGCCGGCACCACTTCGCCCGCCGCATAGACGGCGATGTCGATGCGCCCGCCCGACAGCGTGCGGATGCGGTCCGCGATGCGCTCGGCCGACAGGCCGGGGCCGGGTAAACGTTTCGGCCAGGAGGTGACCATGCGCCACTTCAACGTTTGCGCGCGCGCAATCGCCGGCGCGGCAAGCATGCCGGCGGCGGCGGCGCCCGCGCCCAGGGTGAAATTGCGTCGCGTCGTCATGTCGGTCTCCATTGCGCATGAAAATGATGCAGCGGCCCGTGCCCGTGGCCGATATTCAGCTTGTCGGCGCCGGCGATGGCGGCGGTGACGTAGGCCTTGGCGTCTTGCGTCGCGGCGATGAGGCCGAGCCCCTTCGCCAGTCCGGCGGCGATGGCCGACGACAGCGTGCAGCCGGTGCCGTGGGTATTTTTCGTGACGATTCGTTTTGCGGCAAGCCGCACGACCTCGCCCTGCCCGATCAGCAGATCGACGCTTTCATCGCCTTGGCCGTGACCGCCCTTGATCAGCACGTTGCGCGCGCCGAGCGCCAAAATTTCGCGCGCCTGCACTTCCATTTCCTTTTCGTTGCGCGCCAGCGACGCGTCGGTCAGCGCGGCGGCCTCTAGCAGATTGGGCGTCACCACCAGCGCGCGCGGGATCAGCAACCGGCGCAGAACGTCAATCGCCTCGTGCGCCAGCAAAGAGTCGCCGGAGCTGGCGACCATCACCGGGTCGAGCACGATGTTTTTCGCGTGGTGACGCGTAAGGCCTTCCGCCACCGCCTCGGTCGTCGCCGACCGGAACAGCATGCCGATCTTTACCGCGTCAATTGTGAGATCGGAGAACACCGCGTCGAGCTGGGCGGTGATGAAGCCGGCCGGCACGTCATAGATCGCAACCAGCCCTTGCGTGTTCTGCGCGGTCAGCGCGGTGATGACGGACGCACCATAGACGCCAAGCGCGGCGAAGGTCTTCAAGTCCGCCTGGATGCCGGCGCCACCGCTCGAATCCGAGCCTGCGATGGTGACGGCAATCGCGGTCATGACCGCCCTCGCCGCTCGAGCGCGCCGTCCACCACCGCGCGCAGATTTTGCGCGGCTTGCGCCGGGTCGCCCGCCAGCGAAAGCGCAGAAATGACCGCCACGCCGTCGGCGCCGGCCGCGATCACCTCGGCGGCGTTGCCCGCATTGATGCCGGAGATGGCGCAGATCGGAAATTGGGCTTTGCGCGCGCGCACCGCCTGTACGATGGCGCGCAAACCGGAAATTCCAACGGGCGTCGACGTGTTGTCCTTGGAGGTGGTGCCGTAGACCCCGCCGATCGCCACGTAATCGAGCAGTTCGAGCGGGGCGGCTTGCGCCTGCTGCACCGTGCTCAGGCTCAGCCCGATGATGGCGGTGCGCCCGAGCAGCAGACGCGCATCGGCGGGTGCCATGTCGTCCTGGCCGATATGCACGCCGTCGGCTTCGGCGGCGAGCGCGATATCGACGCGGTCGTTGATCAGCAGCGGCACGCCGGCCGACTCCAGCACGCCACGCAGCGCGCGCGCTTCTTCCACCATGGCGCGGGTGGAGCCGCGCTTGTCGCGCAACTGCACCAGCGTGGCGCTGCCGGCGATCAGACCGGCGAGATCCACGAGCCGGCGTCCGCCGGCGACGGCGGGATCGACAAGCGCGTAGAGGCGAAGATCGATGTCCATCAATTCACCTTTGAGCGTGCCATGAGGGTCGGCCCATCGAGATTATAGAGCGCGTCGATAATCGCGACCGCGAAGCTGCCGGGCCCATTCGCCCTGGCGGCCGCCAATTCGCCGGCGACGCCGATCATCGTCAGCGCGGCCGCGGTGGCGCGCCAGGCGTCCTGTTCGACGGCAAGACAGGCCGCAACCAGCGCCGAGGCGGCGCAGCCCATGGCGGTGACCTTGGCCATCAGCATATGGCCGTTGGCGATTGTCGAGAGCCGCTCGCCGTCGCTGACCAGATCGGTCGCGCCCGACAAGCCAACGATGATCTTTTTGTCGCGCGCGTAGGCCGCCATCGCTTCGCGCGTCGGCTCGCCCCCCGACAAAGCGAAAAATTCGGCAGCGTTGAGCCGCACCGCTTTCGGTGCGCTCGCGATCAGCGCGCGGGCTAGAGCCGCACGCGGAGTGCTGCGGTCGATGAACACCGGATCGAGCACCCAAGGCACGTTTCCCCGCGTCGCAGCTTCCACCGCCATCACGGTGGCCTCACGGCGCTCGCGATCCAAGGTGCCGAGATTGACCAAAAGCGCGCTCGCGCCCCTAACGAACGGACCAATTTCCTCGGCCGACAGCGTCATCGAGGGCACGGCGCCTGCTGCTAGCAGCACATTGGCGGTGAAATTCTGCGCCACCGCGTTGGTGATGCAGTGGACGCGCGGCGAGCGCGCGCGCAAGCGGTCGAGCACCGCGGCCGCGATTTGCGGCACGTCGTCGTGCGATAGTGCGCCGGGACTGTGCATCTCATCTCCCTCCGCCGGCATGACCCGGATCAGGTTCGTTGGGTTGGCCTTGGACAAGCCTCTCAGTCCGGCAACCGCCGGACACCCCACGAGATTGCTGGTAAATAACTAGTCCGCGCGGCCGGGCAAGGCAAGCCTGTAAGAACCGAGCGCCTTGCAAGTGAGCCGTGTTTTTGCTGCATTGCTGGCCAGCGCATGATCCCGAAAAGTGGGGACCGGTTTTCGGATAAGATCATGCGCAAGCAAAAAGGCCGCGAGATGACCCCCTTCTTCGTCCAGATCAAATGCGAACTCGGCAAATCCTATCAGGTGGCCAATGAGCTGGCCGAAGCCGAGATCGCCTCCGAAATCTACTCGACAGCCGGCGACTACGACCTGTTGGTGAAATTCTACGTCGATGCCGGCACCGATATCGGCCACTTCGTCAACGAGAAGGTGCAGTGCATGGCCGGCATCAAGGACACCCACACCATCATCACGTTCAAGGCGTTCAAGGGCTAGGCCGCGCTCAGCCGCGGGTCTGCGCCACGGAAATTTGTGGCTTCGCACTGCCGGACGCTTGCTGCACGAGGCTTGCCAGGACGGTCGGGTCCGCCGCGATGCGGACCGTCATCGGCTCGTTGCGGCCACGGATCGTGACCTCGGTTCGCGCCAGCGCGTCGGCATCGACGCCCGCGGTGTTGTAGGTCTCGTCGGAAATGACGACCTGGCAATTTAAATTCTTCGTCATGTCCTGCAGACGCGCGGCGACGTTGACGGCGTCGCCGATGGCCGTGAACACCCTGCGGTCGCGGAAGCCGATGTCGCCGATGATCACCTCGCCGCCGTGAATGCCGATGCCGAACTGGAGCGGCTCGCGCAGGTCGGCGGCGAACTGGTGATTCAGGTGTTCGACATTCGTGGCGACGAGGGCCGCCGCGCGCATCGCCTGCCGGCAGGCCGTAGCTGGGTCGACGTCGAGCCCGAACAGAGCCAGCAGCCCGTCGCCGATAAACTGATTGGGCTGACCGCCGGCGTCGATCACGGCCTGCGACGCTGCGCCGAGAAACCGGTTAATCAGAAAGACCACGTCGAACGGCAGCCGCGCCTCGGCGAACTTGGTGGAGCCCCGCATGTCCACGAACATGCTGACGATATAACGTTCCCTGCCGATGTTGACGCGCTGCCGATTGCGCACGAAATCCGCGCCGATATTCGGCGGTAGCAGCGGGATAACCGCGATATCGGCCTGCGGCCGCAACTGACAGGCGAGTCGGACTGCCGGATCGCGACTGGCGCCCACGCGCGTGAGCACGAATGATTCGCGCCGTGAGGGTGGCGGCAGCGCACCGCGATCGCTGACGACGCGAATGCGGCAGGTCGAACAGCGCGCCCGGCCGCCGCACACGCTGGCATGCGGCACATGGAAGCGCAGGCTCGCTTCCAGAACGCTCAATCCCTTCGGCACGCGGACTTGCCGGTCCGGGTACGAGATCGTGAATAGGCCGCGGCGGCGCTCACGCAACGTGCGCACGCCGCGCGCGGCGAACACCAGCCCAATCGCCGCGACATATCCGATTGGAAAGTATAGCAGCGTGACCTGATCGACAGCTTTACGTTCCGCAGGGGGTAAAGGCTGCAAATTATGCGCGCGCCACTCCGGCTGCTTGGCGAGCTGGACGACTTCACGCGCGCCATGGTGCGCGCCGATCATCGCCAGCGGCGGCAGCAATATCGCGACCGCCAGGAGGATTGGCGCCGCCCATTTGAAGAACGGCTTCATCCGAAGCCAGAAATAAAGCCCGATGCAGGCATGCGTCCACGCCACGGTGAGAAGCGCGAACTGCACGAAGATCATATACGGCTTAACGGACCAATACGCGAACAACGGCAATGCATAATTGGCCGGATCGGCGTCAAACATAAGTCCGGCTATACGCACAACTCCGAAATGGCTCGCAAGCCAGAGCGGAATGCTCAGGCCAAGCACGAGCTGCGTGACCTCGGCGCCTGCATAGCGAAAATGCCGGCGTTGATAGAGCGCCCATAGACCTAAGGAAAAATGCGTGGCAGCGGCGGCGTACAGCGTGAAATTGACGATTGGAATTCGCCACCACCAGATGTGATACCGCAGCCACCACTCCATCGTGTCATATGAAATATTGCCGAGAGCATGATTGAAGAAATGAGATAAAATATAAGAGAACATGACGAGGCCGCACGCGATGCGCACTTGCCGAACGCCGATGCCGCGCAGCCACGCCGGTAATCCAAGCGTTGCGTTCGCGCCGCTCGGGCGCACGCCGACGGTCGCGGGTGCCTGTGACGCCATGCCGGATTTTCTTTCACACTCTGGGGCAACGATCAGAAGTCGAAAATAACGGCGTCGCGGCGTTCCCCATTTACCCAAATGCCGCGGGCGATGCGCATGGTATGCGCGAACTGCCAGCCGTCGCAATGAGCTAGATCTCCGGCCGGCGCGGCCCTTCCTCCTCGCGCGCGCGTTTGAGCCCGAGCTGGCGCTCGCGCCAGATCACGAACAGCCCGGCGCCGGCGACGATTGAGCCGCCGAGATAGACCAGCGCGCTCGGCAATTCGCCGAACACCCAGTAGCCCAGCAGCAACGCCCACAGCATCGACGTGTAGTCGAACGGCGCCACCACCGAGGCGGTGGCATGGCGGTAGCTTTCGGTCAGAAAAATATGCCCTATGCCGCCGAAGATGCCCATCGAGACCAGCATGAGGAGCTCGGAGCCGGTCGGTGTGTGCCAGGCAAACGGCAGCGTCACCGCGCCGGCCAGTGCGGTGACCAGCGAAAAATAAAATACGATCGACGACGTGGTCTCGCTCTGCGTGAGCCGCCGGGTCTGGATCACCGTGCCGGCGTTGCAGAAGGCGGAAAACAGCGCCAAGATCGAGCCGATCGTCGCCACACTCGCCGCGCCGGCGGCGGCGTAGTGTTTGACGTCGAAATGCGGGATCAGCATCACGATCACGCCGCCAAAGCCGACCAGCACCGCGCTCCAGCGATAGACCCGCACTTGCTCTTTCAGAATGACCGCCGCCAAAGCCACCGTGATCAGCGGCGAGGCGAAGGAAATCGCGGTGGCGTCTGCCAGCGGCAGCCGCGCCAGCGCGGAGAAATTTGTAAACATGCCGCCGACGCTGAGCGCGCCACGGCCGAGCTGGCCGAGCGGCCTACTGGTGTAAACCGCGCTCGCCAGCTCGCCGCGATAGGCATAGATCAACAATACCGGCGGGATTGCACAGGCGCTGCGGAAGAACACCAGCTGGCCGACCGGGACCACGTCGCCCAACTGGCGCACGAATGCCGACAGGGCGGCGAATAAAAGCGCAGAGATCAGCTTGAAGCCGATGGCTTTGAACAGATTCATCGGGACCGGCTTATAGCAGCCCGCGCAAATGTCGACTCGGCGGGCCCGGCCTTGGACGCGATTTATTCAGGCTTCTTCGGCGGCGGCTTGCGTCCTTCGACCGCCGGCAGCGACTTGATATAGGCAGCGATCGCCATGTGATCCGCGGCGGTCAGTTGCGAAGTATTGCGCACCACCTCGACCATATTGCCGCCAACCCGGTCGGCGTCCGCCGTCATGCCGGACTTGAGCGTTTCCGCGATATCGGCCTCCGACCAGCTCTTGAGCTTGAACTGGGTGATGTTGGGAACGCCACCCTGGCCGTCGGGGCTCGGCCCGCCGGTGAAGCGCAAGCTCGCGATGGTGCCACCGAGTGCGTTGCGCGGCGAGTGACATTCCGCGCAGTGGCCGGGGCCGTTGACCAAGTAAGCGCCGCGATTCCATGGCGCCGATCGCGACGGATCGGGTTCGAACGGCTTGCCATCGAGGAACAGAAGCTTCCAGAGGCCGAGCGTGCGCCGGATATTGAACGGGAACGGCAGATCATGATCGCGCACGCTCCCCGGCACGCCCGGCAGCGTCTTGAGATAGGCGAACAGATCGCGCAGATCGTCATAACGCATATGTTGGTACGAGGTGTATGGAAACGCGGGATAATAGTGCTCGCCCTCGGGCGAAGTGCCTTTGGTGAGCGCGGTGATGAATTGCGCGTCGGTCCAGGCGCCGATGCCATCCTTCGGGTCGGATGAAATATTGGGAACGTAGAAAGTGCCAAACGGAGAATTCAATGCCAGCCCGCCGCCGAGCCTGGTTTTGTCCGGCTGTTTCGGCACCGCGTGGCAGGACGCGCAGCCGCCGGCGAAGAACATCTCCTTGCCGTTGGCGAGATCGGGCGTATGGGCCGCGAGTGCACTCGCCGGCACCATGGCGGGTGCGGTCAAATACCAGAACGCCGCGAGCCCCAGCACGGCGGCAATAGCCGCCAGCAAAATCAGCCTGCGAATCATCGCGTCCCCCAGCCACGCAGGCCGAATGTCATACAGGAATCAAAATGCCGGCGCGATGGCAGGGCGCCGGCGCAGCCCGCGGAGGTTGGCAGACGCTATTCCTTCCCGAGGCGATAATCCTTGTGGCAGTCGTCGCAAGCCTTGCCGACGGCCGGGATCGCCGCCCTGAGCCCTTCGACTGACCCTTTACCCCTGTCCCGATTTTCCGCCACGGCTTTGGCGAAGGCCGCGGCTTTGGCGTCGAAATCCTTCTTGTTCACCCATATCTTCGGCGATGCGCGGTTGTCGCCGCCGGTCTTGGAATTGTCCGGGAACAGGCTTGGCAGTTTCTGCGCGGTGTCAGCCCATTGCGCGAAGGCGGCATCGACCTCAGCCGCATCGAATGGCGCCTGCCCGCGCATCATGCGTACGACCGCGATGGCGTGTTTGTTATTCGCTTTCATCAGATCCTCGCGCGTGGTCACGGGATCCTGCTGCGCAACCACACCCGTCGCGCCGAATGCGACGGCTGCAACTGCCGCAACCGCAAATATCGCAGTAAATTTCAAGAGTTTCTCCCGTGGTTCGGTTTTATCGGGTCTCCGTCAAACACCCTCTCAACCGGCTTATTCCGGTATCCACGCGCAGGCCTGACACAGCGCCCGGTCACGAAATCGTGATCGGCGCTAACCCTCAGGAAACGGCGGTTTTTCGCGCTTTCTCGATCGCGGCCCAGACCCGCTGCGCCGTCGCCGGCATGTCGATGGTGCGGATGCGGTAGGCGCGCCAGAGCGCATCGAGGATCGCGTTGATCAGCGCCGGGCACGAACCAATGGCGCCGGCCTCGCCCGCGCCTTTGACGCCGAGCGGATTGTTCTTGCACGGCACGTTGCGCGTTTCGAACACGAAGGACGGCGCGTCGCCGGCGCGCGGCATCGCGTAATCCATGAAACTCGCGCTGAGCAATTGCCCGGACGCCGCATCGTAGACGGTATCTTCCATCAGCGCCTGCCCGATGCCCTGCACAGCGCCGCCATGCACCTGGCCCGCGAGCAGCAGCGGATTGAGGGTGGCGCCGAAATCGTCCACCACGACATAATTCAGGATCGCTGTGGCGCCGGTGTCGGGATCGACGTCGACTTCTACGATATGAGTGCCGTTCGGGAATGTCGGCTGCTCGGTTCCGAAATCTTTCGTAGCGCTGAGCCGTTCGGGCGTAGCCTGCGGATGTGCGGCAAGCTCGGCAAATGTCATGACGCGATCGGTGCCGGCGACGCGCACCGTTCCGTCGGCGATTTGCATATCGGTGGGCGCCGCTTCGAGCGCGTCAGCAGCAAGCTGCTTGAGCTGTTCGGCCAGCGTCTTGGCCGCGCGGTCGACCGAAACGCCGCCGACCGGGATCGAGCTCGAACCGCCGGTGCCAGCGCCGGACGCAATTGCGTCGGTATCGCCCTGCACAACGCGCACGCGCTCGGGCGGCAGATCGAGCCGCTCGGCGACCAGTTGCGCATAGGACGTGGCGTGGCCTTGGCCGGTCGACTGCGAACCGATCAACACGGTGACGCCGCCGTCGCGATCGAGCCGCACGTTCGCGGTTTCCGGCCCGTTGTTGCCGCAAGCCTCGACATAGGTGGCCATGCCGATGCCGCGCAGCTTACCGGCGCGCTTGGAGGCGGCGGCACGTTTGTTGAAACCATTCCAATCGGCAATCTCCTGAGCGCGCGCCATGCCGCCGGCGAAATCGCCCGAGTCGTAGATTTTTCCGGTCGGCGTCGTATAGGGCATCGCCTTCGGCTTGATCAGATTTTTGCGGCGCAGCGCGTCAGGCGCCGTGTCGAGATCGCGCGCCGCCGCATCGACCAGCCGCTCGATCAGATAGGAGGCTTCCGGCCGCCCGGCGCCGCGATAGGCGTCGACCGGAACGGTGTTGGTATAAGCCGCGCGCAGCCGCACATGCGCGACCGGAATGTCGTAAGCGCCGGTCGCCATGCCGGCGCCGAGCCAGGGAATGTAAGGCGCGTAGCAGGAGAGATACGCGCCCATGTCGGCGACGATATCGAGCGCGAGCGCGAGGAAGCGCCCCTTCTCGTCGAGCGCCAGCCGCGCGCTGGAGATATTGTCGCGGCCGTGGCTGTCGCCGAGGAAATGTTCGGAGCGATCGCAAATCCATTTCACCGGCCGCCGCAACCGCTCGGCGGCCACCGCGGCCAGCGCATATTCGCGATAGGGAAACAGCTTGGTGCCGAAGCCGCCGCCGACGTCGGGCGTGATGACGCGCATGCGGTCGGGCGGGAGCTTGAGCACAGCGCCGCAAATGATGTCGCGGATGATGTGGCTGCCCTGGCTGCCGAGCGTCAACGTGTAGCGGTGGCCATCGTATTCGGCGATGACGCCGCGGGTATCCATGTAATTCGTAACCAGCCGCTGATTGACGATGGTGAGCGCGACCGTACGCGCGGCCTGCGCGAACGCCGCCTTGGTGGCAACCGCGTCGCCCAGCTCGGTCTCGAAGGCGAGATTGCCCGACCGGTCGGGCCACACTTGCGGCGCTCCGGCTGCGAGCGCGGCCATAGCGCCGATCACGTGCGGCAGCGGTTGCCAGTCGACCGCGATCGCCTCGGCGGCGTCCTTCGCCTTATCGAGCGTGTCGGCGACCACGAAGGCGATCGCATCGCCGACGTGCCGCACCACATCCTTGGCCAAGATCGGATAGACTGGAATCTTGATCTCGGGTCCGGGGATCACGCCGGGGGTCGGCAACGGCCCGAGCCCGGCCACGTCGGCGGCGGTCAGCACCAGCCGCACGCCCGGCATGGCGTGCACGCGGTCAAGATCGTGAATGGCGAAGCGGGCATGCGCGTGCGGCGAGCGCAGCATCACCGCGTGCAGCGTGGCGGCGGGCGCAACATCGGCCACATAACGCCCTGCCCCGCGCAGCAGCGCATCGTCCTCCTTGCGCGTGAGCGCTTGGCCAAATCCGAACTTCATCGTCATTGTTTGGCCGGCTGCGTTTGCTGTCGGCGGCGCGCGGAGCGCTGCGCGATCCCGCGCGACACCACATAGAACACCGGCGTGAAGATCAGGCCGAAGGCGGTGACCCCGATCATGCCGGAGAACACCGCGGTGCCGAGCGTCTGCCGCAATTCGGCGCCGGCGCCGACCGCAAAGGCCAAGGGTGACACGCCGAGGATGAAGGCAAACGAGGTCATCAGGATCGGCCGCAGCCGCAGATGCGCCGCCTCCACTGCCGCCGCGAAGCGGTCGCGTCCGGCATCCTCGAGCTGCTTGGCAAATTCAACAATCAGGATGGCGTTCTTGGCAGCGAGACCGATCAGCACGATGAACCCGACTTGGGTCAGAATATTGTTGTCCTGCCCGCGCAGCACGACGCCGACGATGGAAGCGATGAGGCACATCGGCACGATCATGATCACCGCCAGCGGCAGCGTCAGGCTCTCGAACTGCGCGGCCAGCACCAGAAACACGAACATCACCGCCAGCACGAAAGCGAAGATCGCGGTGTTGCCGGCGCGCAATTGCTGAAACGCGAGCGTGGTCCACTCATAGGAAAAACCTTCCGGCAGCGTTTGGGCGGCCAGTTGCTCCATGATCTTGATCGCCTCGCCCTGGCTCTTGCCGGGCGCCGCCGCGCCATCGAGTTCGGCCGCCGGATAAAGATTGTAACGCGGCACGCGATAGGGCCCGGTGACGGTTCGAACCGTGGTGAAGGCGCCGAGCGGGACGGTATCGCCGCCGCTGTTGCGCACCCGGATCCTCAAGACGTCTTCGGTGTCATTGCGATAGTCGCTCTGCGCCTGCGCGACCACGCGGTAGGTGCGGCCGAACAGGTTGAAGTCGTTCACGTAGGCCGACCCGAGATAAATCTGCAGCGCGGCGAATACGTCCGGGATGTTGATCCCGAGCAGCTGCGCCTTGACGCGATCGATGTCGAGATAGAGCTGCGGGGTTGTGTTCTCGAACAGGGAAAAGACTTGCGTGAGCCCCGGCGTCTGCGCCGCCCGTCCCATCATCGCGTACACTGCGTCCTGCAAGGCCTGCGAGCCGCGCCCGGCGCGATCCTCAACCATCATGCGGAAGCCGCCGGCATTGCCGATACCCGCCACCGGCGGCGGCGCGGCGACAAAGATTAATCCGTCCTTGATCGCTTGCAGGCGCACAAAAAGTTGACCCTGAATGGCGGCGGCGGATTGCTGCGGATCCTTTGCACGCTCCTCAAACGGAGCAAGCGTGACGAAGACCGCCCCCGCATTCGGTGCGTTGGTGAAGGTGGCGCCCGAAAAGCCCACGATGTTCACCGCATGCGCGACACCTGGTACCTTGAGCGCGATCTCCACCGTGCGCCGGTTGACGTCGTCGGTGCGCGCCAGCGATGCGGCGGGCGGCAGCTGGGTGATGATGATGAGATAGCCGCGGTCGAGCTGCGGGATGAAGCCGATCGGCGTCTTACTGAATTCATTGAGGCCGAAGGCGATGACGCCGGCGTAGACCACCAGCATCAGCACGGCGAACCGGACGGTGCGTGCCGATAGCCAACCGTAGCCGCGCGTCAAGGCGCTAAAATAACGATTGAATCCGCGGAAAAATCCGTGGATCGGCTTGCTCCACCAGCTATCTTCTTCTGGCCTCCCATGCGGCTTGAGCAGCAACGTGCACAGCGCCGGCGACAGCGTCAGCGACACGGTGAGCGAGATGACCGTCGCGCCGGCGATGGTGAGCGCGAACTGCCGGTAGAACTGTCCGGAAATTCCGGTGATGAAGGCCGACGGCACGAACACCGAGATCAGCACCAGCGCGATTGCGACCAACGCCGCGCCGACCTCGTCCATGCTCTTGATCGCCGCTTCGCGCGGATTTAAGCCCGCTTCGATGTTGCGCTGCACGTTCTCGACCACGACGATGGCGTCGTCAACGACGATGCCGATGGCGAGCACCAGGCCGAACAGCGACAGGTTGTTGAGCGTGAACCCGAAGATCGACATGAAGAAGAACGTACCGATCAGCGACACCGGTATGGCGACGATCGGGATGATCGCGGCGCGCCAGGTCTGCAGGAACAGGATGACCACTAGCACGACCAGGATAATCGCTTCGGCGATGGTCGTTTCGACGGCATCGACCGATTGCTGGATGAACTGCGTCGGGTTGTAGACGATGGTGTATTTTAGGCCCGGCGGGAACCGCTTGGAGAGATCTTCCACCGTCTTCTCGACCGCTTTTGCGGTCGAAAGCGCGTTCGAGCCGGGCCGCTGGAAAATGCCGAGTGCAATCGCCGGATCGAGATCGAGATAGGAGTTGGTCGTATAGTCCTGTGCCGCCAGTTCGACGGTCGCGATATCCTTCACCCGCACGATCGCATTGGCCGTCTGCTTGACGACGATTTTGCCGAACTCGTCCGGATCGGCGAGCCGGCCTTGCGTCTGTACCGAGATCTGGAATGCACCCGGTTTGTCCATCGGCGGCTGGTTGAGCACGCCGGACGCGACCTGCACGTTCTGTCCCTGCAGCGCCGTCACCACGTCGCTCGCGGTCAGGCCGACCGACTGCAGCCGGTCGGGATCGAGCCAGATCCGCATCGCGTAATCGCGGCTGCCGAACACGATGAGCGAGCCGACGCCGTCGACGCGCGTCACCGCGTCGGTGATTTCGAGCGTCGCATAATTGGAAATGAACAGCGTGTCGCGCGATTTGTCCGGCGAATAAAGATGCACGACCATCATCAGGTCGGGCGAACTCTTCGTCACCGTGACGCCTATGTTGCGCACGTCGGCCGGCAAGCGCGGCTGCGCGATGGCGACGCGGTTTTGTACCTGCACCTGCGCAATATCGAGATTGGTGCCGATGTCGAAGGTGACCGAGATCGTGAACCGTCCATCCGCGGTCGAATTCGACGACAGTTAGATCATGTTCTCGACGCCGTTGATCTGCTGCTCGATCGGCGTCACCACCGTCGAGGCGACGACGTCCGCGCTGGCGCCGGGATACTGGCCTGACACAGTGATGGTCGGCGGCGCGATCTCCGGATATTGCGCGACCGGCAGCCGCAAGAAGGCGACGCCACCGAGGATCACGAATATGATCGAGACCACGGAGGCGAAGATCGGCCGATCGATAAAGAAATGCGAGATGCGCATCGGTTTCGGCCAGGGTTATTTCGGCGTCTGCGGCGGGCTCGCGCCTTGCGCCGGCGCGGCGCCCGGCTTGCCCTCTTCTTGCGGCGTGACCTTCTGGCCCGGTCGCGCGCGCAGCAAGCCGTTCACGATCACGCGGTCGTCGGGGCTGAGGCCATTCTTGATCACCCGCAAATTGTCGGCGGTGGTCTGGCCAAGCGTCACATATTTTGGAACCACGGTATTGTCGGCATTGACCGTGAGAACGAATTTGCGCGCCTGCTCGGTGCCGATGGCCGCGTCCGGCACCAACAAGGCTTCATAGGACGGCGAGCCGGGCACCCGCACGCGGGCAAACATGCCGGGCGTGAAAATATTGTTGGGATTGGCGAACACCGCGCGGCCGCGGATGGTACCGGTCGAACGGTCGATCGCGTTGTCGACGAAATCCATGTCGCCGTTGTGCGCGAAATCTTGCTCGTCGATCAGCTTGAGCGCCACCTGCACGCCGGCGCTGCGGCTGGCGACGTCGTTCCCATTCTTCGACATCCGCTCATAGCGCAGGAATGACGCCTCGTCGAAGGTGAACTCGAAATAGATCGGATCGGTCGACACGATGGTGGCGAGCAGCGTGGTGTTGCCGGCGGTACCGCCGGTCACCAGATTGCCGGGCGACACGCGGCGGTCGCCGATGCGCCCGTTGACCGGCGCGCGCAATTCGGTGAACTGGATGTCGAGCTCGGCCTGGCGCACCGCCGCTTCGTTATTGCTGACCGAGGCCTGCGCGTTGCGATAAGCCTGCGAACGCTGCTCGAAGGTCTGCTCGGTGATGGTCTTGTCGCGCACCAGTTGCTGGCCACGCGTGTAGTCGGCCTCGGTAAAGGTGAGATTGGATTTGGCTTGCACCAGATTGGCGCGCGCCTGATCGAGCGTGTTCTGGAACGGCCGCTTGTCGATGGTGAACAGCAGATCGCCCTGCTTGACGATCTGCCCGTCTTTGAAATGCAAACCATCGAGATAGCCGGAGACGCGCGCACGCATCTCCACCGAATTGACGGCGGCGAAGCGGCCGACATATTCGTCGAAATCGGAAACCGCGCGCTTGACCGGCGCGGCGACACTGACCGCCGGCGGCGGCGGCGCGCCGCCCTGCTTCTGGCCCTCGCCGCAACTTGCGACCAAAGTTGCAAGCGCGCAAACCAAAACGATGTCGCGGCCGCCACGCATCAACGAAAATGATGGAATAGCCCGTACGGAATTCATGAAACCCTGCAATATCGGCCAACAACGAATAGCCCGCACCGTCCCCATAGCGTCGGCGGTCAGGTATGTCCACCGGGCCCGATCGGCAATAGGACCGCGAAATCGGAACTATGCATCAACCCCGCCGCCGGGCGCGAAATGCGGCGAGCCAGCGCGAGCCGAACAGAGCCAAGACGACGCCACCATAAACGCCGCCGCCGATCGCGGCCAGCAGCGCAAGGGTTGCGACATCGCGCAGCCGATCCCAGCCCGCAAACAGATGCGCGACCGGCGCGCTGCATAGCCACAGCGTAGCCGCCAGCACGAGGCCGGCACCCGCCAGCTTGATCGTCGATTGCCGCAGCCGCTCGTCGATATGGATATGGCCGGCCCGCGCTGCGAACCAGAGCACCAGACCGAGATTGATCCAGGCGCCGATCGATGTCGCCAGCGCGAGGCCCACCTGCGCGAGCGGGCCCATCAACAGGAACTTGAAGGCGATATTGACGGCGGCGGCGGCGAGCGCCGCCTTCACCGGCGTCGCGGTGTCGCCACGGGCAAGAAACGTCGCGACCGTGCTGCGGATCAGCACGAAAGGCAGCAATCCGCAGGCATAGGCCGCGAGTGTCTGGCCGGCGGCGACGGCATCGGCCGCGGTGAAGGCGCCGCGCATGAACAGCGCCCGCATGATCAGCTCGGGGATGACGAAGAAGGCTGCGAGACAGGGAATCGACAGCAGCAGCGTGAATTCAATCGCGCGGTTCTGCGCGCTGGCGGCGCCGGTATCGTCGCCGACGGCAAGGCGCCGCGACATTTCAGGCAATATGACGGTGCCGGCGGCAATGCCGATGACGCCGATCGGGAGCTGATCGATGCGGTCGGCGTAATAGAGCGCGGACAGCGCGCCGGCCGGCAGGAAGCTCGCGATGATGGTGTCGGCGAACAGCGCGAGCTGCACGCCCATGGAGCCAACCGTGGCCGGCCCGAGCGCGCGGAAGAATTTTCGTACGTCGGCGTCGAGTTGCGGCCAGCGCAGCGCCGCCCAGGCGCCAGCGCGGGCCGCGTCGCCGGCGACCAGCAGGAATTCGAGGACGCCGGCCACCAGCACGCCCCAGGCAGCGGCATGGCCGGCGGTCGGAAAGAATGCCGCCAGCGCGAGCGCCACCACGATCGAGAGATTGAGCAGGATCGGCGCGGCGGCGGCGGCAGCGAAACGTTGCAGCGCGTTGAGGATGCCGCCGTAAAGTGTGACCAGCGTGATCAGCAGCAGATAGGGAAAAGTGATGCGTGTGAGATCGACCGCGAGCGCATAGCGCTCCGGATCGCGGGCGAAGCCTGGCGCCAGCACATCGATCACCGCCGGCGTAAACAACAAGGCTACCGCCAGCAACACGATCTGGCTGGCCAGCAACAGGGTGAATACGCGGTCAGCGAACAGCCCGGCGCGCTCAGGCCCGCCCTGCTCGCGAATGCGGGCATAGGCCGGAACGAACGCGGCGTTGAAGGCGCCTTCGGCGAAGATGGCGCGGAAATGATTCGGCAGGCGCAGGGCGACAAAGAAGGCGTCGGCCACCGGCCCGGCACCGAGGATCGCCGCCAGGGCGATGTCGCGGGCGAATCCGGTGATGCGCGAAAGTAGCGTGAAACCACCGACTGTGAGCATGCGATCAATCATCATCAATCCTGCCGGGGCATGGGCTAGGTCGCCGCAGATCAAGGGGCTTGGACAACAAGCAACGATAGCGATAGCCAGATACGCCGAACTGCCTTAAGACGATTCCCGACCCGAACATAGCGCCCGGACGAGCCTCGCACGTGCATGATCCCGAAAAGTGGCAACCGGTTTTCGGAAAAGACCATGCACTAGCAAAATGTTAGGTACGGTATTCATTCAATCTGAATGGATCGGACTCTAGAACCATGCCCTCGCCGATCATTCCCATCCTGCTGGCCGGGGGCGCCGGGACCCGCCTTTGGCCGGTCTCGCGCGACGCCCTGCCCAAGCAGTTCCTGCCCCTGATCGGCGACCGCTCGACCTATCAGGAAACCCTGCTGCGCGTGCAGGACCCGATGTTCGGGCCCCCCATCGTCATTACCGGCCCGAACTTCCATTTCTTCGCCCGACGGCAGGCCGAGGAGGTCGGCG